>Ga0209081_1001261_pt1 | contig 15195 bp, 15 predicted proteins | sample GOMGulsemesocosm_4_FD_184636 | JGI IMG/M metagenome (GOLD analysis project Ga0209081, IMG submission 184636) | Methane-oxidizing microbial communities from mesocosms in the Gulf of Mexico - GOM15B Gulf of Mexico (SPAdes) (version 2) | ecosystem: Environmental > Aquatic > Marine > Cold seeps... | reverse complement strand
AAGTTACAGATCGTAACGGACAAAATGCTGACTGGTGGGTTTCATTTGATTTCAAAATTAATCAAGAAATACCAGGTTTAATGGACGGACATAAAGGTAATGCTTTCTTTATCATAAAAAATGTGGGGAATATGCTTAATGATGACTGGGGAGTAATGAACCGAGGACAGTTTGTTGGTAATCGTATGGTTGAAATGTCAATTGAAAATGACAAATACCTCTACAAAGCTTTCAATGATGGTAATCAAGATCAAAATTTTTATAAAGACGCTTCTCTTTGGGAGATGCGTATTGGTATAAGTTACGACTTTTAGTTTATACCCAAGCTACCTCAATATGCAGGATTCAGCTGGAATTAGAAACGTCTTTAGGCAAGGCATTGATTGAAGAGAATGGTTGTTCCCTTCTTAAAATCAATAACGCAGCATAAAACGTTTCTAAACCAGCCCTACGGGGACGCCTGAGCAAATCATGCTCTTCATTGCGTATGTAATTAAGGGAACAACCATTAATAAAATACGCGCCTTGATCATGAATCGCTCAGGCGTCCTGAAACTCGCATCTTGAAGTGGTTTGAGTATAACTGTATTGAATAAAAAAACCGCTCTATTTAATTAGTGCGGTTTTTTTTTATCATTTTATTCTCTTTTTAAATTTTACTGTTTTAGTTCTTTATTATGACTTACAATCATAATATTTTAAAAATAAAAGCTAAAACTTGTCAGATTAAACAAGCTTAGGCAAAACACTCCTGTTTATACTAAATTATCAGAGAATAAAATGAGCGAACAATTATCTACCGCCTTATCTATCGCACAAAAGCAAATTACTCAAATGCTAAGTATGCAAGATGCCATGAACAGCCGAGTGAGCGAAACTTGGCGTGACAATGATTATGAATGGTATCGCGCTATTTGGGTGGAATGTGCCGAAATGCTTGATCACCATGGTTGGAAATGGTGGAAACATCAAAAAATTGATATTGCTCAAGTGCAATTAGAATTAGTCGATATTTTTCACTTTGGTTTAAGCTTGCGTTTAATGACAGGAAACAGTGTTAAGAAAATATCACGCACACTTGCCAAAGAACTACATCAAGGCACGGGTGAAAGTGACTTTAAAATAGCGTTAGAGAACTTAGCGTCTGCCGCAGTCACCAACAAAGCATTTGACGCCAAGGCATTAGCTGATTGCATGTCATTAATGAATATGGATTTAGATGAATTATTTCGTCAATATGTAGGTAAAAACACCTTGAATTTTTTCCGTCAAGATCATGGTTATAAAGACGGTAGTTATATTAAAATTTGGCATGGCGAAGAAGATAACGAAGTACTTGCTAATTTAGTTAAGACACTTGACACGAGCGCTGATGATTTTCAGCAGCAATTATATTCAGCCTTAAAAGAAAAATACCCCAGTTAAAAATAAATATTTACCACTACTCATCTTTGGCACAAATTCTGCTTAATTCATATTAAGTAGATGCTTTACAAGCTATTTTTAGTAAAGCGTCAAGAATTTGAATTGCTGGAGATGTTTATGGAACTTATTTTATTTGCTTTAATCACCCTAATTGTCATTGTTGGTGTTTTAGCAAGTCGTTTAAATGACAACAGCTTTCCCTTTCCTTTTGACTCTAAAACGTCAGTATTTACCCCTGCAGAAAAAAACTTTCAAAATTTAGTTGAGCAAGCAATGGGAAGTAAATATCGTATAATCAACCGTGTAAAATTGGCTGATATTGTGACTATTCGTAACGGAGTTTCTAACCGCGCTAGCCAAAGTGCGGCCACCAATGCCGAAAACAAATACCTAGACTTTGTTATTTGCGAGCGACATTCTATGAAATTATTAGGGGCTATTGATCTTGTTGATACTCAAGGCAAAGGTTATAAAATAAAAAAAGATTGGTTTGTTAGTGGCGCTCTTGAGGCCGCTTCAATTCCACACCTTCGTATTAAAGTAAAAGCGAATTACACTTTAGATGAAATAAGAGCTTGTATTCATTCTCATTTATTAGGTAATCGCTCACCACAACCTAAAGTAAAAGGTAAGGTGATACCTGCATCGTTAGTAAAAGCAAGGCCAAGAGTAACGGGAGCTTTGACTAGTGCCGCCGCTCATGCAGAATTAACATCTCAAATAACGCCACAGTTATCAGGAGAAAACATGACGGCATTACCTGGTTAATACCTAGTTAATACCTAGTTAATGCTTGGTTAATGAGTAATTAATAAAAAACGGCGTCATTTTCAAGCTATAATCCACCAACGACACTTTTATAAAGAGAATAAAATGAAAGCAGGTATTATTGGCGCTATGGAGCCAGAAGTTGCTATTTTAAAAGAAAAATTAATTAACTGTGAAACAAGCACACACGCTGGTTATACTTTTTATCAAGGTCTACTTGACGGTAGCGATGTTGTTATTGTTCAATCAGGTATTGGCAAGGTTGCTGCAGCCTTAGCGACGGCAATACTGATTGATAAATTCAATCCTGACTATGTGGTTAATACTGGCTCTGCTGGTGGTTTTGATGCAAGTTTAAAAGTTGGCGATATTGTGGTTAGTTCAGAAGTGCGTTATCACGATGTTGATGTGACCGCTTTTGGTTATGAAATAGGACAGTTACCCGCAAACCCTGCTGCTTATAGTCCTCATGAACAATTAGTTGCTGCCGCAAAGCAAGGCATAGAACAGCTAGAGAATATTAATGCCATGGTAGGTTTAATCACCACAGGTGATACTTTCATGACTAAAGATGACGATATTGCTAAAGCCCGCGCTAATTTTCCCACTATGGTTGCAGTAGAAATGGAAGGCGCTGCTATTGCGCATACTTGCCATCACTTTAACGTTCCCTTTGTTATTATTCGTTCGCTTTCTGATATTGCTGGCAAAGAATCCCCTACCTCGTTTGATGAATACCTAGAAGTAGCCTCGGTAAACTCATCACAATTGGTTATTAATATGCTTAATGCCCTCAAAGGGAAGGAGTTCCCCTTGTGTTAGAGAAAAAGCATTAAGAAAATATTAACTATACCCATGTATGGGTATGTACCAAGGATAACAAAATAAGCATGACTGATTTTTTAAACCTATCTTCTTTTAGTTATCAATTGCTAATACTATTAAGCGCAATAATCACTAAAGGTGTTATCAGTCATTTTATTGACCATGAACCACTGCGCTTTTTTCAATTTTATTGCCAAAAACTCAGCGAAAAAGTCAATAAACCACAAAATAGCCGACAACAACAAGCTATCGCTGGTTTAGCCTCTATTTTAATTACGTTAACACCTCTTGTGGTGATCTTATGGTTATTTGAAGCTTTCATTGCAGTAGATTTCTTATGGCAGTTTTTTCTACTTTATCTTGCTCTAGGTGCTTTTGGATTATCAAAAATTAACAAAAGTATTGCACAAGCACTTGTTGCAAAACAAAATTACTCTGCCAAACAAGCATTAAAACCTTGGGTATTAAGGGAAACCGAGCCTTTATCAAGTTTAGGCTTAAGTAAAACAGCCATTGAAATGAAATTATTACGTACTTTACAGCAAGGTTACTCTGTTGCTGTTATCTTTCTGATCGCTGGGTCTTTAGCGGCAATAACGTATAGATTATTACTGGAAATGCATTATTGCTGGAATACAAAACTCGAAAGATTTACCTCTTTTGGTCGCTATAGTCAATTATTCACAAATCTGCTGCAATGGTTACCCGTGCGAGTATTTTCATTATTAATACTCTTTACCAGCCTAGGAAAAAACTTTCTGCTATTTTGGCGGTTAAGTAAAAAGTATTTTTTTCAAGTCGACAATAATATTGCACTTTTACTTTTGGCTCTATCTTTAGAAGTACGGCTTGGTGGCGTTGCCATGTATAGCTCTAGCTCTAATTCTAATTCTAATCATGTATATAAGAATGGCACTAACAATAAAGTGTATAAAACCAGCTTTAATGAATTGGCAAGGCAGCCACAGGTTACTGATATTATTCATGCTAATAACAAAATCAATTATTTTGTATGGTTTAGTCTATTTATCCTAATAGTATTAACCATTAGTGTTGAATTAGTTTTTGCTAATATATAGCAAATAACTTAATTGTGTTGTAAAGTGTTCTCGTCAACTTATTTTAAATAACTATTTTGAGAGTCCATTATGTTAAAAATTAAAACGCTATTTGTATTACTTTTAAGTTTATTCACTGTCACTGTTTTTGCTGCTGAAACACCAAAAATATCACAACAAGATCTCGTTGCTGCATTAAATAACAGCACAAATAATGTACTAGTCTTAGATGTTCGTTCTAAAGATGAATATAAGCATGGGCATATTGCAGGAGCTATTAATGTTAGCCACGATAAAGTTGCAGACCAGTTAAGTTCATTAACTCAATACAAAGACCGTACTGTTGTTGTTTATTGTCGTTCAGGTCGTCGTGCTGGTATTGCAGAGCATATTCTTACTGAAAATGGCTTTAATAATTTATACCATTTAACGGGAGATATGAATGGTTGGGTAGCAGCAAAGTTACCCGTAGTTAGTGGTGAATAAGTATTATTAATCACTTTACAAAATATGTAGATAGCTCATATTTCAATGTAGGTCGGGCTTTAAGCCCGTCACTTTGACCGCATGTCAATAAAGATAGGCTAAAGCCTAACCTACAAGTGATTTACGTTTGATGAGTTATAAAAACACGATTCATATCTTTATATGCCTTCTCATACCAACCTTCTTCAAGTGTTATTGCTGGTAAGGCTTCTACTTCTATCACCCCATTTTTAGCTGTTTTTGCCGATTCGTTATAGATAGACAAGGTATTTTTGATAACAATTGGCTGTGCTTTAAGTTTTAACTTTTCAATAATGAGTTTTGTTCCCCCTTCAAAAGGTTCAATTTTACCCGATTGCGATCGCGTACCTTCAGGGAATATAATCACTTTTTTACCTTTGCATGCTTTAATATCGGTAAGTAATTTAATGATAGCTCTTTTGTCTTGTTTATCGACAGTAATATGTTCAACACGATTAACAATAACCGAAACAGGCCACTTATCCATAATACCTGTACGGCCAACAAAACGAGCATCATTACCAATAATTTCTTCTAATACAAAAATATCTGTCATTGTTTGATGGTTAGCTATTAAAATATCGGTATCATCATTAATACTGCCGATAAACTTAATCGTAGCGCCTGCAGACCTAACAACTTTAACAGTAAAAAAGTGTCGGAAATAATTAAATATTTTGCCGTGACGTCGACAAAGAGATAAAGCAATAGATTGAGCCGCTATGGCTAAATACATTCTGTATTTTTTAAGAATAAAGGGCAGCATAAATTTTAAAAAGAGTTCCTAGATAAATGCTAGGCTTCAATTCCCCAGCCGTCACTATAGCCAGAAAACTTTGTTGCAATAGTTTCAAAATCAACCTCTTGCTTAACAATTTCATCATAGCTAGGGGTCATTTTCACCGTACAGTCTACATCCCAAACGTTTGGTGTTTCATCTTTGTGAACACTAACTTTAACCATTGGCATACTTTTCGCAATGTGATCAGCCATAGCTTGCGCTTGCGCTTGTTGCTCAAATAAATGAAAAAATACCACCTGATGAGTGACACTAAGATCAATGCCAGCTTGCTGCATTTCTGTTAACACCTGACCTGTTTCATCTGCAGGGAAATTCATATCAATGCTCTCTATCTTTCTTGTTAACTTGAGTTAAAGGCTTTACTCGTTGAGTAGACGGAAAGCATTATAAACACTGAATTATAGCTTGAAAAGTTTTTTAAATACTTTTATCTACATAATGTTTTAAATCACATTAATACTTCAAGGGTTATAGCTTCAAAGCTAATAACTTGTCCACCAAACTCTTTTGCAAAAGCGGTAGCGTCACTTTGCTCACTAAAACTAGCTAAGGTTTTTCCCATAGCACCCGTTTTTTCTGAGCCTGTTACATACCATGCTGTTTTGGCATCAATAAAATATTTATCATCAATACTATCACTACCCCACGCCATTTTACTCATGTCATGTACGAACATTTGCGCAACATTGCGCTTGTTTTCAGGATCTAAATAATAACTAAACAGATCAAGTGTTGAGCAAAATTTAAAAACCTGCTCACCTGTTTCTTTTCGGAACACTTCGCCTTTAGGGCCATCAAAACGGGTGATAAGCATACCGCATAAGTGGCATTCATCTCCTGATTCCATCGCGACAGCTTGGTGTATCATTTGTTCTTGATCTTGTTTTGAACAAGATGTTATTGAAGTGATCACTACAAAGAATGTAACAATTAGGGTTAGTAATTTATAAGGTTTCATAATAGGTACTCTCAATGAATGAATTAAAGTGTTTTTTTCTTAAAAATAAAAATGGCTAAGGTTAAAGGTAAAACAACCCAAGCTATTAAAGCTGAAATGAGTTGAGTTTGCGATAAACCTGCATTAATGGCAACGGCTAACGCACCATTAACATCACTACTGTCTAAGCCAGCAAGGTTTACTAAACGAAATATATCCGTTGGATTAAGCATCATCAGTTGCGTTAAACCCTGCTGAGTCACACCTTCTTCAATACCAACTAGCAAGGCAAGTAAGGCAAGGTCAAACGCTAAAGCAAATAAAAACCAAGTAATAAGTGCAAACCCTGCTGCTTTAGATTTTTCACTCACAGATAAACTGATTAAATACGCGATCCCCGTGAAGCTTAATCCTAATAATATCGCGCTAAAAATAAATAAACCATACGTCGCAAATATATCAGTATCGCCAAATTGAAAATACAAGAGTAAAGCAGAAGAGCCAAAACCAAGTAAGGTGGCAAGCGCAATAATACTACCCTGCCCGATAAATTTACCTATCAACAATTGACTTTTACTTAATGGATACGTCAGCAATAATAATAAAGTGCCACTTTCTTGTTCGCCAACAAAACTATCATAACTCAGTAACAAGGCGATAAGCGGAATAAGGAAAACAGCTAAACTAGCTAAACTAGCCACAGTTGTTGATAATGAGGTGATGCCAACAGCACCCGATGCTGCTGCACCGAAATAAGTTAAACCGATAGAGAGCAAGGCAAAAATAAGTGTAATTGAAACTAACCAACGATTACGTAAACCATCGTGAAATTCTTTATTAGCAACGGTTAATATTTGTTTCATCAGCTTTGCCCTTTTTTTGCTTGTTGCGACTGTTTTTGTTGCTTTTCATTGGTAGAAAGTTCATGTTTTAAAAGAAAGTGTTGATAAACTTGTTCTAAATTGGCTGATTCAACATGAATATCTTCAAGATCATCAAGCTTAAGTAATTGTTTTAATGCACTGAGTTTATTTTTTTCTGGCACCATTAAAGTATTTTGGCAACCCTCAGCTAAAAAGGCATTTAATTTTGGATATTGAGCTATAGCACTATTCAAGCCTTCTTCTTCTAAGAAAGTCGGTTTTATTTCAACAGGTAAAGCCGCTTGATGACGTAATTCACTCAATGTTCCCATCGCTAATAACTTGCCAGAAGACAAAATCATTGCTCTATCAATATGCTGCTCAACACCCGGCAACACATGAGAACATAAAATAACACTAGAGCCATTAGATTTAAGTTGATCAACCGTTTTATAAAAGTCTCGGGTCGCTATCGGATCTAAACCAACAGTTGGCTCATCAAGTAGCAATAACTTTGGATTGCCGATAAAAGCCTGCGCTAGCCCAAGACGTTGACGCATCCCTTTTGAGTAAGTTTTCACTTGTCGTTTCATAGCATAAGTGATGCCCACTTGTTCAAGTAAGCCTATTGCTTGTTTTTGGCTAAAACCTTTTAATTTAGCAAAGTAAGTTAGTACTTCCAAACCTGTTAATTGTTCATAAAAGCTTACATTTTCAGGTAAATACCCTACTTTACTACGGCAATGCCAAGCTGCTTTTGAATCAGGTGCTATACCCATGACTTCAACTTTACCTGCCGTTGGAGAAATAACGCCAAGGATCAATTTCATCATCGTGGTTTTTCCAGCACCGTTGTGGCCAAATAAGCCTAGCACTTCACCTTCATTCAATGACATAGTCATGGCACTCAGTGCATCTAGCTGATCATAACTTTTTCCTGCCTCAACTAATGAGACTAACGGGGTATTCATAATTGTTGTTCCTGCAAATGCTCTGCGGCTGAAGAATTGACTGGTGAAGTTGATATCGGTTGGGAGAAATGAGGTTTCATTAACGGATAACTATCTTTGACACCTGGCGGTTTTAACACGGGAAATTGTTTTTGCACCCAACGTAAAATTAAAATAGCAGGGCTGTCCATAATCATTTTCATTTCAGGGTATTGCCATACGAGTTTATCAATACCATCATTAGGCTCAAAAATGGTATCACCAATACCATCATTATTCATATCCCAGCCAAGGTAATTACTCCAATAATTACCACGACCGTCTTTGCTCCATTCTTGTTTTTTATTAGAAACATATTTAACTTGCGTAGGATTATTAATAAAACTGTTGTTATAAATTTTTATGTTTTCAGAACCCGCCGTTAAATGAATACCAATTTCAGCAGTATTAACAGTATTACCCTCTAAGGTATTATAGCCTGAGTTATACACAAACAAGCCCTTACCATCACGACCTAGCACTTTATTTTCAGGCTTAGTCCAAACATTTTTAACGTTATTATTAGTAAAAGTTGATTGCGTAATAAAATTCAATAAAAAGCCATAATCTTCACTGTCCGTGGTTTTATTACCGACAATAATTAAACGCCTTGAGCTCATTAAAGCATAACCTGCTCTTGTACTGTAGGCGGTGTTATTTTTCACAGTATTATCATAAGAATACATATAGTGAATACCGTAACGTAGATCATGCATGGTATTCGATTCTATCAAGTTATTTTGGCTAGAAATAACATAAATACCATCGCGCGTATTATAGGTTTCATTTTGATGAACATGACTATACGTTACGTTCGCAACTTGAATGCCATTGCCTCGATCTGCAGAGCGCATGGTTAAGTTACCTTTAACGCTATTATTAAAAATTTCAGCCTTGGTAACGTGGTTTAGCCAAATGCCAAAACCATCACCTGATAAAGTATTATTTTTAATAATTAAATTAGTTGCTCTTTTTTTACTCTTGTTTTTGTATGTGTTTTTGTCTGATTTTTTATCAGAACTAACAGCAACCTTTTCATTAGAGTATATACCTGAATTTTGCTCGGTCAGATCATCACCCCAATTAATAATATTAAGATTATCAATAGTAATATAAGAATTTTTTAACGTTAACGCATGTCCTTGACCTTGAGCATCAATAATAGCTTTTGTTTCGCCACTAGCACCACGAAGGGTAATTTGCTTATTAATAATAAAATTACCCAAATAACGCCCAGGCTCAAGTACGATAACATCGCCATTTTGGCTTTTATTTAGTATTTTTTGTAAATTATCTGTTGTTGTTACTGAGTACTCTTGTGCAAAGAGATACTGACTATAGCTACTTATAAAAATAAGTAACATCAACATTAAAGAGAGATTTTTTTTCATGATTAACAAAGAATATACATCGCTAAATATTAAAATACTAAAGTGTTAATAGCATAACACTTTTAATTATTTGTCTGTTGATATTGAGTAAATAAAAACAAAAAAACTCAATACCTTACGATATTGAGCTTTAAGCGCATAACAGAATCTATTCGGACTCTGTCAACGAATACTTAATTATTATGCTTGAACCAACATTCTTCCACGCATTTCCATGTGTAACGCATGACAGAACCAGTTACAGTAATACCATTGAACACCCGGTTTATCCGCTTTAAACGTTACTGAAGAGGTTTGTTGTGGGCCTATTTCCATTTGTACACCATGATTAGTCATACAGAAACCATGGGTAACATCTTCAACCATATCAAGGTTAGTCACAACAACCGTTACTTCATCGCCTAACTTAACTTTAAATTCAGTTAAACCGTAGTTTGGTGCAACAGAAGTCATATAAACAGTAACTTTGTTTTTACCTTTACGAATAACCTTATTTTCGCCCATTAAGTCAACGCCGTCTTTTTTCGCCATAGCAACCGTGGCTGCAAACATACGATCGTCACGCGACCATACTTTTTTGGTTTTAATTTTACTGCGATGTACCATAATACAATCATGTGGTTCAGCAAACGCTGGTCCATCATGAACTATTTTCATTTCATCACCTGAAATATCAATTAACTGATCATTTTCAGGCTTAAGCGGTCCAGTAGGTAAGAATCTATCTTTTGAGAACTTACATAATACCACTAACCATTTGCCATCAACATCACGAGTTTCCCCTTGTGATGTATGGTTATGACCAGGTTGATAATGTACATCAAGCTTTTGACGAATGTAGTTTACTTTCTCGCCGTTATAAGCTTTTATTGCATCTTCTACATTCCATTTAGCAATTTGGCTATCTAAAAACAAGGTAGTGTAGGCATTACCACGACCATCAAAGGCAGTATGTAATGGTCCTAATCCTAACTCTGGCTCAGCAACAACGGTGTCACGCGGTTTAATTTTATCGTTAAATAAGTCAGGTAATTTTTTAATAGAGATAACTGACACGGTTGGTGATAACTTACCGTTAGCCATGAAGTATTTACCATCTGGAGAGGTATTTAAACCATGTGGTGATTTAGGTACTGGAATATAGCGAGTTAACTCTGAGCCTTTACGACCATCTAATACAGGTACGCTATTGCCATTGTAAGTTTTAAATTTGCCTGCTTTAACCGCTGCTTCACAACGTTTTAAATCAAAAACAACAACATGATCACGTTCAGCTGCAATCATTTCACCCAAGTTCATACCCATTTCTGAATTGTATGACGTTGAAGCAAAATATCGACCGTCAAAATCTGCATCAGTATTATCTAAGTTACCGTCAACCATCACTTGGAATGCCATTTCCATAGTTTCGGCATCAATAACATTGTATAAAGAGCGATAGGTACTAACATCTTCAAGTGATTCTTTACCGTCATTATTCATCGGAATTTCGAATTCACCATTACATACTAAATATTTAGTATAAGGTGCTTTTTGTACACGTAAACCATGAATGGCTTGTACATTTGGTACGTGTAAAATTTTGTCAGTTTTCATTACGTCACAACGAATACGCGCTACACGGGTATTGGCTTTGTCGTTAATAAAAACGTATTTACCATTATAGCGACCGTCAGTCATACTCATGTGCGGGTGATGAGTATCGCCAGCTAAGTAATCATCACCTTTTATGGCTTTAGACTCGTTGGTAATACCCCAACCAGTTGCACTATCAATGTTAAATACAGGAATACGCATTAATTCACGCATTGATGGCACACCCATGATGCGAACTTCGCCTGAGTGACCACCTGACCAGAAACCGTAATATTCATCTAGCTCACCAGGGTGAACAACAGGGCTCATCGCTATGTCTTTTCTTTGCGCTTGCGCGGTAGAAGCAAACATAGCAGCCGTCATAGGTGCTACAACAGCTCCTGCACCAATCAGCGCTGTTTTACCGAAAAATTTACGACGGTCTTCATTTTCAATGTTGACCTCATTTTTTGTATTTAAGCTTTTTTGCTCTTCATTACTCATTGGTATTCCCCATTTTTTAAAATTATTTTATATACTAATTTATCAATTTGTCGAGCTTCGCTATACTCAAATCGAGCTACGTATAACCTATCCTTAAGCTACCCTTAACCTACATTAACTGCTTCAATTTCTGTTTCTTTGTACTTAGCTTTTTTATACGCCAACTTCTTAAGTGGCGGACATTTATCTTCATTAAAATAAGTCACCTGACAATCTAAACAGTAATGACATTCGCGCATATTAATAACACCTTCAGGATCTATCGCTTGAATTTCACATTCTTTCGCACAGGTTTTACATGGCTGACCACATTCTGGGCGACGACGTAACCAACTAAATAAACGAACACTATTGCTGGTTGATAATGCGGCCCCTAATGGACATAAGTAACGGCAGAAAAATTTACGGTTAAAAATATTAATAACGAGTAACGCTGAGGCATACAGCACAAATGGCCATTCACGATCAAATTTCAATAAGAACGTTGTTTTAAAAGGTTCAATTTCAGCAAACTGTTCGGCAAGCGCTAATGACTCCATTGATAGAGCAAACAACGCTAAAAGAATTAAATATTTAATTGCCCATAAGCGTTCATGCACAGCCCAAGGCAGCTCAAATTGAGGAATTTTGATATAACGGGCAAAAATATTCATCAATTCTTGTAATGCACCGAATGGACATAACCAACCACAATAAACTGCACGTCCCCATAAAATCATGGTAACGGCTGCAGCGCCCCATAAAATAAAAATCACAGGGTCAAGTAAGAATAAGTCCCAAGAGAAATCAGACATAAACGCTTGCAAGAAAGTAAAAACGTTAACAACCGATAACTGCCCTCCCCACGACCAGCCAATAAAGACAACCGTGACAATTAAAAACAAATGACGGAAGTTATGCATAAAAGTGGGATGACGAACTAAAATATCTTGAAAAAACAAGCTCATCACAACAAGGGTAATTAAAACAATCAGAATAATTACTTCTGTATTTTTCTCTTTCCATACTTCTTGTGCTAGTGACAGCTCTGGCTCAGGCATGATGAGCGGCGGGCGATCTACAAACTGATCAAGCGTATGATATTCTGCTATAAAGCTAGTAAACACACTATCTAATGGACCCGTTTGACGACGAACTAACAACTCTAGCTGCCAGTCAGATGCAGGGTTAAACTTATAATGTTCACGCACGATAAAAATAGACCGCTCTTTAAATTCTGGTGCGCCATTAATAAACAAATCAGGCACTCGGCTATGATCTAAATCTCTAAAAGAAAAGGCATTGCCCGTTTGAAGAATTTGAATACGATCAAAAATAGCACCACGTACATACCCAGAGCCTTTAAATGAATAGCCACTACCCATTAAAATTAAAGCATGTTCACCCGGTTTTAATGTAGAGATTAAGTAGTCATATTCACTGTCACCCAACAAGTTACGACCTATGGTAGGAATATCAACTTGAGCAAAATACACTTCAGCAAACATATCATCTTTCTGTGCAGAAGTAGCTTCTTCAATATGCTCAGCTTCGGTGCCAACAAAAGCCTTATCAACAGTTTTTCTATTCAGGTAAAGCTTTCTTATCGCACCATTACCGGTAAGCGTTGTCCAATCTGCTTTTTCAAAAACATCAGTATAAATAGTCCCCATAGGTTGAATAGGCTCTTTACTAATACTGATAATACCTAGTGAACGAGCTACTTTTTTAGCTGCTTTTACAATCGCCACATTCATGACCATAACCGTCACGGTTGCTCCCGACAGGCCATCTATATGTACAACACCTTCTTTTTTGTTACCGCCCACTTTTAATCGGTCACTAACATTTAAGCCATTATATTGATCAGCAAACGCAAATAATTTTGTTTCGGGAATACCGGCTAAAATAATAGGCTCGTGATGTTCAAGTACCTTAGCGCCTACATAAACACCTTCAGTATTAATAGCCACTAACATGTTAACTGGCTCACCTGAATAAGCAGGTATCCTTGCTAAATCATTGGTTTCAAACGCATACCCTAATACCTCTTCTTTCTCTTTGTTTTCACCATAAACAGTCCAAATTAATGGTGCGCCTTCTTTGGCCGCTATTTTTTCAGAAATACGCGTTTGCGCTGGAAAGATTTCTTTAATAAAAGGTATTGGATCTTTAGGAGGGCTAACAAATAACGCCTGAGCGGGAAAAATAGCGGTAACAAACAACAAAAAGATAGAAACTAATAGCATTAGCTTCTTTTTTAATCCATTTTTAATGGGAGATATAAACATCAAGCTTTCACTTCTTTAAAAACTAACTAATGAACCTAATTAACTATTAACTATAGGTGACAAAGTTACAAACTGCGACAATATGTCACAGTTTACGCTGTTAGCGGTTAATTATTATGATGTAGATCAAAAAACAGGTAAGGTAAAAGTTGATATAGCTCAATAAGATAAACCCCTAAATAAAGTAAGGAATTAAGTAGCAAATTAAATGGCGATTCAGTGGCGATTCACTAGCATTAATAGAACGTGAGAACGTGAATAGAATAACATAGCTTTGTAGCTTGACCTGATCTTTGGTAAGTTGACCTTAGCGTAGTGAGGCACGAACGGAAGACAACTGTTAGCAGTACGTTACACTAAATGTATTTCTAGCTTTTTCCCTAAAGCAGAAGCAAAGCGTTCCAATGTTTATAATTTAACATCTTCAGAGTGACTCTCTATTCGAGATATTGCACTTTTTTGAGTCTGCAATTTAAATGCAAGATCCAATTGAGTTAACCCTGCACCTTTACGCGCTTCTTTTAATAGCACACCAAATTGAAATGCTTGATAACCTTCATCGTAGCTATCAGCAAGCTCAGCGTTTACTTTTTTGCGGTTAGCTAAGTATTTTTGAAAATCACTCACAATCTTTTCCTCAATAAATAATCTTTACGACGCTTTTCTGCAACTTTAATTTCTTTTGCAGGTGTCTTTTGAGTTTTCTTTTGAAACCCATTATTTAACACAACAAGGTTATCTCCATCGAAGAAGCCTAATAATCTAAAAATATTGCTACTGACTAAAATTCTAACCTCCCAAATACCATCAGTATTTGTTAACTTTTTTAAATAAGTATTTGGGATCACATCGAGCTCTTCAATTAATTGAAGAGCTCACGCAACTTTTTGTACTTGTTTTCCTGAAAGCGAATCAAGAAAATCAGAAACAGGACATTTACCATTTTTATACTCAAGCCACTTCAAGTGGCGAGTTTCAGGTGGTTTGGGTACTTGGATATAATATAGGTAATAAGCAATAGGAAATAGGTAATAGGTAATAGGCTCGTAAATTAATTAACGATCACGCGTGCAAATTTACGTTTACCTACTTGGTAAACCGCTTTACTGCCACTGACAATCACTAAACTTTTATCGGTAATTTTTTCTCCGTCTATTTTAGCTGCGCCTTGCTTGATCATACGATAAGCGTCTGAAGTGCTAACCACTAAACCGGCTTCTTTTAATAGGTTAGCAATAGCTATTTCACCACCGTCAGGAGTTAGCTTAAATTCTGGCATTT
>Ga0209081_1001258_pt1 | contig 15227 bp, 13 predicted proteins | sample GOMGulsemesocosm_4_FD_184636 | JGI IMG/M metagenome (GOLD analysis project Ga0209081, IMG submission 184636) | Methane-oxidizing microbial communities from mesocosms in the Gulf of Mexico - GOM15B Gulf of Mexico (SPAdes) (version 2) | ecosystem: Environmental > Aquatic > Marine > Cold seeps... | reverse complement strand
TACCTGAAAGTAAAACCCCCAGAAAGCACATTCATACTCGACAAATAACTTGTAACGGTTATCAGCGAGAAGACGGGCTATGGGATGTCGATGCACAAATCAAAGATGTTAAAACCTACACGGTAGACAATAATCACCGTGGAAAAATTCAACCCGGCACCCCGATCCATGAGATGTGGATCCGCTTAACCGTCGACGTTGATCTTCTAGTACACGACTGCATTGCCGTCACCGATCATTCACCTTACGGCTGCTGCCCAGATATCACGCCTATTTTTAAACGCCTAATAGGCCATAAAATAGCCCCAGGTTGGACTCGCTTAGTTAAAGAACTGGTTGCCGGCATCCAAGGTTGCACACACTTGGCAGACCTTGTACCACCAGCAACAACCACTATTTATCAAAGCATGGCCGGCATTACCAAGGGAAAATGTGATGAAGAAAAATCAAAACCATTTTATATAAATGGCTGTCATGCTTGGGCCAGCGATGAACAGCAAGTATTAGACTTTCACCCCGAGTACTACACTGGGAAACTTAAAAAATAATCCAAACCAATAATAATTAGGAGAAAACATGAACTCAACACTTTTTGCACTAGCAGGCTTTGCCGGATGGGCCTTACTACTAACTTTTTTACTACTTAATATGCGCGGCTACTATGCGTTCATTGACAGTAAAAAAATTCCCCTCAATAAATTTTCACCCGATGGCAGCGATGTAGAAGGTTTTGGTACTCGTTTAACGAGAGCCCACCTAAATTGCATCGAAATGTTACCGATGTTTGCCGCCCTAGTCATTGTTGCATCAATCTCTGATCAACTGGCTATTATGGAAGCAACCGCCATCTATATTTTATACGCGCGTATTGCTCAATCTACCATTCACTTGATTTCAACATCGCTTGTTGCTGTGCTATTACGTGCGACTTGCTGGGTTGTTCAACTCGTATTATTACTTAGCTATTCATATGAGCTTGTTATGCCAATGTTTGCTTAAGAAACAATAAACATAAGACACAAAAAGGCCCTAGAGATCATCTCTAGGGCCTTTTTGTGTCTACACTTGTTACGGTGAGCTAAGCTTTGAAAGCTACCGCTCTTAGTGAGTGTCAACAAGCCCAACATCACTGCTGGGCTTGTTTTATCACTTAGAGCTTAATGTGCTTTAACATTACCGCGAATTAAAGACTCATCACCAGATTGGTAACCAGTGCTCGGCCCTTCAATCACTTCCAAATGGAAGATATCGGCAGGTATGCCTTTTTTCGGGTTTCCAGTACCAGGATTACCGTAGTCTACAAGCTTAACTCGACATAGGTTCAATGCCCGCTCATTATCATTCAGCAAGGTTCTGATCGTACATGGCGCGGTAAATATCACACCCAGACCATCTCCATCAACGAATGGCGCTACCTGATCAATATTGCCGTTCACTTTGATTTGTAGCGGACTATGCCCTTTACTGGCTTTTCCTCTATTTCCATCATTGTATTCCAAATGAACGTCGATCCCATTGGCTGTTGATTTGATGTTAAAACCAAAGCTGTTCATTGCTTTAGAGTGACCATCCAGTCCTTTAACCGCACCACCACCAGTGAATTTCTCAAATGGTAATTCCTCTACGGGCTCTGTCACGTCACAGACATCACCAACACCATCACCATCGCTGTCTTGTTGGTCTTGGTTCACCACGTCGATACAATTGTCATTGCTATCAGGAATGCCGTCATCGTCGCTATCTACAACCGCATCAACAAAGCTTTCTGCTCTAATGAAGACATTCGAGTCAAAAACACGGTCTCCCGCATCAGCAATAGCCAGCTTAATATGGTGACTCTGTCCAGGTGTTACTTGGGCTTGAACCGACAGGACTATAGTTAAACCATCCATCTCAGTTTCAATCTGCCCACCACCATCGGAAAGGTCGTTATTAATGAAGTACTGTGGATTGTTTACGTTCTGACCAAATGGGTTACCATTATTGAGTGTATTGATCGACACTGAAACACTGCTACCGGGTAGCTGGGCTATATTGACCCCATCAAGGAAAAAACCGAAAACATCGTTAAATGAGGTATTTACATATTCATTGTATTCTTCTGAACTGAATACATACTGAAAAGAAATGACGTCATTGTTTGCAACGAAGTCAAACTCCAAAACGGTTGCATCGTAGACCGAGTAGCCAGGGACCAATGCGTTCAGCTCAGCATCACCTGCTTGGTAGGTTGCAAATGAAGTAGAGTCACTTTTATTCGGCCCAACCACACTGGCAATATTGCCACTAGACAGGATAATCCCCGAATCGAAACCAATAATATCTGTTCCGCCAGAAAAGAAACCGGCGGATACATCTGCACTTTGCAGCGTAAAATTACTCGCTGTTACCCCACCGCCAAGCAATTCATACACCAGATCTTCTGCTGAGTTACTATATTGGGTGGTCAAGCCAGCACTCGCCTGAGTGGAAAGTGCTAACACGGATGCGCACATAGCGCTCTTAACATAGGAAAACTTCATAATACCCTCCTTAAATTCCCCTCGGTGTTGGGTAGACACTGAGGATAAAGGAGATAAGGCTACGGCATTGGAAGAATTCCAATCCGGCCTCCTCTCATCGTTACACAACTAAAGACACTGGTTTATGTTTTAGTTGTGCTAGACAGAAGGCCGAAACTCGACTTTAAACTAGCACAACCCCTTTTCGGTAACCGTTCGACCCTATAAGGGCACTGGCTTTGCGTCCCTGTGTTACCACAGGTTTGCCTGTTCGTAGGAGCATGAATAACTCTGACCCTATCGATTTAACCGATAAACCAATAACTAGGCCACGAAGTGTTCCCGTGACCAGAGTGGTATTTTCTAGCAAACTATTAACCCTGTCCGTGAACTATTTCTCACTTTGAGTCAAAACACGGGTTTTGTTTTTTTAATAAAACAACAGGTTTTTTCTTTGCAGAAACAAGGACTTTGCCACCACCCCCCTGCTTAGACCAGCTTACCAAACGGCCTCGGCATAACGGAATCGGCTCAAGGAAAGGAAGAAAAATAGCCGTGACAAAAAGGCCCGACTGGAGGTAGGTACTGCAGGAGCTATGACCGAGGAAGCCAACGTCGAGTTGACTCGTGTCAATAAGCAGAGCCGACCAAAAACACCTAGGGTATCTTCACCCAAAGTAGCCACTTCAAGCGACACCATATTGTCTATCGACACCCTTAGATATATGCTGAACTACATAAAATTGCCAGCAAGCATCAAACATACTAAAAAATTTCCAACAGAGGTCTGTAAAGCGGGCCTATCTCATAGCAAGCTCAATACAACTGCTTACGAAGCACCTATTTTAAGCGCCTGACATATCAACATCACGCCGGCTAGGCTAATCACTTACCGTCGGGCTAGGATTTTTTTCACGTTTAATCTCTTTGTATATATCGGTTAACTTATGCTTAAATTCACTGGTCACAAGCCTAGCATCAAACTCATCCTTAACGACTCTAGGCGTTAATAACACCACTAACTCTGTTCGATCTAAGACCTTATCGGTTTTACCAAATAAACCGCCTATTAGCGGCAAACGACTCAACACCGGCACCCCACTTCGCCCGAGTTCTCGTTGTTCTGTAATAAGCCCTCCCAAAATAATAGTTTCACCATTATTGACCGCAACAGAAGTTTTTATTTGTCGTTGTTGAATAGTCGGAGAGTCAATTTCTGAACTTACCGTACGCGCTACCCCATCTACATTCTGCTCAACGTCCATGATGACCAAACCTCCGGCATTGACCCGAGGTTTAACTTTTAAGGTAACACCCGAATCCCTCATATCGATAGTGCTCGTAATAATAGCAGTACTCCCCACCACCCCACTGGTATTGGCTGACTCAGAAGTTCTAATGGGCACTTGATCACCCACCTTTATTATTGCCTCATGGTTATTCAATACCATTAATGAGGGTGATGAAACGACATTAATTTTAGAATCATTTGCTAAAGCATTAAGTTCTGCTCGAACAATATTTGCGCTATTAACGATTGAATACGAAAAACCACCGACCCCAGCCGCATTAAAATTCGCATCCCCTAATCGTCCTGAGCCACTATAGCCAGCCGACTTATTAGTCAGATACCACTGCAACCCGTAGTGTAATTCATCCGTAAGACTAACCTCGATGATTGTTGCATCTACCAATACCTGCAATGGCACGACATCCAATTGTTTGATGACTTGTTTAATTGGCTCGTAGTCTTGCGCACTAGCCACGATAACCAGTGAGTTATTCATCTCATCAGGAATAATTCGAACTACTCCGGTTGTTGCACCACTATGTTGATTACCAGAGGACCTTGTCTTCGCCGAGACCAGTTTTTCCGTAGCCGTTAACGGCTTACTACTCAGCTTTACGGGCTTTAAGCCGGGCGCTATCGCCGAGGTCTTGCTATCGCGCTGCCCAGCTCCATGAGAAGGATAAATTTGCTCTAAAATGGCCGCTAACTGAACGGCATCTACATTTTGCACGGGGTAAACATGAACATGTCCGGCTTGCCCACGCGGTCCACTACGATCCAAGCGAAGTAACCACTGCTTGATACGCTCTAAATACTTTGTTTGCGAGGTAATGACCATCAATGCATTCATCCTCTCGATCGGCAGCATCTGCAACACCCCTGACAGCGAATTATTGTCCTCGACAGAAAATATTCCCATTAATTCTTTTTGTATCGTTTCCGCTTCAACATAAGTTAACGGGAATATACCCATTGATTTGCCTTGTAAAACATCCACATCAAATAAACCTACCAGCTCTTTTGTATTAAGAAAGCTCTTAGGGCTAGCGGCTACCAATAATAAATTTCTATTAACATCAATTTGTATCAGCGAATTTTTAGGCAGTATCGGCTGTAGAATTTCCTTCATTTCCTGAGCCCCAATATATTGGAGGGGGATGACACTTATTTGGTGCCCATTGAGTCGCTTTCCAGTTGCCGACGATAAGGGTGTATGAGCCGCGACCAGTGCCGTATTGATTGCTTCTACTCGGTATATACCGGCCTCCTCAATCAGCACCGCGTTATTCATTTTTAATAATATCTGCAAGGTGGGTAATAACTCGTCAACGCTTAGCGGACTACTTGTTTGCATCGATACATTACCGGTGACGCTCTGGCTGATCGTAAAGTTTTTCTTTAGGGTGTCGCCCAAGATGACCTTAACGACTTCAGAAATATCAACACTACTAAAGTTGAAAGTATAACTTCCGCCACCCTCTCGCTTGAACTCTCCCTTTATCGTATCTTTAGGCCAAGTAAACTTATCATCCGCGTAATAAATTTCAGCCTTCTGTCTAACGATAGTCTCTGCACGTGGCACTAACACCGGTGTTTTATCCTCTGCTTGCTGCTTTAACCCCGTTACAGCAGGGAAGGGATCATCAATAACCCTCTTTTCAGATAAATTAGGGCCTAATGTTTCACAGCCTTGAATAAGTAAAACACCCGCAATAAGCACCATGTTTTTTATCATCGATACCGCACCTGTCATTTTGTAGCTCCCTGATTGAGTCGTTATTTTTTCAACTGTAACTGAGATTTTGGCACCGTCAACTTTCGCGAACGTCCACGCTTGCTGATCTTCCCAATTTTATGTTTTTCCAACGTTAGCGTTATTGTTTTGTCGTGTTTTTTGAGTGTAGCGCTATCTTGCTGTACCGAGCTTAAGACCCAACCAAAGGCCTCGTCGCCTACGAATAAACGATAATAAATACCTTTCGAGTCGACGATTAAGGCTAAGGATTTTTCTTCGGTAATAGTTAAACCTAATAAACGTAGTTGTGACGCGGTCTGTCGTCGCTGTTCAACACCGCTGGTGACTGATCCCGCATCATTCCGGTTAACCGGTCGTCGACCCTCAACAAATAATGGCGCCGCCGATAAGGTGGCATAGTCCTCCGCTCGCATGCCCGCTAAAGCCAATAATAATTGTTCGCTCTTTTCTCCAGAGGCTGGCGGCGTAGATGTAACGGATTCTTCCGTCACGCCCATATTGAGAACCGCCCACTCAACGATAAGCACCAGTAGTAATACGCCACATAAACTTAAGTTAAGCTGCCGGGTTAAATGCGCTTTGAATAACACAAGTTATGCCCCCCTCATTAAGTAACTGGCTATTTCAAGTGTTATATTATGTGCGCCAAGCGCATCACTGCTCTGCCGCCTAGAACGTTTTCTTGAAGAGATCGTTAGTTTTTCAATCGACAACAAGGGGCGCGCCATTTCAAGTTCAAAAAGTAACTGCTGGAGGACTAAGTCATCTCCCTTTAGGTGTACATTGATAGCAATCCGCGTCAGCCCCTGTGTTTTCTTCTCCGCTAAGACCCGGGTACTCGTTAAACTACCTTGTGATTTTTCCACCATTTCACGAAGGGTACTTTGTAACTTCGCCGCCACCACACCGTGTGCAATATTGTCGTAAAACAAACTTTCCTCTTTCAATAACGTCTGTAAGGCGCTTTGCTGATGAGCAAGCTTCCCTTTATTAGCAATAGCGCGTTCATACTTACTAAGTTGAAAACGCAAATCGGCGGCCTGCTCAGCATATTCTCCCTGCATCGCCCATAACGGCGCAATAAACAACCAGACCAGCAACAACACAGAAAAAACCAGTAACTCAATGGCGAGATAACGCTGTTGTTTGTTGCTTAGTTTCGCAAACATCACCGAGGCACCTGAACGATATTTAAACCAATTTTAAATGCCTGCTGAGGCGCTTTATTACTGGCAAGCGGTGAGGTAAAACGCGTATTAGAGAACAGCGGCGAATCATCCAATAATTGAATCAAGTCGGTGGCGTTTGCAGAGTAACCTTGTATTTTCAGCTGCTTAGATGATAAACGCAGGTCTGTTAGCCAACTACCTTCGGGTAACCTCTTACTCAGTTCGTTCATAATATCAATCGCATAGGGATGGCTTGTTTTTTTGTTCAGTAAGGCTGTTATTTGACTTTCGGTGTTATCAATACTCCTGCGCATTTGACCAACTGACGCCACCTCATCCTTAATCGCGCTGATCCGTGTCTGCAAATCTGCAATCTCTTGTTTTACCACCCACGAAGGGTAAAACAATACCGCTGATACTTCGAACACTAACAACAGCGCTAGCATAGCCGCGACTAAACGCTCCTTATTATTGACCATTGGTCGCATACTCTCAGGTAATAAATTAATTTCTGAGCTATTTCCTGAGGGGTTCGGTGTTGCTGAATAGCCCACTTTATTGGGCAACAGACCCATAAAGCGACATTGTTCAAGCATCGGTGTTAAGACATTTTTCGGTGTTGCAACAAACAACGCCTCCAATTGATTCGTTTGCTGAGGAGCATCCGTATCGACGACATCAAAAAAAAGATCTTCAGCTTTAAAAGGCGTGTAACGATCCATTTCAAAGCCCATGACTTGCTGTAGGTTTCCTGCCGCTTGCTTGGGTAGAAGAATGTGGCGGTGAAGGCACTGCTCAGCTGATAACAATAAAATACGCGTTGCCTTAGCCACTAGCGGATATTCTTCTAGTTTGTCTTGCCAAGCCTTACGCCCTACCTCGTCGACCGTAAAGCGACCCAGTTCGCTACGCCGTGTCGAATGAAGCCAAACCACCCTGATCTCACCCGAGCAAAGTTCTAATAATAAGCTGTTCTCCGGGCTCTGCAATTTACTTTTCAAGGCCTCAGGTAACAGCGCAAACAATTCCTTAGCCCACCAGCTAAAAAACTGTTTTATTGATTGAAAAATCAATCGCTGCATTTAACTCCATCCTTAAGTTTTGTTTTACTCATCAACAACACGTCGATCAATTTCCACAAACAGCGGAAGTGTATTCCCTACATTCCTTCGAACTAATACGTTCACTAAAGATCGTTTATCATTGAGGGCGTTGATGTTTACCGACAGTTCAAACCATTGCCCCCGACTGCTGCTTTTGATATTAGCATATTTAGCCATTTCTTCTGGCACAAAAAATTCTGTCTCGGCCATTGAACGGCTAACCAATACCTGCTGAACCCAAGCATCGCCAAGCTCAAACACCTTCGCCAACACGTTTAATACAGGCTCGCTGCTGACCGACAAATCCGTTTTTTCTATCGGCTGAACCGTCAGCAACGGGCGTAACGCCCGGTATAAAACCGCATTCATACCGTGAACACGCATCAATTCATCAAGGTGTTTGAAGGGATGATTTGCCGGCGTATATTCCAACGCCATCGATGCCGGCTGCTCGCTCCCCTTCTCGGTGCCATATTCACGCACCTGGTCATCCGCATCCACCCAGTCTAAAATAGCATCCGTTAATTTCTTGGCCGCTAGAGGCTCCGCAACGAGTGAGCTCAACACCGCCAATAATATTGATCGGTCAAGCCGGTTAATATTCAATTTACCGGCTTCATCATAAATGTTAATACTGATCGGCTGGCCATCAAAGTTGATTCGATAGGCGTTATCCGCAACCTGCCAACGCGCCGCCTCCACGGGTTGCGTCATCATAAATTCAGCGTATGAAAGCGCTGCGTTAACGAGTTGTTGGCCGTGTATCTGCCGTTTTGTATGATGCATTAAATTTGCCCCGCCACGCATACTCTGGCTAAAACTAGCCGCCATCACCGACAATAGAACCAACATCAGTAAAACAAATACCAACACGACACCCGCCTGACGATGAGGTTTCATACTATTTAAACCTCTGCTTAGTGGTGCTCACTACCTTCTTAGCCGCTCGTAAGGCAATAATAATCGGCGGCCAAAGCGAACCCGACTTAGTGCTGAAATCCACCCGAAGTAGTAACGGAAAGTGTTTTTTATCCAACCAGCTCGAGTGCCAGCTGGGTTTATCCTTAGTATTCTCCGATCCATAGTATTGCAAGCTAAGGCCGGTGATATCAGCCAATTCAACAACCTCATCAAACACCGTATTCAACGCTGTTTTTTCAGTTTTAAGCGGTGTCTTTAAGCTTATTTGTAACCGAGAACCCAAGCCGTCCGTCAGCACGCTTAAGGAGTAAATTCCGTCGCCACCTTGTTTGATGGATTGAGGCATATCGGAAACAAAACGAATCGCCTGTGGTTCACCATTAAAGATCATTACAGCCTTTCGGTTATTTTTCTTTAGCAGTTTCGCCGCATAAACCTTACTCGTTAATAGGGTTTGCAGCGCCATCACTTGTCGAACTTCTTGGTTACGCCTCTCCCCTGCCGCGGTACTTTTTATTGCATGGCTCAAACCACCATACAAGGCAATAGAAATAACCCCGAATAAGGTCAGGCCAACCAACAATTCAAGCAAGGTAAACCCTTGCGTACTCGCTCGTTTAGCCCTTAACATTGTTTTATTCATGGTTCATCAAGCGTAACGTCGACAACTCGTAATGACGCCTTTTACTGCCCTCATTCCAAGAAATAACAACCTCACACTTATAAGTCATCAGCGCGGGCTCATCATCGGGCAGTTCGGCATCCATCGTATACGGGTTAATGTTCACCGACCAATCAAATCGCTGGATAAAAACACCGTCTACCGGCGAATCGTGTGGCTGGTATTCCACCCCGACTTGTGCCATCAATGACTGCGCCAAGATCGTTGCTTTGCCGTACTCCTCTACAGTCGAGGTTAAACGTAAACCGGATGAAAATGTACGAATTAAAAGCGTTAACGCTAAGGCGGCAATGACAAAGGCCACCAACACTTCAAGCAAGGTAAAACCTCGCCATTGATGACGTTTAGCTATCATGACCAATGACAACCTCACCAGTTAGCCAGTTAATATGAATTTGTTGTTGCCGATCCCCGTGCTCTAGGCTAATACGACCGCCACTGGAGGAGCCATCGGGGTAGAAAAAAATGGCACCGGTACTGGCACCTTGCACAAAACCTGAGCCGGTTAACAGGGTTAAATCTAGCTCCTCAGGCAGCTGATAGATTTTATCACTGTCACTTAATTGGTAACTGCGCTGTTTTACATCCAACAACAACGAAGCCGACACCGAGGCATTAATGGCCTGACTGTGGCTGTGCCGAAGCGCTGTTGCTAACGTTTGAGTAGCCTTCGGTAAGGTTCTACCGCTAATGCTGTTATATAAGGCAGGCGCAACAAACACTAACAACAAGGAGGATATTGCCAGCACCAGCAATACCTCTAATAAGGTAAAACCATTCGTCTTATGCATCGTCTATAAACACCCTACAATCACTGTTTGGATGATCAAATGAATGGCAATAAACGTTATTCCCAACTATTAATATCGGCATTATTATCCACCCCACCCGGTCGTCCATCAGCCCCCAATGAAAATACATCCACCTCCGACTTTAAGCCGGGGTAAACATAATGATAAGGTGCCTCCCAAGGATCCAGCGGAATCGCCGATTTGCGTAAATATGGGCCGTTCCAATTATTAACCCCATCGGGGGTACGAATGAGTGCGACCAAGCCTTGGTCTGAACTCGGGTAGCGACCAATATCCAAGCGATAGAGTTCTAATGCAGACACTAAACCCTCTATTTGCAAACGCGCTGTCTTCGGCTTTGATGAACTAAACTGCTTCATCACCTGCGGGCCAATTAAACCCGCCAAAAGCCCAATAATCGCCAACACCACCAAAATTTCAATCAGGGTAAACCCTTTATATTGGCTGCTCGCCCCCCACCTAGTCGTTTTTTTCATCATCAACCTCTAAACCCTCGTTATGTAAAAATATATTGGTGTACCCGACTAAAAAGCAAAATCATTAATGCTGACTAGCGCTAATAACACAGAAAAAATAATGCCTGAAATCATCAGGCCCAACACTAGAATCAACACCGGCTCAAATAAGGATAATAAACGCTGCAAACTAACCTTCACCTCTTGGTCATAACTCGACGCTAGTTTTTCGAGAACTTGCGGTAGCTTTCCAGTCTCCTCACCTAAACGGATCATGCGTACGACCATCTTCGGAAAGTGCTCATGCTCATCAAATACCGACGACATCATCTTGCCCTGTTTCAAGCTCTCACGAGCCTGTTCAACCTGCTCAACCAGCACCCGATTAGTGAGGGTATTTTCAACAATAGAGAGTGCTTCGAGTAGTGGCAAGCCATTAGCTAACAAACTAGACAATGTATAACTGAAACGGGTGACCTCTACTTTCTTAATTAAATCCCCCACTAATGGGGCTCCCAAACACCAGCGGTCCCAGCGGTATCGTAACTCTGGGTTCGTTAAAACATGCTGAAATAGCCCCGCACAGCCGATAAAAACCAACACTAACAGCCACCAATATGCCTCTAAACCTTCAGCAATACCCATCACAATGCTCGTTGCTAAGGGAAGATCTTTACCCGCGTTGGCAAATAACTCGGCAAACTGCGGCAACACCAAGGTCATTAACAAAATAATGGATGCAACCGAGGTAAACAATAAAATAGCGGGGTACACCAGTGCCGACACCACCGTGCTGCGTAAGGCATTAATGCGTTCCAAGTATTCCGCTAGGTGTTGTAAAGATCCGGCTAGGTCACCGCTCGCTTCCCCAGACTTAATAATGCCAATATAAAAACGCGAAAAACCGCAGTCTTGCTGCTGTAGAGCATTCGACAAGGACACACCTTGTTTTATTTTTTTAAATACTTGCTCACTCACGCTATTAACCGCCGCTAAACTTTCGCTGAGTTCTAACAACATTTTCAGCGCCTGATCCATCGGCAGGCCGGCTTGTAACAGGGTTGCTAGTTGCTGGGTAAAAAACAGTATCTGCTTATTATTTAAATCCTGTTTAGCGTTAGAAAAAACCCTCAACGCCATCGTGTTTGCCGGTACCACACGAATAGGAACATAACCGTCACGCTGTAAATCACTGACAATACTTTCAAGGCTAGATGCTTCACGCACCCCATCGATCAAACTCCCGTCAGCATGAACCGCTTTACAATAAAAAGATGGCATATGCAGCTCTCATCATTTTTTAGTTAAACGTACCACTTCTTCAAGCGTGGTTAAACCGCGGGCCGCCTTTTGAAGGCCATCACTCAACATGGACGTCATTCCTTCGGCTAAGGCAGACTTATTAATTTCAACAGCACCCGATTTTGCCATCACCTGTTTTTTAATGGTTTCAGAGACGCTTAAAAACTCCAGCATCGCCACCCGCCCCTTGTAGCCGGTACCCCCGCAATGCTCACAGCCCTTAGCCGCATAAAAGCGGCCACCTTCACGCTCAATCAGCGCTTCCAAGGCTAACTCCTCTATCAGCTCCTGAGGCGGTTCATAAGCTTGTTTACAATGATCGCATAAACGCCTCATCAAGCGTTGCGCTAAAATCCCGGTAACCGTTGATGCCAATAAAAAATCATCAACCCCCATATCTAACAACCGTATCATTCCCGAGGCTGCATCATTGGTGTGTAAGGTAGTCAGCACCAAATGCCCCGTTAAGGCCGATTGCACGGCAATATTCGCGGTTTCAGTATCACGCATTTCACCCACCATGATGATATCTGGATCTTGCCGCACGATAGATCGTAAGATGTTAGAAAACGTTAAATCAATATCCGCTTTAACTTGAATCTGGTTAATCCCTTCGAGCTCGTACTCGACAGGGTCTTCCACCGTAATAATTTTTGACTCTGATGTATTAAGGCGAGTTAAAGCCGTATATAAGGTAGTGGTTTTACCACTGCCCGTTGGCCCTGTGATTAAAATAATCCCATTCGGCTGGGCCAACACATCAAGAAAACGCTCAAGGGATTCACCGTCAAAACCTAAGCTTGCAAAGTCTAGGTCAATTTGTGATCGATCCAATAAACGAATAACCACCCCTTCGCCGTGTATCGTTGGACTCGTTGACACACGCATATCAAATTCTTTTGCATTCAGCTGGTAACGAATCCGACCATCCTGCGGTAGCCGCCGTTCGGCGATATTCAGCTTAGCCAATAATTTAACACGAGAGATAATCCCTACGGCAGTGCCGCCCATCGGCAAATCAACATCCTTCAGCACACCGTCTACCCGTAACCGTAGTTTTAGACTTTTATCGATAGACTCGATGTGAATATCAGATGCCCCCGCATCCACCGCCTGCTGAAACAAGGCATTAACAAAACGAATCACCGGCGCCTCACTCGCAATATCGCGTAAGCGTTCGATATCCGCGTCATCACTGCCGTTAACAGCGGCGGTTTCCTCCTCGCCACCATCCGTTAATTGTTGGCCGACCACCTTTTCAATCTCAGAGCGCACACCGACGTGCACCTCAATTTGTTTATTCAATAACAAGCTTAAAGCACCCGCGACATAGTCATCCAAAGGGTCCACCAAGGCGATACCCACACGCTCATCATCAACATACAAACCCGCGATGGAAAACTCCTTTAAAAATCGAGGCGAGACACCGCTCAGCACCGCACGTTCAGGTAAGTCTTTTGCGTAAACACGCGGCCTATCACTCACTACAGCTAATTGTTCGGCAAGATCAGCTTCAGACATCATCCCTAAATCAAGCAGTAACTGTGGCAAGCTCAAGGCAGAACTCGTATTTGCTAAGCGCTCTACCTTCGCGATATCCATATCACTTAATAAACCTTTAGCTAACAGTTCTTCTGAAAAAACCTGGTAACAGTCTTTGATGCTCATGCCCTCGCCTTGCCATTGAAATTCAAACCTGAGTTTAACTATAGATGATTCTAAGCAAGCCCCACTTAAAACCCAGCATAAATATCAAGCTACACTCACTAAAAAGGGTAACCACGAGGGTTACCCTTTTTAACTTTAGGCTAACATCGCCTCCATGTCACAAAAGCTCAGCGTAATAACTGTATTCTTTGCACAATTTGAAGGCTGCCGACCCTAACGGTTTTACTTGCTTTTAATAACAAGCTGATCAACGCCTATATCATCAACTGCATCAGACATAATAGGAGTTCCATTGAACAACATACCGGTGATGCGTAATGTTGCTGAAGCTCCATTTCGATTAAGCCCATCACAAGCAATCAGCGCAGTCACGTCATTTTTAATGAAACCGACATCAAGATCATCGAAACCATCTTGATTAAGGTAGTCTTGCTCTACATCATCAATAATCACACCTTCATCTGCACCTAAGTCAGTATCAGGGTCACCTCGATCAGCAATAGAACCCGTACCCGCTTTGGGTGGTGTCACTTGCCCGCCCACAGCATCAACCCGTTCCAGCGCGAGTGTTGAAATATCTATCTCGCTAACATCAAGCTCTGCCGAACCAAATATAGTAACAGGAACAACACCATTGCCTTTTAGCTTGCAGCTATGCGCGTTGGGATTACTGAGAAATTTCACATCTATATCGACATGAATGGTGGGATCTCCGTCCATGGCAATAACAACGGCTTCAGTCGGACCGACTGACGTTGTAGCCACCTCATCCCAGCCCAATGGGTAACTAGTAACAACCGCGTGATACGAATTACCCCAACCAGATAAATCAGCATCATCCAAGGGATCCACGACGGGGTGAGCCGGGTCGGTAACATCGACATCATTACCGTTCTTACCGGTTAACAGAAAACTACCTAACTCAGACAATGGTGCCACTGGGGTACCTGGAGGTGAAAAAGCGTAGGCACAGCCCGTATTATAAGAAAGCCCTGTTCCGCCCCCCGTTGCTGCATAATCAATTGCATTCTCGCTAAGCACATCGGCTTCAGGATTGCCGGCAGCATGTAGGCTCACATCCAAGGTCACCAGCACCTTATTACCGGTAATCGCCGCTGACCAAGTCGCCTTAGTTCCATCCAGAACGCCCAAATAAGCCGTATCTCCTATGCAATGCGGGTCACCCACAATAATCGCATCATACGCTGCAAAATCAGCCGTATCCATCGCTGCCCAAGTAGCAATATCCGCAACCGTGACGGTATGACCCGCATTCGTAGCGAGGAGGGATTCCCTGCCATCTGATGGCCCATACACCAAAACGTCTTCAGCAAACGTTTCGACAGAGCCCATTACCAACAAACAACCTATCGGCAAAATACTTACTATTTTTTTCATCTTCATCAGAATACCCTTTTGTTTTTGAAAGAAAGTGTTTGTGTCACAACAATCATCGATCACAACAGCTGAGTAATAAAACCGCACTAAACCAGTAAGCAACGCCTTCATACCGAGCTTGGAGGGCATAATGCCTCGACAAGAACGCCAGCACACGAGACTTTTATCC
>Ga0209081_1001255_pt1 | contig 15245 bp, 17 predicted proteins | sample GOMGulsemesocosm_4_FD_184636 | JGI IMG/M metagenome (GOLD analysis project Ga0209081, IMG submission 184636) | Methane-oxidizing microbial communities from mesocosms in the Gulf of Mexico - GOM15B Gulf of Mexico (SPAdes) (version 2) | ecosystem: Environmental > Aquatic > Marine > Cold seeps... | reverse complement strand
CTGCGTATAAAATAGATCCCCTAATTAATGTAATTGGTATAACTTATTTTTCATCGCTAGCTACAACATTGATTTTAGAGATAATCTTATAATATCTTCACTGGTCATGCCGTCACTGTAAACTAATTTAACCGCTTTATCCGCTTGCGCTTGTTTATAGCCCAATGAAATAAGTGCGTTGGTCGCATCATCTTTATTGTTAGTTGCCGTTTGCACAAACGTTTGCTCAGTACTTAATTGCACTGGCATAGCATCAGTTGCCGGTGTTAAGGTCGTTATTTGCCAATCTTTTAATCGGTCACGCATTTCTATTAATAACCGTTCAGCAGTTTTTTTTCCTACACCTGGAATTTTAACGATGCCTGAAACATCATCATGATTCACACAACTAACAAATTGATCTGCTGACATGGCAGATAACACCGCTAACGCCAATTTAGGACCAACACCATTCACTTTAATAAGTAAGCGAAATAATTTACGCTCAGTTTTATTGGCAAAACCATAAAGTAACTGAGCATCTTCTCTAACAACAAAATGCGTGTAGATAATGGCTTGTTCATTAAGCTCTGGCAACGCGTAAATACTCGTCATTGGCATGGTAACTTCATAGCCAACGCCTGCGCACTCTATTAAAATTTCAGGAGGGAACTTTTCGGCTAAAGAGCCAGATAAACGACCGATCACAAGATAAACCTAAGAATGATGAGTTAATAGTGAAAAATAATAGCACTATATATTTATACAGTAAAGAGCAGTTTTGAGTAGCCCGTTAGAAAAGTTACGAAGCAATCAGAAACTGATTATTTTTAGCTGAAGTAAATATTTTTCTAGAAGAAAAAATGAAGGGTAACAACTCATCACTCAAACTTACCTAAGCCGTCTACGTACTATTTTACTCGCTTGCCCAGCTAACTTGGCTAAATTTTCATGGCTATTTGCATGGCATAAAGCAACGGCTAAAGCATCTGCGGCATCCGCTTGCGGTGTACCGGGAAGATTAAGAATAGCTTTTACCATATGTTGTACTTGGGTTTTATCAGCAGCACCTGTACCTACCACTGCTTGTTTAATTTGCCGTGCAGAATATTCAGCAATAACTAAGTCATTATTGGTTGCCGCGACAATAGCAGCGCCACGAGCTTGGCCAAGTTTTAGGGCTGAATCTGGATTTTTCGCCATAAACACTTGTTCAATGGCGAACATATCAGGTTTAAATTGCAGAATAATCTCAGAAACACCGGCAAAAATGGTTTGTAGACGCGAGCCAAGATCTTCACCTTGACTTAACGCTTTGATACAGCCACTGCCTAGGTAGCTAAAATTGCGACCTTGTTGTTTTATAACCCCATAACCAGTGAAACGTGAACCGGGGTCTATACCTAAAATGATGGACATTAATTATAGTGACTACTTATTAAGTGACGCGTTATAAATTTAGAGTGACGAAACGGTCAATTAAAATAACCAGAAAACGTTCTTCATCTATTGACTATTCGCTGCTCGCAACGTCTTTTATCGTTTCTACGCCTAATTCAGCCAATTGTGCTGCGTTAGCATTACCTGGTGCATTCGTTAATGGGCAGGCCGCTGTTGTTGTTTTAGGAAAAGCCATCACTTCACGAATGGAACTCGCGCCTGTCATTAACATCACTAAACGGTCTAAACCAAACGCTAAACCTGCATGCGGTGGCGCACCATATTGTAGTGCTTCAAGTAAAAAGCCAAATTTTTCTTGCGCTTCTTCTTCTTCAATCCCTAAAATTCTAAAGGCGGCTGATTGCATGTCTTGTTTATGAATACGTACGGAACCGCCACCTAATTCACAGCCATTTAAAACCATGTCATAGGCATCAGATAAAGCACCTAGAGGGTTAGCTTCAAGTTGCTCAGGTGTTAAATCAGTTGGCGCGGTAAATGGGTGATGCAGCGCATGCATGTGGCCATCAATTTCTTCAAACATAGGAAAATCAACAACCCATAATGGTTTCCAGTCACCTTCAAGTAAATCTAAATCTTCACCTAGTTTTAAACGTAACGCGCCTAAAGATTCAGTAACCACCGTATTAGTGTCAGATCCGAAGAAAATGATATCACCCGATTTAGCATTAACACGTGCTAAAAGCGCACTAACAACCTCTTCTGTTAAGAATTTCAAAATGGGTGATTGCAAGCCTTCCATGCCTTTATCGATATCATTAACTTTTAACCATGGCATACCTTTAGCGCCATAAATACCGACAAACTTAGTTAATTCGTCAAGACCTTTACGAGAATAAGCTTTAGCACCACCTGGCGCACAAATAACCGCTACACGACCCTTTTCATCGTTGGCAGGGCCAGCGAATACTTTAAATTCAACATCTTTTAATAAATCAGCAACGTCTACTAATTCTAGTGGGTTTCTCAAATCTGGTTTGTCTGAACCAAAACGACGCATGGCTTCAGAAAATGGCATACGGGGGAAGTCACCTAAATCAACATTTAGCATTTCTTGAAACAATTCACGGATCATCGTTTCAGTAACTTCCATTACTTGATCGCTAGACATAAATGACGTTTCAATATCTATTTGGGTAAATTCAGGTTGTCTATCAGCGCGTAAATCTTCATCACGGAAACACTTTACAATTTGATAATAACGTTCCATACCAGACATCATCAGTAATTGTTTAAATAACTGTGGTGATTGTGGCAAAGCAAAAAATTTACCTTTGTGGGTACGACTTGGCACTAAATAATCACGTGCACCTTCTGGCGTTGCAGCGGTTAAAATTGGCGTTTCAATATCTAAAAAACCTAGTGCCTCTAAAGAGCTACGTACTTTCGAGGTAACTTTTGCACGAAAACGCATACGTTCAGTCATTTCAACGCGGCGTAAATCTAAATAACGATACTTTAAACGTTGTTCTTCTGAGTTGACTTGGTTTGAATCAAGTGGCAATGGCGCTGATTTATTTAAAATAGTTAGCTCAAGACCTAACACTTCAATAGCACCTGTTTTCATGTCTTTATTAACTTGACCTTCAGGGCGAGCACGCACTTTACCTTTAATTTGCACGCAAAATTCATTACGTAAGGTATTTGCACTTGCAAGCACCTCTGGTAGATCAGGGTCGTAAACAACTTGCACTAAACCTTCACGGTCGCGTAAATCAAGAAAAATGACCGCGCCTAAGTCCCGACGACGATTAACCCAGCCACAAAGAGTAATTTCTTGACCAATATGAGATTCATTCACCTCACCACAATAAAGAGTGCGCATAGTTTTACCTTGATACTTTAATATATTTAATAATAAGAAATGGTTACTTGTCTTTTATAGACAAGCCATAAAGGCTGCATTTTATCTAAAAATAGGCATAAAGCCAACCTAGTTAGACTTAAATAAATAATTATCGTTAGCAGCGGTTAGTCACAATTCTCATCTTGAAGTAACTCATCTATTTCAGTTAAAATAAAAGATAGATAGGCTTTTTCCAAAACACGGATAATAATGCAGCGTTCAGATACCGATTTAATTTATTCAAGCCCAAAAGCACAGGTGAAAGACTTTACTTTTGATGCGCAAGTGGTTGAAGTTTTTCCTGATATGATTTCACGTTCTGTGCCAGGTTATAATACGATTATTGACACCATTGGCCGCCTTAGCCAGCGTTTTGTAACAAACAATAGTCGCGTATATGATTTAGGTTGTTCATTAGGCGCTGCCACGCTTGCTATGCGTAAAAATATAACCGCTGAGCAGTGTAAAATAATTTCTGTTGATAATTCATCCGCGATGATTGATCGTTGTAAAATGCATATTGATGCGTTTAAAGGTGAAACGCCTGTTGAGGTTATTGAGGCAAACATTCAAGACATAGACATTTTCAATGCCTCAATGGTGGTATTAAATTTCACTTTGCAATTTATAGAGAAAACAGAACGGCAAACTTTAATCAACAAAATTGCCACCGGCATTAATACAGGTGGCATACTTGTGATTTCAGAAAAAATATCACATGGCGACGCGGTTATTGATGATCATTTAATTGATTTACATCATGATTTTAAACGCGCTAATGGCTATAGCGAGCTTGAAGTTGCACAAAAACGTACTGCATTAGAGCAAGTAATGAAAACGGACTCTGTTGAACAACATATTACACGTTTAAAACAGGCAGGATTTAGTCATATTTCACCCTGGTTTCAGTGCTTTAACTTTATTTCTTTTATTGCTATAAAATAAAAAAACCACCTTAAAAGTAACAAAAACACTTAAAGAATATCAACAAAACATTCTATGACAAATTTTAATAAATTTTACCAACAAATAGCCACGAATAGATTAAGTCACTGGTTAAACTCGTTACCTAGTCAATTGACTGATTGGCATAAAAACAACCTACATGGTGAGTATAAACATTGGCAAAAAACGTTGAACGCATTGCCAAAAGCACAACCCTCGCACCTTGATTTAACCAAGAGTGTTACTGTTGGCGTTAAAAGTGATTTAAATGATGGTGAACATAAGCGCTTAGAAAATTTATTGAAAAAGTTCAAACCTTGGCGCAAAGGGCCATACCATATTCACGGTTTACACATAGATACTGAGTGGCGCAGCGACTTTAAATGGGACAGATTGACTGAGCATATCAATGACTTAACTGGCAAGTATGTATTAGATATTGGCTGTGGCAGTGGTTATCACCTGTGGCGTATGCGCGGTGCAGGCGCTAAATTTGTTGTTGGTATTGACCCCACCCAATTATTCTTAATGCAATTCAATGCGGTGCAACATTTTATTCAAGATGATGCGGTTAACTTATTACCTTTAGGTGTAGAGCAATTGCCTGAGCTAAAGGCGTTTGATACTGTTTTTGCTATGGGCGTATTGTATCATCGTAAATCCCCTATTGATTTTCTATATCAACTAAAAGCTCAGCTAATTAAAGGCGGTGAATTAGTCCTAGAAACCCTAATTGTAGACGGTGATGAAAATACGGTACTTGTGCCTGGTGAGCGTTATGCAAAAATGCGTAATGTTTGGTTCTTACCTAGTGCTAAAGCCATGTGTGCTTGGTTAGCACGTTGTGGCTTTACTAATATTAGAGTTGTCAACACCGATATTACAGCACTCGATGAACAACGCAAAACTGATTGGATAGATACTGAATCACTCTCTGATTTTTTAGACCCACAAGACAAGAATAAAACCATTGAGGGCTACCCTGCTCCACAACGTGCTATTTTCATTGCTAACGCCTAGCTGATAAGTTTCAGCTACCTATTAAAATAGGTACTTGCTTTAAAATGATTTATAAAAATTTTAAAGCAAGTATTTATCCAATATCTGTTGGTATTTGCCATTTGCTTTTATTATTTTTAATCCTCGATTAAATTGATCACGTAAAGCAATACTACTAAAACCAGCAGAATATACCCTTGGCACAAATAGATGATGTATTTTATAGGCTTTTTGATATTTGTCTTCACTATGATTATTAGTGAAATACTTAAAAATATTTATATCTAGCACTAAAGCTTGAGTACGCTTTGAAAATAACATTTTTATTTGCCTCGTTTGATTTGGCATTTCTCTATATTCTTTAGCATGTTTTACCGCATGACTAAAATCACGCCCTAAAAACTCCTTGGCCGTTTGAAAAGCAATAATTTTTTTATCGGAAAAATCAGATAACTTATTGATAGATAACTGCTCTTCAGCTAACGTCACTACAACATTTTGATATTGAATATAGGGATCCGAAATATAAACACCCGGGCGCTCATATTCATTAGGCAACGTGATAATTCCATCTGAGTGCCATTTATCGACACTGGTAAAGCTTCGCGCAAGTGACATATAGACAAATTTAACCGGTTGATTTTCAATAGCAAAAATAGCACTCATGAGATCTAATTGAATACCTTTGTGCTGTGTTCTATCTTCTTGTTGCTCTATCCCTTGATTTTCCAAAGCACTTTCAATAACAAAGGGGGCTCTGGAATAACCTGCGGTCAGTTCAATAGCCTCTTTAGCTTGACTAAAATTACAGAATAAGGTAATAAAAACTAGACAGTTAAACGGTTTAAAAAAATAACCTAATTTATTCAACGATGACAATCCTTCCTGAATTAACGCTTTAATTAAATTCAAAATAACAAAGGTATAAGTAATGTAATCACTACTTACATATACTTCTTTTTATAATAAAATGCTAATGTAACTTTACTACACTTAGACAGTGTCAGTATAACGTTATTTTATAGATTAAAGGGTTAATAGGTTAAAGGAATATGACAGATTTTTGGCTAGAGCGCCGACTACAAAAGGTTCCCCAAAGACAACAAGATCACCGTGATCCTTTCCGGCGTGATCGAGCACGAATTTTACATTCAGCTGCTTTTAGACGTTTACAATCAAAAACCCAAGTAATGGGAAGTGGTCAAGGTGATTTTTATCGTACACGTTTAACTCATTCGCTTGAAGCATCACAAATTGGCTCAGGTATTACCGCGCAACTTCGCTATAAACACCCACAAAAATGCCAAGTTCTTCTTCCTCAATCAGACAGTTTAATTGAAGCTATTTGTTTAGCCCACGATATTGGCCACCCTCCGTTTGGTCATGGTGGTGAAATTGCTTTACATTATATGATGCGTGAACATGGCGGTTTTGAAGGCAATGGACAAACTTTTAGAATTGTTGCTAGATTAGAGCCTTTTAGCGAGCATCATGGCATGAACTTAACTCGTAGAACGTTACTTGGTTTAATGAAATATCCACAAACACTAGAACAATTAAGTAACCCTCAAGCCGCTAATAAAATTGATAATTTCAGACAATTAAAAACTAACCAATGGCACCCAGCTAAAGGCTTATATTCAGATGACAGTGCTATTATAGAGTGGCTTTTAGCCCCTTTATCAACACAAGACAGAACACTCTTCCAACAAATGCACTATCAAGAACAAGCACACCATAAAACCAAATTCAAATCACTTGATTGCTCAATAATGGAGCTTGCTGATGATATTGCTTATGGCATTCACGACTTAGAAGATGCGATTGTCACGGGTATAGTGAATAGAGATCATTTTGAACAAGAGGTGCTTAAAAAATTACAATACTTAGACGATAGATGGCTTAAAGATTACTGTAAAAGTTTAACTAATAAACTGTTTAGTGAGCAACATCATTTACAAAAAGATGCGATTGGTGGCTTAGTTAATTACTTAATAACCGCCATTAATTTAACTGACATGAACGAAAGTATTGAACAAGTAAACTTCAACGAACCTTTGCTACGTTACAATGCGACTTTACCTAAAATCACAGCACAAGCATTACAAATATTTAAAGACTTTATCTTTAAATTTGTCATTCAAAAAACCAGTATTCAACGGCTAGAATACCGTGGACAGCAAATTATTATGGAATTATTTGAAGCTTTATCTTCTGACCCTATGCGACTCTTACCATCAAACAGCGCTAAACGCTACCAAGATGCCATAGATAAAGGTGAAAATGCACAAAGAGTTATTGCCGATTATGTTTCAGGTATGACCGATGATTACGCAACGCGTTTATATCAAACATTGTTTGTACCCAATGCTAGTGCTACTTATCATTTGAGCTAATTTATTCTTATGTTAGATATATACGCAGGCGCTAATGCCTTAAAAACTATTCAAGAACATGGGTTCAAACAGGATCTGTTTACTAACTTCCTCGGCGCTAGTGGAGGCCCTAAATGGCTTACGCTTTTTGGCTTGGATAAATATTTATTTGGTGATTTTTTTAACGGGCGGACAACGGAGCTAAATATGATAGGCTCTTCAGCAGGTGCATTTCGCGCCGCGTGTTTTACCCAAAGCGATCCTGTTACGGCAATTTCTCGGCTAGCCGATAAGTATGTTCACACCGTTTATGCTGACAAGCCCAGCGCTAAAGATATTTCTCAATCGGCTGTAGAGATAATAGAACATCTTATGGGTGAGCAAAGTATTCATGAAATAATGAGCAATAAAATTTTTAAAGCTCATTTTATTGTTGCAAAAAGTAAAGGATTAACCAGTTTTGAGAATAAACTAGCGCAAGGTTGTGGTTTACTCGCGAGTATTTTACTCAATAAAGTTGATCGTCGCTTATTGGGGTATCAATATGATCGTTATGTTTATCGCCCAAAGTCGAGTAAAGTCAAAATATTTGACCCTTATCATTTCAATACGCACTACATTGATTTTTCAAAAGAAAATGTGAATAATGCGTTACTCGCTTCTGGCTCTATTCCGTTAATAATGGCAGGTATTAAAAATATTGCCAACTCTCCTAAAGGCACTTATCGCGATGGCGGTATTATTGATTATCATTTCGATTTTTCGCTTACTCAACAGGGTGATAAAAAGCCTAATCAAGCAGCGGGGTTAACACTCTACCCACACTTTAATGCGATGCCAAAAGCCGGTTGGTTTGATAAGAATTCTTCACGAAAGGTTTTAAAGAAAAGTTATGAAAACACCGTTTTATTAGTACCTTCAGCGAAGTTTATTCATTCACTACCTTTTAATAAAATTCCTGATAGAAATGATTTTAAAAATTTTTCTGATGATAATCGTATTAAATATTGGTTAACCGTATTAAGCGAAACTGACAAGCTGGCAGACAGCTTAAATAAATTTATCTATCATCAAGACATTTCAAAAATAAAAGCATTTACTCAAGGTTAATATTATATCAATCAATCTATTTATACTTATTAAAATCACCAACTACCGCGTTATTTCGTTAAGAATGAACGCGGCATGAATGCAAGTGATTAAATAATGTGGGTGTATATTGTTCTGAACAACGAGTTAATGAAATTACTGATATGATATTATTTACTACTCAATAAGTTTAACTCAACGTTTGCGGACGAATTAAAGCCCCGCGGCCTTAAATGCGGCACTAACAATATCTTGTGCTTCATTAATAATAGCCTGTAAATGTTGCTCATCAATAAAACTTTCTGCATATATTTTATAAATTTCTTCTGTGCCTGATGGCCTAGCAGCAAACCAACCATTGTCAGTCGTTACTTTAATACCACCTATCGCTGCATTATTTCCGGGCGCATGAGAAAGGATTTGCGTAATTTTTTCACCCGCTAACGTATCAGCCGTAACATCACTACTTGATAAGGCTGTTAGCACTTTTTTCTGCTCTAGTGAGGCAATCGCTTCAACTCTACCATAACAAGGCTGACCTAATTCACCAACAAGCTCAAGGTAATGCTGGTGGGGATCTTTTCCTGTAACCGCTAATATTTCTGCTGCAAGTAATGCCATAATAAAGCCATCCTTATCAGTCGTCCATGTACTACCATCACGGGCAATAAATGCAGCGCCAGCACTTTCTTCACCACCAAAAGCATAGCTAGCGTTAGCTAAACCATCAACAAACCACTTAAAACCAACAGGTACTTCTGATAATGGTCGATTAATTTTGTTCGCTACTCGGTCTATTAAGGAGCTTGAAACGAGTGTTTTTCCTATTTTACAATGTTGTGGCCAATCTCTATGGGTCATTAAATAATGAATCGCAACAGCCAAGTAATGATTAGGATTCATTAAACCACCCGATTTAGTGACGATGCCATGTCGATCAAAATCAGGGTCATTACCTACGCTAATATCAAAATCATCCTTCATTGCAATGAGACCTGCCATAGCATAAGGCGATGAACAATCCATGCGGATTTTTCCGTCTTTATCTAATGTCATAAAGGCAAAGCTCGCATCAACCACGGGGTTAACTATTGTTAATTTTATGCCATATTTTTTAGCAATAACTGGCCAATAATCAATACCTGAACCACCGAGGGGATCTACACCTATAGTAACGCCTGCTTTTGCAATAGCTTGCATGTCAATCACTTGTTCAAGTTGGCTAACATAGAGTTCAATAAAGTTTTGCTTAATGAGTAAGTCAGAGACTAACGCTTGGCTATAAGGCATTTGCTTTACATCAAGCAAGTTTCCTTTAATAAGTTCATTAGCTCTTTGTTCAATTTGCTTCGTAATATTTCCTTCAGCAGGGCCACCATGCGGTGGATTGTATTTAATACCACCGTCACTTGGTGGGTTGTGGGAAGGTGTTATAATTAAACCATCCGCTATTAAGTGGCCTGCTTGCTCACTGTTATTTTTATTATGACTAATAATTAACCGAGAAATAACCGGCGTTGGCGTGAAACCATTACCAGATAATGCATCATGTTGAATAATAACATTCACGCCATTGCCAATGAGTACTGAAATAGCACTCGCAAAAGCTGGCTCCGATAGGGCATGGGTATCTTTACCTAAGAAAAGTGGCCCTGTTATTTTGTTTACAGCACGATATTCGGCAACAGCTTGGCAAATAGCAAGAATATGTTGTTCATTAAAGCTTATTTTAGTCGCACTACCTCGATGCCCTGACGTGCCAAAACTGACTTGTTCAGCAATATTATTTACATCAGGCTTCTTAAGAAAATAATCACTGACTAATGCACCAATATTAATTCTATCTTGTGGTCGTACTGGCTTACCAGCATGAGGATGAACAGACATATTATTCCTTTATTTAAAGTGGGTTAAAGTAATTCTCTAATGTTAACTACATCGTCTTCATTATAACCAAGTAAAGTAGCGGCATTGGTTAGCATCATCTTTTTACGCGTTGTATTAGAATTCGTGATGACCCAAAATGGGGTTTGAGGGATTCGTTTAGGTTTGGTACTACTACCGTGCGCAGTTAACTCTTCTTCGCTCATAGCAAAGTATAGGCGCTGTATTTTTCTGATGCTCATTTTTGGAATTATAGTAGTCACGATACCAAATTGCTTTGGGTGTGCTCGGTATAAAGCAGCAAGTATTAATAAAAACCGCCCTACTGCTCCCCGTTGCATAGCTAACTCTTCTTTATTGATAAAGTTAAAAACAGTCTCTTGATTATGGTCTACAACACTCTCTTCTGTTTTAGCTGGGTATTGTGTTTTATCAAAGTGTTCAATAGTAGGTTCATTAGAAACTGGCAAAGCTTGTTTATCATTTTGTTCTAAGCTAGTTACTGCTGTTTCTTGGTGCATTGGCACATCAAGTTTTAGTAAACGACGCAATATGCTCGAAGCATCCTCACCAATAGATTGAGTATTTGAAACTATATAAAGGTATAATTCATCATCTATTTCAATATTTTTCATTTTCACTAATCTTTAAGTTTTTAATTACCATGAGATTATACCCAAACTGCTTTTTATTTCATGGTAAAATTACGATAAGTTAACTTTTTAATAAGAAAATAAATGATAAATAAGAGTGCAGCTAAATTATTAAATTATCAACAATTAGGCCAAGGTGAGCATGTTATTTTAATTCATGGTTTATTTGGCAGCCTAGAAAATTTAAATATGGTAGCTAAAAAATTAGCTGAAACATTCTGTGTTACAAGTATCGATGTCAGAAATCACGGTAATTCTTTTCATCAAGAAGGCATGAGTTATCAAGACTTAGCCCAAGACGTCATTAACTTACTTGATAAGTTATCAATTGATAAATGCTGCTTATTAGGTCACTCCATGGGTGGTAAAGTAGCCATGAAAATAGCACTTCTATACCCCAAAAGAATAACAAAACTTATTGTCGCCGATATTGCACCTGTGAAATATCCTGCACATCACTTAACCATTCTTGAAGGCTTACAATCAATTAATTTATCTCAAGTAAAAAAGCGAAAAGATGCAGATGAGCAATTAAGTAAATTTGTTGATAAGGTGAGTATTAGACAATTTGTATTACGAAATTTAATAATAAATGAACAAGGTGGTTTTTATTTTAAATGTAACGTTCAGTATATTGAACAAGGTTATCAGCAAATCATGTTAGGTATAACAGCACAAAATAATGACGTGTATAGTAAACCAACCTTATTTATTAAAGGTGCTAATTCTAATTATATTTTACCTGAACATAAAAACGTTATTGCGACACTTTTTCCAAGCGCTAAAGCTAAACTCATTCAAAATGCGGGGCATTGGCTGCACGCAGAAAAAACCGTAGCTTTTAATAAAATTGTAATGGATTTTTTAACAAATTAATAATCCCCAAAGCTATGTTGACAAAATTTCACTAAATAAAACGAGAATAAGTAAACAAGAATTACTGCTATGATGAAATTAATGAGTTTGCATTCCTGCTGTGCTATAGTGAGTATAATTTCATAGGTTGATAGAATATTAATTCATATGCTAGCTGAACATTTAGAGCTGATAGAAACTATCGGTCTTAATTTATTTTTTCTTTTTATTTTTGGTTTTATCGGCTTATCTATTCATGATCTGATGAATAAAAACGATGTACCTAAAAATGGGAGAATGGTAGTTTACTTGGTACTTTTTTTAGGCTGCGCTGGCTTTATCGTCAAAGGCATAATTCAATTTCTTTGGGAAAGCCAAGGGGTTGGTTAATGGCTAAAGAATTAACTGACTTAACCACTATTGATTTATTTAGTAACGAGAAACGCGCTGGTAGACCTAAAACAAGCCCTCATTCTCGCAGTGTACAAATAAAAATAAATAAACGTAATCAAGTAAAACGTGACAAAAATAACGGGTTAAAGCGAGTCGAATTTAAAATACATCAGCATTTATTTGAACAATTAGACGATCTTGCTAAAACTAAAGAGGTGAGTCGCAGTGAATTAATAGAAGCGCTATTGATTCAATCATTGGCTAAAAAAAATATTTAATAGAACTAAATTGAAAGGTAAAATTTCATGGCAATCGTAGGTTTATTTTTCGGTAGTGACACAGGCAACACCGAAGCAGTGAGTAAAATGATCCAGAAAAAACTGGGCAAAAAAATGATTGATGTCAAAGACATCGCTAAAAGCACTAAGGAAGAAATCGCTGAATTCGATTTACTTATATTAGGCATTCCTACTTGGTATTATGGTGAAAACCAATGTGATTGGGATGATTTTTTGCCTGATTTTGAAGAAATTGATTTCACCGATAAACTTGTCGCTATTTTTGGTTTAGGCGATCAAGAAGATTACGCTGAATACTTTTGTGATGCCATGGAACCACTGCGTGATATTGTTGAAAGTAAAGGCGCAATTGTTGTAGGTAACTGGCCTACTGAAGGTTATGAATTTGAAGCTTCTAAAGCATTAATTGATGAAAATACTTTTATTGGTTTATGCATTGATGAAGACAGACAAGCAGAGCTAACCGACAAACGTGTCACTAAGTGGGTTACCCAACTTAATGATGAAATGTGTTTAGCTGAACTTGCTTAATCCATAATAAACATAAGGTTATAAATTCATATTTATTTAATATAAAAGTTCAATTAATTGAGCTTTTATATTTTAAACGTTAAAAAATTCACAATTAGCTAAACAAACACTTTAACCAAAATGAATTCCATCCTATAATTTTATGCTTATCGTTATTACCTTAAATTAGAGATTTTACTTACATGGCAGATCAAAACGAAGAACTAAAAAGAGCTGGATTAAAAATCACCTTACCCCGTATCAAAATTTTAGCTATTCTTCAAAAGCCAAAAAATCAACATATCAGTGCTGAAGATGTTTATAAAATCTTATTAGAACAACAAGAAGAAATTGGTTTAGCGACCGTTTATCGTGTACTGAACCAATTTGATGATGCAGGTATTGTTACACGTCATCATTTCGAAGCGGGAAAATCAGTTTTTGAACTGGCACATAAGAAGCATCATGATCACCTAGTCTGTTTAAAATGCGGTAAAGTTGTTGAATTTGAAGATGATGTTATAGAGCAAAGACAGAGTGATATCGCGAAGTCACATAAAATTCATTTAACCAACCATAGTTTATACCTTTATGGTGAATGTGAAGATCAAATTGCTTGTGAAAAATATCGTACAGAAAATTGTTAAAATATCCTATCTGTACCCATATATGTAAATAATAACAGCAAGGAATAATAAATAGTGACTTTAGAACTAAAAATTATTCCGCCTGTTCAATTTCTTATCTGCACAAGTTTAATGCCTGTTTTAGCTTATTATTTTCCTCAGCTAAGTTTTACTCTAACCATAAGTACTGTTGTTATAATTATGCTAATGTTACTTGCGAGTACATTCAGTATTTTGGCATTATATAACTTTCGCAAACACCAAACGACTCATCACCCGCACACCCCAGAAAAAACAAGTATTATTGTTAATACAGGGATTTACGCACATTCTCGCAACCCAATGTATTTGTCTCTAGCACTAATATTAACCGCGCTAGCCCTATACTTATCGAATTTTAGCTGTTTCAGCGTTATCGTTTTTTTTATTTGGTACAACACGCGTTTTCAAATAGTACCCGAAGAAAAAGTGCTTGAAAAAAAGTTTCCAAAAGAATACCAAGCGTATAAAGAAAAAGTTAGACGCTGGTTATAGACAAACATGAAATTACGCGTAATAAAAATAGCGAGTGACGAAGCCAAAAATGTTTAGCGCTGTGCTTTCATCACTCGAAAATAAAACTCGTATCTGCTCTAAGCCTTCTTTAAATAGGCGGTAACAAGCACAATACGCGTACCATTAACTTTTCCCTCAATATACTCAGGGTTCTCTGTTAATGAAATTCCACGCACCATAGTACCTTGCTTAGCAGTAAAATTTGCACCCTTTACCTTTAAATCTTTAATTAACGTAACATTATCACCATCTTGTAGCTCCGCACCATTACTATCACGTGTTGGTCCTTCTCGTTGTGCAGCTGCGATACCTTGTTCAGCCCAAGTTCTGACATTATCTTCAAGATAAATCATATCTAAGGCATCTTGCGCCCAGCTTTCGGTAGAAAGCTTATGTAGCATACGATAAGACATAACTTGCACCGCAGGCTCTTGATTCCACATACTGTCATTTAAACAACGCCAATGATTGATATCTAGGTCATTTTCACCGTCGATTTGACTCTGACAAGTTTGACAAAGATAAACGCATTGCTGTGCACTTAAGTCACTGGTTGGTGGAACAGGATAAACGCTTAAGTTATCAGTAGATGTACAAAGTTCACAGCTATTATTACTGCGTTTTTTTAATGCTTGTTGGCTAGGCATGGATTCTCCTAATAGGCTATAATGTCTCGCGTTGATACCGCTACACATCATGTTTTAGTGTATAATTGCACAAGTATAACATGCTATTTATACCCGTAAAATGCTTGCTCACTTAATTGCGCGCAACAA
>Ga0209081_1001246_pt1 | contig 15298 bp, 11 predicted proteins | sample GOMGulsemesocosm_4_FD_184636 | JGI IMG/M metagenome (GOLD analysis project Ga0209081, IMG submission 184636) | Methane-oxidizing microbial communities from mesocosms in the Gulf of Mexico - GOM15B Gulf of Mexico (SPAdes) (version 2) | ecosystem: Environmental > Aquatic > Marine > Cold seeps... | reverse complement strand
AGTCAGAGGTGTGTATAAATTTCATAGCGGGGTACGTGACATTAAGTTAGGGGGTAATTCTATAGTGATTATGCCGCCGTACAATCAATCGGTGAACATTAACAGCAGGCAAGTAAAAACCGAGCGTTTTAGCGCCATTTCCTCGAGAGCTGATCAGTATAAAAAAAGCACAAACAGGTTTATTCCTTACCCAGAATAGGGCGTTGGATTCACCGACGGTTAAACTTTATAAAATGGCCAATACGGGGGTGAATCGTAGTGATAGCCGTTACAACCGACTGATACTGTCCGCGGACACCAGAAGTAAAAGACTAACCAGTTGACCACAGTTATACACAGTAACGTCAAGGCATGTGCCAGCGAACTACCCGGGTTAAAACCAGCGGCTGAGTTTCAAGCCGTAGGTTCTGGGCTCGGTGATCGCAAGGGTTACCCCCAACGGTGAGAAGTCCTGAGAGGCGTTGGTGTATTCCTTGTCGGCGAGGTTCCTGCCGTAGAGCTGTAGCTCCCAGTGTTTGTTCTGGGTCTCGAATGAGAGGCTGGCATTGATCAGCCCATAGGCACCTTGACGGGTGATGGGGTCGTTGAAGGGGGTAAAGAAAATCTCATCCTGCCAGTGGTAACTCAACCGATAGTTGAGTGAACCGTTAAGCAACGGCTGCTCGAAATCACTGCTGATAATGACGCTGTGCTTGGGCGCGGAGTTAAGCGCGTTACCCGATACATCAATGTCCGTGGTGTTGGCTCCTGGGCGCTGCGCGTTGTAGCTTTTGTAGCTGGCGTCCAGATAGCTTAGGGCACCTGCGAGGCGCCAGCGAGGGCTTGGGTAGGCCACCAGCTCCAGCTCCAGCCCCTTGATCTCGGCATCCGAGGCATTGGTAATCACCACCCGAGGCGCCCCGCTGGTGGCCACCTCAAATTGCGACACCTGTAGGTCGCTGTAGTCGTAGTAAAAACTGGCCAGGTTGATTCTAATGCGGCCATCAGCCAGCGCCAGCTTGGCACCCAGCTCCAGTGAGGTGATCTCCTCCGGCTCAAACTGGTTGCCCTCTGGTACCAAATTAAAACCGCCACTCTTGAAACCTTGCGCGAGACTGGCGTAGAGCAAGGTGTCTTCGCTGACAGCAAAGCTGAGGCCAAGCTTGGGAGAAAAATCACTCCAGCTCTCCTCAAAGTCACCCTCAAAGGTCTGAACTGGATTGGCCGCTGGACCAAAAAAGTGCAGCTGAGAAAATTCTTTTTCCTCATGACTGAGACGCCCGCCGGCGGTGGCGGTTAAGCGCTCGCTCAGCTGCCAGTGTGCATCTGCGTAGATGGCCTGTGCCTGAGCATCAAGTTGACCCCGTGTTTTGGCGACGCTGGGGCTGGCGAAGTCGAGCAGTTCGGCCATAAAATTCTGCTCGGAGCTCTCGTCGAAGAGAAACACGCCGGCGACCAGTGTCAGCGCCCCTGCTTTGTAGTTCAGTTGGAATTCCTGGGTCAGCTGTCGTTGATCCTCACCCACATGGCTGATCCTCGACTCAACTTCGGTGAAGTCGCTGTCCAGCACCGCGTCGAAATCAAACTCTCGATAGGCGCTGATCGAGGTGAGGGCCAGCTGTTTGTTGATTTGCCAGTTGAGCGTTGCCGACAGGCCACTGTGAGTCTCGTCGAGTCGTGAGTCGGTGGCAATATTGAGACTGTGAAAATCATTAAGCAGCGAGGCGCTGTCACTCAGGGCGCGGGCATTTTGGCTGCCGTCGACATTAAGCAGCGTCGGTTTGTACTGGGGGCTGCTCTCATCTCGCTGAAAGAGGTCGGCCCGCAAGAGAATACTCAATTCAGCACTGGGGGTAAGGCTCAGGGCCGTCCTGACGCTGTTGATGTTCTCGTCGCCGAAATCTGGCTGGCCAGCTGAGTGCTGATTGTCAATATAACCGTCGCGCCGTGACCCAAGCAGTGCCAGATTGGCGGTGACCGCCTCCCCTTTCACAGGGCCGTTGATATAGGCGCTGACGCGGCGGCGCTCAAAACTGCCCACTTCGCCGCTGAGACGGGCATTAAAGTCTGCCGAAGGTCGCTTGCTCATCAGGTTAAGGGTGCCGCCCGTGGAGTTGCGCCCATAGAGGGTGCCCTGCGGGCCCCGCACCAACTCGACCCGCTCTAGGTCCAACAGCTCATTAAACAGGGAAATTGGGCGCGACAGGTAGACACCATCCTGATGGATGGTTGAGCTGGGGTCGCCACCGAGGAAGACATTGTTGGTGCCAACACCGCGTATATAGAGCTGACCCGACATGGTGTTTCGGCTGACGGTTACCGACGGCAACAGTTCGGTCATGCCCTCGATGTTCTTAATATTCGCCAGTCTCAGGGTCTCCCCTGACAGGGCCGTTACCGCGATGGGCGTTTGCTGTAAAAGGGTTTCACCGGTTCTGGTGGCGGTAACCCGCACTTCTTCCAGCTCTCGTTCGGCGGCAAACAGTGGCGTTAGGGCTGTCAGATAGAGAGTGGCTGTGGTGAGAGCGGGAACTAGGGTCTGTCTATTCATGATTGGGGTACGCCGTTTTAGACTCACTGAATGTCTTTTATAATGCCATGTGCGTCCAAGTATAGATGAGTGAGGTCGGTCCGCTTTCACCCTGATATCCGAACAGCCTTGGCCCAGCCTATACGTTTCCTATCTCAACCCCTTTCGACCCTGCTGCGCTGAGATGCCTCGATGCCGAACACTAAAGAAAGTTAGAAACAGGGCTATTTTTATGTTTTTCGGCTATAAAATAGCTTTACTATTGGTTTCCTGAGCTGAACGGGAATATTCTCGATTAGATGAAACGCTTGCGGACAGACACGCCTACTCGACCTATCCTGCGATCTTGGTTGCTCTGCCTGATAATGGCCGCATTATTTTCGCCCGTGTCGGCACTAGGGTCCTCTCTTTCCCTCGACCCGGATGCCCTGCAGCAATCACTCTCCGATCATTTTCTCTATTTGCCCCACCGCCCTGGCATGACCCCGGAGCAGGTGCGCAAGCTAGCCGCCGAGCAATGGCAACAACCCACCGGACAGATCTTTAATTTTGGCCACGCCCATACACCCTACTGGTTTCGCCTGACGCTGCGGTCGCCTGATTCGCAAGAGATAGAGCGATTAATCGAGTTAAACCGGCCGACCCTGGACATTATTGACCTCTATCTCTTTCGACATGGCCAGGAGCTTGCCAGATACCAACTGGGGGATGCACGACCGGTCAGCAATCGCCCTCTCAAGAGCCCGCAATTTATCGTACCCGTGACCATAGCCGCCGACGATGAACTGGAGCTGCTGATCTATGTGGACAGCCGCGGTTTTCCGTTTCATTTCTCGGCCAGCCTCTGGAAACCCACCGATTTTTTCCTCTCGCAATTTACTAGCAATCTGCTGAACCTGATGATCATTGGCGCCATCGCGGCACTGGGCGTCTACAACCTGTTCATCTACTTTGCGACCCGTGAGCGCGCCTACTTTTACTACCTCTGTTATGTGGTCGGCTTTCTTTACGTGCAATGTTATGTGGTTGGGCTGGCACAGTTTTATCTTTTTCCGGAAACGCCGCAGGTTAACCAGCTGGCCTTTACCGGCTTTTTTATCCCCTTGTCCCGTATCAGCGTCTACCTGTTTGCCATTCACTTTCTGCGGCTGGCCGAGCGGGTACCGCGGCTCTGCTGGTTTATGCAGCTGCTGGCCGCCATTGATATTTTTAATGGGCTCGCTGGTTTCAGCATTGTGTATTTTGGAATAGAGAGCCACCCCATTTTTCTAAAATTGAATGGCATCAGCTACCTGCTCAATACCCCAGTCTGTCTGTTTGCCGGGTTATACCTGTGGCTGCGGGGGGTGAAGGAGGCGCGATTCTATACCCTTGCCTGGTTTATCTTGACCTTTGCCTCCATCGGCAACAGCCTGAGCATTGGCGGCCTTATCCCCTACCACCCGCGAATCTTTTTTTTCCTGCAGATAGCTCAGGTGCTGGAGATGCTGCTGTTGTCATTTGCTCTGGCTGATCGCATTCAGCAGATGAGGCAGCGCGAGTTGGCCTTTGTCGAGGAGCGAGCCAGCTCCGCCGAGGCGCTGATTGAAGCCAATCAGCAGCTGCACAGCAGTCATATGGAAAAAGCTAAGGCTGACCACCGGGCGGAAACAGCGGCGCTGGAGAGCAAGGCGAAAAGCGAGTTCCTGGCGACCATGAGCCACGAGATACGCACACCCATGAATGGCGTCTTGGGCATGTCCGAGCTGCTGATGGAGACCCAACTGAATCAGGAGCAGCGCCGCTTCGTCGACACCATCAACGACTCGGGACGCAACCTGCTGGTGGTGATCAACGACATTCTCGATTATTCAAAGATTGAAGCAGGCAAGATGAGCATCGAGCAGGTTGATTTCGAACTGGAGGCGGTAGTCGATGGTTGCAGCGAGGTGTTTGCGCTCAAGGTGTTGGAGAAAAACATTACCCTGGCCTGCGCCATAGGGCCAGGTGTGCCCCTGGCGATCAACGGCGACCCCACTAGGCTGAGACAGGTGTTGCTGAACCTGCTGGGCAACGCCTTTAAGTTTACCGACCGAGGTGAGATCACCTTAAAAGTCAGCCTCGAGCAGACGGCTAATCCCAGTAAATCGGATCTTCTCTTCGAGGTGTGCGATACCGGTATTGGCATGTCAGAGGCCTACCAGCAAAACCTGTTCGAGCAGTTTAGCCAAGAAGACGGCAGCACCACTCGCCGCTTTGGCGGCACCGGCTTGGGTCTGGCTATCAGCAAACAACTGGTGGAACTAATGAGCGGCACTATATCGGTCGAGAGTGAAGTCGGCCGCGGCTCCTGCTTTTACTTTAGCTTGCCGTGTCGCTTAGCTGGGGCCGAATTCTCACCGGCCGCTGCAGACTTTCGCGAGGTGCTGACCCGCAAGCGGCTGTTGATCGTCGAGCCCAATCGCACCATCGCCAATTTTACTGCCCTGACGGCCCAAAGCTGGGGCATGCACTGTCACCTAGCCCACAACTGTGAGCAGGCGCAAACCCTGTTATTCAAGAACGGTGAGTCAATCGACCTACTTCTGTTGGACCAGACACTGCTCGAGAATGACAACTATAAATTGACGCAGTTGATTCAGGAACGCCCGGAAATTTATCCAAAGCCAGGCATCGTACTCTTCCGTGCACTCAGCGGCGCCGATAAGCCAGCGGGACATCACCCGCAACTCGCGGGTCTGGGCCAAGCGCTGGATAAACCTGTCACCGCCCAACTATTACGGGCAAAGCTGGCCCAGGCTTTGGGTCGCCGCGAGGATAACACGACCGCCAAGCGGGTAGAACACCGTCAGTTTAGCGAGCTAAGAGTATTGATAGCCGAAGACAACAGTGTCAACCGCATGGTGATCAAGGCGCAGATCGCTAAACTGGGGATAACGGCAACCTTTGCGGAAGATGGCCTACTAGCAGTATCCCAGGTGGAAGAGTCGCACGCTCCCTTTGATGTGATCTTTATGGATTGTGATATGCCCGGGCTAGACGGCTTTGATGCGACGCGGGCTATCCGCCTTATCGAAGCCGGCCGGAAGAGGGTCGGAGAGAGTAGCAGCAGTATCATTATTGCCCTGACCGCCCATGTAGGTGGAGAGAGCCTGGAAGCGGCAAAAGACAGCGGCATGACAGATTATTTATCAAAACCCACCACTCTCGGCGCGCTCGAAGAGCTGCTGGAGCTGTATTTCCCGCTGGCAACAAACTCGGGCTCCGCTCAGTGAATCCCCCTGCCTCGCGTCAAACCTGGACAAAAGATATCTAAACAGCTGCGCCTCTCGGGTTATTCATCAAAAAAACAATCACAAGTAAGCTAACCATCACCGAAGTGTGCATTGCCGCTTTCCAGCTCGGCAAACAGCCCAATCAACAACTCCCGCATCCAGCGGTTGGCTGGGTCATTGGTTGAGCTTTTCGACCAGAACAGATGCAAAGGCAAGGGCGCTACGGCTATCGGCAGCGCTTGTGTTTGCAGCGGAAATAAATGCGTAAGCGCTGCGGGGGCGGTCCAGAGCATGTCAGTTTGGCTGGCCACCTGCGCCGCGACCATGTAGTTATCCACCTTCAACGCAACCTTCCGCTGCTGACCAATGGCGTGCAGGGCACTGTCGACCTGACCTCGGCCGCGCCGACGGCTGGAAACATGTACGTGTCGAGCTGCCAAATAATCATCTTGGCTCACCGGCCGCTGCACCAGATTATGCCCCTCACCCATCGCCACAACATAGGGGAAGGCAGCCAACTGTTGATGCTCCAAGGCTTTTGCGTTGACCAGCAGCGCATCAATCAAGAGGTCCATGGTGCCGGCTTTTAGCTCGTCGGTCGCCCGCTCGCGCTCGACATAGTAGCTGTTGATGCTCACCCCTGGCGCCAGGTGCGCTAACTGCCCTAACAGCTTGGGCAGCACCAGCACCTGACTCAAGTCTGTCATACCAATGCTGAACACCTTTTCGGAACGCCGCGGTTCAAACTGCTGCGCGCCGGCCATGCTGTTACTGAGTAGCAGCAGCGCTTGGCGCACATCAGCAATCATACTGTCGGCCACCGGTGTCGGCTTCATGCCATTGGGTGTCCGCACAAACAGTGGGTCGTTGAACATCTTACGCAGGCGACTCAAGGCATTGCTGACCGCTGGCTGGGTAATGTTCAGCAGCACAGCCACCTTGGTCACACCACCCTCACGGTAAAGCGCTTCAAATACGATAAATAGATTAAGGTCTAACTTATTCAGTCTCACAGGCATCCCTCTACATCACTTAAATAAATATTACCCCATAAATAAGATAAATTTGAGTGATAAATAGTGGATTCATATACTAACCATTATTACCCTAGCGCCTACAAACCATAACCTACGCTAGACACCACGATTACAGCACTACAAACACACATCAGTTCGGAGTCTCACCATGTACGAGTTCAGCGAGAAATCAAAACAACTGCAGGCCAAGCTACAAGCCTTTATGGATGAGTACATCTACCCGAATGAGAAGGCCTACGCAGAACAACTGCACGCGGCCACTGACCGCTTTGCAGCCCTGCCCTTGATGGACGAGCTGAAAACCAAGGCCAAGGCGGCCGGTCTGTGGAACTTGTTTGTGCCAGAGAGCCACAGCGAATACTGCGACCACGGCGGCCTGAGTTTCTTCGACTATGCGCCCCTGTGCGAAATCATGGGCCGCGTCATCTGGTCGCCAGAAGTGTTCAACTGCAACGCGCCAGACACGGGTAACATGGAAGTGTTCATGAACTACGCCACCAAGGCGCAGCAAGAACAGTGGCTCAAACCGCTGCTGGCCGGCGAGATTCGTTCCTCCTACGCCATGACAGAACCACAAGTCGCCTCCAGTGACGCCACCAATATTGAACTGCGCATCGAGCGCGATGGCGATGAGTACGTACTCAATGGTCGCAAGTGGTTCATCACCGGCGCCATGTACGAGCGCACCAAAATTTATATTGTGATGGGCAAGTCCGACCCAGAAAACCCAGAACGCCACAAGCAACAAACCCAGGTATTGGTGCCCAGAGACACCGCTGGTATCACCATCATTCGCCCACTCACCACCCTCGGCTACGACGACGCGCCCATCGGCCACGCCGAGATGGTGTTCGAGAATGTGCGCGTACCGCTGGCTAATGTATTGCTCGGCGAAGGCCGTGGTTTCGAGATTGCTCAAGGCCGCTTAGGCCCTGGCCGCATGCACCACTGCATGCGTTTAATCGGCGCCGCCCAGCGCTCACTGGAACTGGCTTGTGTGCGCGCCAACAGTCGCACCACTTTTGGCCGCCCATTGAGCAAGCATCAATCGGTGCGTGAAGATATATCCAAAAGCTTTTCTGAAATTGAAATGGCGCGACTCTTAACCTTGCAAACCTGCAGCAAGATTGATCGAATGGGTGTGCCCGATTCAGTTGATATGATCGCCGCCACCAAGACCACCGTGCCTCTGCTGGTGCAAACAGTGATTGATCGCTGCATGCAAATACACGGCGCGGGCGGCCTCACCGAAGACTATATGATGGCCGATGCATTTAACTACGCGCGCTGGTGTCGTCAGGCTGACGGCCCAGATCAAGTGCACCAGATGGCCCTTGGCAAGAAGATCATTGACCGTTATTCAGCTTAAAAGACCGGAAGAGTAATATGACTGAAACAACCACTTTTGAGCTGGACGTGCAGACACTGGCCGCCTACCTCGAACAACAGGTCGAGGGTTTTAAAGGCCCTCTAAGCGCAGAGAAATTTCCCGGCGGGCAGTCCAACCCCACCTACCGCATCAACGCGGCCAGCGGTGAGTATGTATTACGACGCAAGCCACCAGGCGAGCTGTTGAAGTCCGCTCACGCCGTCGACCGCGAATACCGCGTGATCAACGCGTTGGCCAACACAGAAGTACCGGTCGCCAAGGTCTATCACCTGTGTGAAGACGAAAGCGTCATCGGCAGTATGTTTTATCTGATGGAGTTTATTGATGGCCGTGTCATGTGGGATCCGGCATTGCCTGAGTCCAACGTTGAACAGCGCGCGGCCATCTACTCTGAGATGAACCGTGTATTGGCCGCGCTGCACTCGGTTGATATAGCGGCGGCCGGCCTCAGCGACTTCGGCAAACCCGGCAGTTACTTTGAGCGCCAAGTGGGCCGTTGGAGCAAGCAGTATCTGACCACCCAAACAGAAACCATTCAGGCCATGGACACCCTGATCGAGTGGTTACAAAGCAACATGCCCATGGATGATCAGAAGGTCTCCATCGCTCACGGCGACTTCCGTTTGGACAACATGATGTTCGACAACGACAAGGCCGAAGTGCGTGCGCTGGTTGACTGGGAGCTTTCAACTCTGGGCCACCCCTACGCCGACCTCGCCTACCAGTGCATGCAATTGCGCATGCCGCACGGCGGTGTTATGTCAGGGCTCAGTGGGCTGGATCGCGTCGCACTCGGCATTCCATCGGAAGACGAGTATGTGGCGCAATACTGCCAGCGTATGGGCATCGACAGTATCCCCAACTGGAACTTTTACTTGGCCTTCAGCTTCTTCCGCCTAGCCGCTATTTTGCAAGGCGTTAAGCGCCGCGCCATCGACGGCAACGCTTCCAGCGACAAGGCGATGAAGATGGGTGCACTGGTGACACCGCTGGCGGAAATGGCCGTGGCTCTTTTGGATTGAGCGCTGAAGGCTTTCTGGTTTGACCGCTGAAGGCTTTCTGGTTTGACCGCTGAAGGCTTTCTGGTTTGACCGCTGAAGGCTCTTTTAGATTAGACCGCTGAGGGCTTTCTGGTTTGACCGCTGAAGGCTCTTATTGACTGGACCACTGAGGGCTTTCTGGTTTGACCGCTGAAAGCTCTTACCGGCTGCCCGCTAACGGCGTTGCTCGACCGGGTTACAGCACAATCACAAATCAGAGGGCCTATCAGGCCCCTCTGTATTACCCAAGCAATCCCCCCGCATATCTCATAACTCCAATACATAACCTCAACAAAAACCACTTGTTAACACTCACCGCAGCAACGCACATGTCAGTAAAGCACTGGCCGTAGACCGCCCTGCTGGTTTATCCTGCGCTATCGACTATTTCCTACCAGCCGGAGCACCTGCGCCATGAGCAACACCCCAAACGACAATACCGCGCCCACACTCAACACCGACCTCGCACCGGCGGCCATTGCCAGCAGCGGCATTGCGTTTCTCAGCGCCCACGCCAAGGGCGTTTACGCCGCTGGTCAACCCAGTGCTGAGCAATATGAAATCCTTAAGAGTGAGGGTGTAAAGCACGTCATCAACTTGCGTCCAGAAAGCGAAACTAAAGGCAGTGAAGCGCCGCTGGTTGAGTCACTGGGCATGCAGTTCTATGCCCTGCCCATTGCTGGGCCAGCGGACATCACTCCCGCCAACGCTCAGATCATGAGTGATCTTTTGAACAGCGTAAACGATGAGCCGACCCTTATTCACTGCGCCAGCAGCAATCGCATTGGTGCATTGATTGCACTGCAGAAAATCATCAAGGGTGGTGAGCTCGAAGCGGCCATAGAAGAAGGTCGCCGTTGGGGGCTAACCAAGCTAGAAGCCGCGGTGCGTGAACAGGCCGCCGCCCTTTAATGGGTGCACTGAAGCGCTCAGATACCAGCAAAAAAACGGCCGGCCCACCCCTTCCATTAAGCCAGCCGTTCAAGGCGTCCTGTATTGCCCCGACACAACAGATCGCTAAGGTTTGGACCGCAGGACTAAGTCTTTGCGGTACTCTTGCGCATCGCACGCATGATCAGCTTCTGCACAGTTACGGGCATTAGGCGCTTCACCAGATCCAAAATAACCGCATCCTTACCGATACGAATCCGCACCTGCTTCTTTTTAACCGCGCTAAGAATCTTGGCCACTGCGGCTTCAACCGGCAGAGCCAACTTGGCGGCCATCTCCATATTTTTCTTGGCCCTGGCCATGTCGTCAGATCGCTCCAGTGTATTGCGGATCATGTTTGTGCCGATAGCGCCTGGGTGCACACTGGTGACGGTTATGCCATCGGCCGCCAGTTCGGCGCCGAGCGTTTCACTCAGAGCGCGCACAGCCGCCTTGGTAGCACAGTAGGACGACTGACTAGGCAACCCATGGAAACCCGCCATCGACGACAAGTTAACAATGTGCGCTTGGTCGGCGGCTTTTAAATGCGGCAGGAAATATTTACAGCCGTGAATCACACCCCAGAAGTTGACGCGCAGCGCCAGCTCCCAATCATCCACGCTGTGATTCTCGAAACTGCGCTGCAGGGTAATGCCGGCGTTATTGATCAATAAATTAACCTGGCCGTGTTCGGCAACCACCTGGTCAACAAAATTTTGATAGACCTCACTGTTGCCCACATCGACCAGATGAATACTAGCCTTAACCCCCAGCGCTTGAGCTTGACGCTGAGTTTCCTTAACATTCTCTTCACTGATATCAGCCAGCGCCAAATTGCAGCCCTGACGCGCCAACTGCAGCGCCAGCTCAAGACCTATACCGCCACCGGCGCCGGTGATCACGGCCACTTTATTCTTAAAAGTATCCATCGCTTTTCTCACTTTTTTATTCACTAAAACTGTTTAACATCTGGGTCAGACCAGCGACCAAATCATCGGCGTCCTGACAGGCCTGCTCTGGGTCGGCGGCGCTGCCAATAAACAGCCCCACTTCGGCAAGGGCACCGACAATCATGCGACCCACTAGCTCGCCTTTGTAGCTATGAGTACCGTCACTCGATGAAAAGTGCTGTTCAATCCGCTCAAGTAACGTCTTGGATATTTTGCTATCAGAGATGCGTCCAAGCCCCAATACCGTTGGGCCATCCACCAGCACGATCTGGCGAAAATGCGCCTCTTTACAGAGTTCGAGAAACCCCCGCCAGCGAGACAGCACGAAGTCATGCTCTTCGCTCTCAGTGCCCGAAGACCCTAGGATTTTCGCCTCCATCGCCTCATTGACGGCCTGAAAGAGGCTCTTTTTATTACCAAAGTAATGATAGATCGGTGCAATTGAAATACCACAATGCCCGGCTATGTCCTCTAATGAGGTTTGCGCATAACCCTTGTCGCCAAATAGCTTGGCAGCACTGGCTAACACGGCCGCCTGGGTTTCCGCACGTCGCTCGGCCTGCGTCCGTCGTTCAGACATGTCCTCTCCAATTGCTCATGAATTCGCCCTATCTGGCCAATAAATAGACACTGCCTATTGACTTACATAGCCAGACTACATAACTTACATAGTAACACTATATAACTTTAATTGAACCACTCACAAGCAGCAGGCAAGAGTAGATCTCATGACGACACAATGCTTCTCCCCCGGCCAAATAAATGGCATGACGCTAAAGAATCGCATCATTAAAGCCGCTACTTATGAGGGCATGACCCGCGACGGAGCCCCGACCGAGGCGTTGTTGCAGTTCCACCTGCCCATGGCCCAGGGTGGCATCGCCATGACGACTATTGCCTACTGCGCGACGGAAGCCGATGGCCGCGTGTCCCAGGACATGCTCTACATGCACGAGAGCATTCGCCCTGAACTCAGCCGTATCGTCAAAACCCTGCAAGCCGAGGGTACCAAGGTTTCCGGACAGCTGAGTCACTGCGGTTACTTCACCAAAAACAAAGCCTACACAGGCAAGCAGCTACTGGGCCCCTCCCCTGGCCGCAACCCCATGTCGCTGGCCATCGGCAAGCTGTTCGTGAAAGAAATGGTGCAAGCCGACATCGACCACCTCATCGAAAGCTTTGTGACTGGGGCAGCCTTCATGAAGTCGACGGGCTTCGATGCCATCGAAATTCATTTTGGCCACGGCTACGGCTTGAGCCAGTTCATCAGCCCGAAAACCAACCAGCGCCAAGACCAATATGGCGGCTGCCTAGAAAACCGTATGCGTTTACCACTGCAGGTACTCAGCGCCGTGCGCGAAGCGGTCGGTGAGGACTTCCCGCTGCTCGGTAAGATCAGCATGAGCGATGGGGTTGAAGGTGGCGTCGACTATGATGAGGCGGTTGAAATTGCCGCCATGCTCGACGCTGGCGGCATAGACGCCATTGTCTGCAGTGGCGGCACCAGCAGCATGAACCCCATGCTGATGTTCCGTGGCGACAGTTTGGCCGAGGGCCTGCGCGAGAACGAAAGCAATCCACTGCTTAAGTTCGGCCTGAAGCTCATTGGCGCCAAGCTGTTCAAGGTCTACCCCTACCATGACCTCTACTTCCTTGAGCAGGCCAAGCGAATTGTTGAACGAGTGAACTGTAAGGTGGTGTACATAGGCGGCACCTCAAGCCGTAAGAACCTGGACACGATAATGGAAGCGGGTTTTGATTTTGTGCAAATTGGCCGCGGCCTGATCTTTGACCCAGCCTTTGCCAACAACGCCGAAAAAGACCCCAACTACCAAAACGGCTGCACCCACTGCAACCGCTGCGCCGGTCGAATTGAGCACCCGGACGGTGTGCGCTGCGTCATCAAAGACCCCCAGTAAAGGCCTGGGCTCAAGCCGAGCAGGCAGCATTGCTTGAAACTGCGGGCACAAAAAAGGCCAAACAATAATTCCCTGTTTGGCCAAAGTTAGTCCCTTGACACGCTTAACATCACTATTCACTACCAAGACCGAAGTAGAACCGCCCGCTAGTGTTCAGAATACACGGGGCATGAACTACCCTATTAGGTATGAAATACCCAACACCCTCAACCTATGTATTTACACTGCTCATTTCCTGGGCGGCCAGCGGCTACGGCGAGACGGCACCACTGACACAACAAAACGCAGTATCAACAAACGCTAACAGCATCACCTTTGGTTGTGCCTTTCAGCCCGACAACCTCTCTTTCCTGCGCTTAAAAAAGAATCTCACCAACGTTTGGAATGGCTTAGGCTATGAGGTTAAGTTGCAACACATGCCTCACAGCCGCGTAGCTTTTGAGCTCGAACAGGGGAGAATCGACGGTGATTGCGCCAGAGCACTGGTTTACAGCGAGCAAGACAAAAATGTTTTTTACGTGCGTTCCTGGGTAACACCACGCTACATACACGCGTTTCAAATGACTGAATTCGCCACTGACTTCGATCCGAGAACCGACCTTAAAGATAAGCGTATCGTCTTCATTCGTGGCACGCGAATCATCAATAAGTTCTTGCAAGAACACCAACTGGCAGGTGTCGCCGTCACCACCCAAAAGCAAGCCATAAAAATGGTCGCTGGCGGACACGCCGATGTATTAATTGGTTTTAGCGCACCAGTCGAAGGAGCCCTTGGAACTTTTAAATTTAGCGGCAAGCTTCACAAACAGCCCATCAGCGACCAGATTTTGTTATATATCGCCGTACACAAACGTCACCGGCACCTTAAAAGCAAACTAGAGGAACAGATTTCTCGCTGCTGTCAGTTATAACAAAACCCGCGCATAAAAAAAGGCCAGGCAGTCGTCACTGCCTGGCCTTTTAAGCCTTCGCGGGTTAAAGCGAGCGTGAAGACTGGTGCGCAGCCAAATCATTGCGTTCGCCCGGCTGATGCGCAGGTACCATCTGCGCCAATTCGGGCTGCATGGCGGGGCTTTGTTTGAGCATCCCCTCTTCGACAATAAAGCGAATAATTTCACCAATGCCTTTCGTCGTCTCTACATTGGCCAAGACAAATGGGCGACCGTTGCGCATCTTGCGAGTGTCTCGATCCATCACCTCTAATGAGGCGCCCACGTGTTCGGCTATGTCTACTTTATTAATGATCAATAGATCCGACTTGGTAATACCTGGCCCACCTTTGCGAGGAATTTTATCGCCAGCGCACACATCAATCACATACAGGGTCAGGTCCGACAACTCTGGGCTAAAGGTAGCGGAAAGATTGTCGCCACCGCTCTCTACCATGACCAACTCTAAAGCCGGATGGCGATCTTGCAATTCTTTTACCGCGGCCAAGTTCATGGATGCGTCTTCACGGATCGCCGTATGCGGACAACCGCCGGTTTCTACCCCCATAATACGGTCGGCTTCCAGCGCCTTATTACGCTGCAAGAACTGCGCGTCTTCCTTGGTGTAAATATCGTTGGTGACCACGGCTATGTCGTAATGGTTGCGCATGGTCTGACAAATCTTTTCCAGTAAAGCCGTCTTGCCCGAACCCACTGGGCCGCCAACACCGACGCGTAATACCTGTTTTTTCATCAATCTACCCCTTACTTCAGCCGTTTTACAAAACGGCTTCCTGTGTATGCGCTGCAGCGTTAGGAACGAAACAGGCGTGAATATTGTTGCTCGTGTAAGCTCGATGCCAATGCGCTGCCCAATAAACTGGTTCCGATCTGATCGTCACCAAGCAACAAAGCTTGATCGCAAACCTCGGCCAAGAGCGGAATCAAGCCCTGCAAAATTCTTTGCCCATCCGTTTGCCCCATTGGCATGGCTTTACTGGCGCAAGCGATTTGGTTTTCTGCCCAGCCCCAGGCAAAACCCAGCAAGGCTTGGGGTAAATCAATGTTGGTCAGCACTGCCGCCAGCGCGCTCATCACCACCACCGTCGGCTGCGGGCACAGGTCTAAATATACCTGACGTTCGGCGCCCTGCCCCAGGTGCCACTGGGCGTAAGCACTGCCCACCTGAATATCTTCTAGGTAAAGCTCTTTTGTCTCGCGGTAAGCAAGCAGGGATTCATTCCAAAAGCACAGCAGCTCTTGCGCGTGCGCTGAAGGCTTTTTAGCCGTAGCTGAAGGCGTATTAATAACCGCTGAGGGCTCGCCAGTAGTCGTTGAAG
>Ga0209081_1001242_pt1 | contig 15304 bp, 15 predicted proteins | sample GOMGulsemesocosm_4_FD_184636 | JGI IMG/M metagenome (GOLD analysis project Ga0209081, IMG submission 184636) | Methane-oxidizing microbial communities from mesocosms in the Gulf of Mexico - GOM15B Gulf of Mexico (SPAdes) (version 2) | ecosystem: Environmental > Aquatic > Marine > Cold seeps... | reverse complement strand
ATTCATATTTAACTAAACTCAATAAGGCGATTCATGTACAAAATAAATAAAATATTCCTATTATTAACACTAACTTTTATTTCTGCATGTGAGCAGAGTAGTGAAAATGGGAAAACCGTTATTTCAAAGGCGGAACTCGGTGCTAAATTGTTTAGTGATATGTCGTTATCTAAAGATGGAAATCAATCATGTGAAAGTTGCCATGACAGTGAGCATGCTTTTATTGATTCTCGAATTAATATAACAAGTGCTGATGGAAATACAGCTGGTGCAGTATCAGTTGGTCAGGATGGTGTTTCACTGGGTGATATTAATACGCCGCAAGTTGCTTATACTGCATTTGTTCCTGATTTTCATTATGATGAAGTTGAAGGTTTATTTAAAGGGGGATTATTTTTTGATGGTCGATCAAAGAATCTTATTGAACAAGCTAAGCAGCCTTTTTTGAACCCAGTAGAAATGCAAAATACAAAAGAAAATGTTGTAGAAGCAGTTATAAATCAATATTCAGTAGAAATGATGGACCTATACGGTAATGATATATTTGAAGATATAGATGAAGCATTTTCTGCGGTAGCTGATGCAATTGCTGCATTTGAAAAAACAGAGGAGGTATCTCCATTTAATTCAAAATTTGATAAATACCTTCGAGGAGAGGTTGATTTAACTGATGCAGAATTAAGAGGGCTTAATCTTTTTAAAGATGAAGAGAGAGCCAATTGTGCCGCTTGTCACCCAGTCGCAACAGAGACATCAACAAAAGCAGAAAGCGTGTTTACAGACTTTTCATATGATAATTTAGGTGTCCCCATTAATACGAGAGTAAGGGAAAGTAATAGTAAAGATATTAATTTTATTGATAATGGGTTACTTGGAAACCCTATAGTTAATGATAGTGAGCTTAAAGGTGCGTTCAGGGTTAGTAGCCTACGAAATATCGAAGTAACAGCGCCCTATATGCATAACGGTGTGTTTGCTAATCTTAATACAGTCGTGCATTTTTATAATTCTCGCGATGTTTTAGGTGCTATAAACCCTGAAACAGGAGATTTATGGGAAACTGCAGAAGTGGATGACACCAAAAATACAGAAGAGCTAGGTGATCTTGGGCTTACAGAGGATGAAGTAAATGATATTGTTGAGTTTTTAAAAACGCTGACAGATGAGAAGTTTGAACATCTTGTCAATTAATAAAATCTAAAAATCACAGCAGTTGATATAAAAAAGTATTACAGGTTTTTGATGGCAACTGCTGTGAGAGCTATGAGTACACTAGTTTTTTTGCGCTAAGCTTAAAATAAAATCAACTTCGATATTTAATTGTTTTGCATCTTTAATTTTTTCTTGAATATCGGTATTAGCTTTCCATGCAAAGGGGGTCATTTGTAATAAAGCCATGCGTTGTTCTTGATTAGGGCAGATTGTATAACTTAATTGCTGTGACTTAATTATTTTGAAATTGGCAGGTAAACTAGCTTCTGTATTATGTGGTTTCACATCTTGGTAAATAAATTCTCTTAGCTGCCATAAGTGCCGTGGGCCCGGAGTAACGACCAATAATAAACCTTGTTGCTTTAATAAACGCGTGATTTCTTGTTCGTTAGAGGGCGCATAAACGCGAAAAATTAAATCAAAATAAGCATCGGAGTACGGCATATTGTTGTTGCTAGCCACAATAAAATGCGCTGCCTTTTGTTTTTTTGCCGCTGCAATGATCGCATTTTTAGCGATATCTATGCCGTGCAAATCTAGTTTATCGGGGTAGTCAAGTAAGTTCATGATTTGCCGGCTGTAATAGCCTTCACCACAGCCCAAATCTAATAGTCGTAGACTGGGATTAGTTGGGTGTTGGTCTGCAACTATTTTGCTGATTGCTTTTGCTAAAGGTTGATAAAACCCTGCCTCCAAAAAATCACGGCGTGCGCGCATCATTTCTTTACTATCGCCCGGCTCTTTAGATTTTTTATGTTGTGCAGGGAGTAAGTTTAAATAACCTTCTTTGGCAATATCAAAATGATGGTTATTTTCACATTGGTAACTTTTAGAGCTATCAGCTAAGGTGAGAGAGGAGTGACAAATAGGACAAATATAGGGCATAGATAAGGGGCTCTTAATAACTGTTTATTGATAAATGCTGCTATTAGCAATGCGTTGATCTATTTTTTGTAGCATATACTGATATTCTGGACTGTAAATAGATGAGTATTTTTTTTCAAAGTCAGCTGTACTTAAATTTTCTGGTAAGTCTTTAATGGTAGGAATGAAATCACGGTAGTGCGTTGTTAGGCCCATTTTTTTTTGTAAAAGCCGTGCTTTTTTAGCGGAGGCCGTAGCAAAGCTGCCAAAGTGTATACCTGCTTTATTTGCTGCTAAATCTACAAAGCTAAAACCACTTTGTTTTTTTGCATCGTTGATTTCTTTTTCAACACTTAGCATCTGCGCTAAATTTTGATTACTGGAAATGGCTAAAGCAGCAGATCCCATAAAATGTTGGGCAATATCTTGGCGTTTATAGGCATAAACAGGTAACAAGGCAAGGGTGTTTTGGTATGTAAAGTGGCGTGATTGGTTGATGTAATTATTAGCAATCAAAATAGCAAAACGGTTTTCTTCGATAGGGTTTCCTTGGATTGATCTCTCCTGAGCTAGCGCAAACAAAGGCTGCAATATTTCCTGAATCGAGAGTAACCAATTAGGGTTATGTTGCTGCAAGCTATTACTGAGCCTTTGCTGGTAGAGGTTCAGTACATCTAAATTTACATTCGGCAGTAATAAATTACGTAAGTGGCCTAAAGCACTTTTAGGTAGGTAATAATTAATATGTAATTGATTATCTTTTAAGTAAATAGTGTTTAAATTTTGTTTAATAAGCTCTAAATAATGCTGTAAAGGGCTTAATTTAATAACAAAGCCTAATAAAAACTCAGCATACTTATCTGGAATAGCTATTTTAGCTAAGTGTAATTGACTGATTTTTACGGTGGCTTTATCGGGGAAGTAAAGTTCGAAACTCAGATTAATGCCGCGCTGAAAATATAAAGCATGAAAAAAGGGGAAGTGAATAAAAAAGTGAATATTTTGTGTTTGTATTTGAATAGAGGACTGGTTGCTTACATAGCTTTTTAGTAGATAAGCAATTGCAATATTTAGATCACGCTCTGTTAGCGTTAATTTAATATTTTCCCCTTGAGACTGCTGATGGGCAGAAAGAATGTTTTTAGCGCGATGAATATCGGAATTGCTTAAATTCCACTGCAATAAGGGTGTGTAAGTAGGCGAACTGATAAACCACAAGCTAACAACCAGAACTAAGCAGAGTATTAGTAGTTGATAGCTTATGCGTTGTAGCATGGGTATTAGTTAATGGCTAAAGTAAAATCTGCCCGCTCAAGGTAGGTTTGCTCTTGCTGTAAATCGGCGTGAGTTAAAGGGGCATCGAGTAACCAGTTATCGGAGAAGCTAAGCTGCATATTTTTTTTGCTGAGGGTCACTTTAAAATCAGGTAAGTCACTATGGCTACGGTTTCTTTGTAATAAGACGGCAAGTCTTAAAATGATAACCATATAAAAAGAGAGTTTATCCCACGGCTCATGTAGGTCAGCTATTTTTTTTATTGGAATCTTGCGGCGATGGGAAAGAACTAAGATTGATAATAGGTTTTGGTCTTGCTGAGAAAAACCTGATAAATCGCCATGCTTAATAATATAAGCACCATGTTTGTGATATTGGCTATGCGCGATATTACGGCCAATTTCATGTAATTCTGCCGCCCATAAGAGCTCTTGTAGCATGATTTTATAATGTGCTCCTAAGAATGGCTTTACTTGTTTCATTATCAAGTTAATTGTGTTTTTTACTAATTCTGCCTGACCGGTATCGGTATTGTAATGTTTTGCTACAGTCGATACGGTTTTTGAGCGTACGTCATGGTTAGATAGGCGACCTAAATGGTCGTAAATCAGCCCTTCACGTAGTGCGCCGTCAGAAACACTCATTTTCTCTATACCTAAACTGATAAAGGTGGCATAAAGTATGGAAAACCCACCGATAAAAACAGGTAATCTATCGGGGTCGAGTGCTTCTAATTTGAGATCTGAGGTATGGCTACATTTGAGAATGTGTTTCTTTAACTGCTCTAAGCCTTCTAAGGTAATATCGCCTGTACACCAGTTATGCGCTAATAGGACTTTGCGAATAGCGCGAATACTGCCCGATGCACCGATCGCTTCATCCCAATTTTTGTTGGTAAATTGCTTTTTATCACCGCGTAAGCGTTGCTTAACAAATAAGATACTGGCATTTAATCTTTGTAGGCTAATTTGTCCATTAGCAAAAAAACGATTACTGACAGTAACGCAACCCATGCGCAGACTTTCTTTTTCTGCGATAGTAGGGCCTGTGCCAATAATATATTCGGTACTACCGCCACCAATATCCATAACCAAACGACGATCTGCATTACTTTGTAAGCTATGAGCAACGCCTTGATAAATCAATCGTGCTTCTTCAATCCCTGAAATAATATGAATGGGGTAATCGAGTGCTTTTTCTGCTTGCTGTAAAAATTTTGCTGCATTTTTAGCTGTGCGTAAAGTATTAGTGCCTACGATATGCACATTGCTTGCTGGAAAACCTTGAATACGCTGGCCAAAACGCTTTAAACACGCCAATGCACGATCTTGCGTTTCATCATCAAGAATGTTGTTTGCATCTAAGCCAGAAGCCAAGCGTACCATTTCTTTAAGGCGGTCTATGGTTTTTAGCTGGCCATCGACTACACTACAGATAATCATATGGAAACTATTGGAGCCTAAATCAATCGCGGCAATGAGTTCAGAAGCTTGTTCTATAATTTTTTCGGTGGTGTCTGTCAATGTCTTATCTGCTATAGTTGTCATCTTTTTTCTTAATGTAACCCATTTTTTTGATGGCGTTAAGTCTGTTTAGTTTTTTACGCGCTAAAGCACATTAAAAACGCTAAGCGAGACCCGATTATATAAAGGCTAAGTACCCGAAATGAAAGCATTATCAATTCGTAATTTAAAGAAAACCTATGCCGGTGGTTTAACGGCAGTTAAGGGGATTGATTTAGACGTGGAAGAGGGCGATTTTTTCGCCTTATTAGGGCCGAATGGCGCAGGAAAGTCCACCACCATAGGTATTATTTGTTCCTTAGTGAATGCGACCAGTGGTGAGATTAAGATTTTTGATGCAGATTTAAAAAAACAAACTCAGCTGGCTAAAAGTTATATCGGTTTAGTGCCGCAAGAGATTAACTTTAATCAGTTTGAGACTGTTTTTAATATCGTGATGAATCAAGCTGGGTACTACGGAATGCCGAAAAAAGAGGCGCTGATACAAACAGAATACTGTTTAAAGCTCATGCAGCTGTGGGATAAAAGAGATACCGTTTCACGGCGCTTATCAGGTGGAATGAAGCGCCGCGTAATGATAGCCAGAGCGATGGTGCATAAGCCACGACTATTAATCCTTGATGAGCCAACAGCGGGTGTCGATATAGAAATTAGACGCTCTATGTGGGAAACCCTGCGTGAAGTAAATCAACAGGGCACAACGATTATATTGACCACACATTATTTAGAAGAAGCGGAAACCTTATGCCGTAATATCGCTATTATTAACCAAGGCGAAATTGTTGAAAATACTAATATGCAGCATTTGTTGGCGCGTTTAGATGAAGCGCATTATGTTTGTGATATAACGGCTGGAAAGCATATTATGCCAGAGATAGCGGGCTACAAAATTAGCCAAGATAATGCTAACCAGCTGACGGTTTCTGTGTCTAAAAGTTTAGGCTTAAATGATTTGTTTAAAGGCTTAACTGATGCAGGTATTGAAGTACTGAGCTTAAAAAATAAATCTAACCGGTTAGAGCAATTGTTTTTAGATTTAATTCATCAATAAAGCGGATCGTTTATTTACGGTAGTAATAGGGTCAAGTTAGTATGAGAAAATACAAGGGGAAAAAGGTGATTAACTATGAATAAATCTGATTTAGAAAAATTAGTTAATATTCGTGTTTCGGAAGCACAAGTTTTGCTCGAAAATGGGAATTACCAAGGCGCTTATTATTTGATAGGTTATTCTTTGGAATGCGCTTTAAAAGTTTGTATCGCTAAACAGGTGCAGCAATATGACTTTCCAAATAAACAACTTGCTAATAAAAGTCATACTCATAAATTAACAGACCTTTTAGTGGTTGCAGAGTTGAAGCAAAATCTGAGTAATAAAGAAAATGAAGACATAGACTTTAGGCTTAATTGGGCGGTTGCAAAAGAGTGGTCTGAAAATGCTAGGTATGAATGTAATATTGAAGCAACTGAAGCAAGAGCCTTATTTGAGGCAATAACAGAAACAAACTCAGGAGTATTGGTATGGCTAAAGACATTTTGGTAACGGAGAGCCTTTCTGACTCTATGCTGAAAGCAGGCGTTAAATTAATAGAGCGCCTTGATGCGGATGGTGCAGATATTCAAAGTTCATTTTGGCTGTATGCCGAAGAAGACAAAATATGGAAGCTAATAATGGCATCTCCTCTCGTTGATACTGAGGGGCCGCGAGAATATTATAAAAAAATACACGTAGCGAACTCATTAGCTGATGATTTAGAAGAAACTATTTCTTTACATGATATTAGCGTAACAAATACTTCAAATAAAATTGTTCAGGTGCTTAAATCTGCTATTAATACAGGTAATAAAATAGCTGGCATACGTTTTTCAAGAAATATGATTAACGGAATATTTATAGAAGATAGCTATATTTATAGAACCAGTAAATAATCATGCGCATTCATTCCTTACCCGCCCAATTAGTTAACCAAATTGCCGCAGGAGAAGTGGTTGAAAGACCCGCTTCCGTGGTTAAAGAATTATTAGAAAACTGTTTTGATGCTGGTGCAACACAGGTTAGCGTAGAAATAGAAAAAGGCGGTGCAAGCCTTATAAAAATAAGAGATAACGGCTGCGGTATCGAAAAAGACGACTTGCCTTTAGCCTTATCACGTCATGCCACCAGCAAAATTCAATCGCTACACGATTTAGAACAAGTGAGTACGATGGGTTTTAGAGGTGAAGCGCTCCCCAGTATTAGCTCGGTATCACGTTTAAATTTAATTTCGCGTGTGGAAAATAGCCAATGTGCTTGGCGCGTTCAAGCCGATGGTACAGAAGAAGAACTCGATCCTCAACCCGATCCGCACCCACAAGGCACGACGATTGAAGTGTGTGATTTGTTTTACAATACCCCTGCGCGGCGTAAATTTTTAAAAAGCGATAAAACTGAATTTACGCATATCGAAACCTTATTTAAGCGCATGGCACTTAGCCGTTTTGATATAGGATTTGAGCTAAAAAATAATCAACGTGTGGTGTTTGATTTTAAATTGGCGAATACACCAGAGGAGCAAGCGCAACGTGTGGCTAAAATCTTTGGAGCTAGCTTTTTAGAGAATGCGATCAGCTTAGATTTTGCAGCATCTGGCATGCGATTACATGGCTGGGTAGGATTACCGACTTTTTCACGTAGCCAGCAAGATATGCAGTATTTTTATGTGAATGGTCGTTTGATTAAAGACCGTTTAGTGACGCATGCGATTAAACAAGCGTATCAAGATGTGCTTTTTAGTGGGCGTCACCCTGTGTATGTCCTTTATTTAGAACTCGACCCAAGTTATGTTGATGTCAATGCACATCCGCAGAAATTAGAAGTACGATTTAGAGAAGGGCGTACCGTACACGACTTTTTATTTAAAGCGCTGCACCGTTCTTTAGCGGACGTTCGACCAAAACCGCAAGAAGCAGAAGCAGCAGTTGATTTGCCAAAAGTGGTTGATTTTACACCACTGCCCAGCGCAGAAAAACCGACAAGAGTAACGCAGCAGTACCAACCAAAAGCGGCACCTATGCAGTCTGCTTTACCTGTTGATGTCGATGCACAAATTGAAGCCTACACCAAATTAGTTGCACCTGAAAAAGCATTTAACATACAAGAACCTGCCACTGCAGCGATTGAATTACCTAAAGCTGAGCTTGCTCCACCTTTAGGGTATGCCATCGCACACTTGCATGATGTGTATATTCTTGCTGAAACCGACAATGGTATTATTTTAGTGGATGCCCATGCAGCGCATGAGCGAGTTACCTACGAACGTTTCAAACAACAATATCACCAAGGCTCTGTACCTACGCAGCCTTTATTATTACCCATACAAGTGCAAGTGAGCAGTGCTGAAGCAGACTTGGCTGATGATCAGCAAGCTTTTTTTATGGAGTTGGGGTTTGAGCTTAACCGTATGGGCGAAGAAATACTGATTGTGCGATCAACCCCCGCTTTATTAGTGGGAATAGATGTAGCTGCTTTAGTTAAAGATATATTGGCAGATATTATTGAGCATGGCATGAGTGAGCGCGTAAAAGAACAAAGTAATGAAATTTTAGCGACGATAGCTTGTCATGGATCAGTGAGAGCAAACCGCCACTTAACCGTACCCGAAATGAATACCTTGTTACGTGATATGGAAAAAACGGAACGCAGTGGGCAATGTAATCATGGCAGGCCAACGTGGGTTGAGTTAAGCAAAAAAGAATTGGATGCGTTGTTTTTACGTGGGCAGTAGTTGTAATACAGGTAAGGAACTTTGATTATATTGATTCGTGTTGCGCATTGCGCACCATTGGTTATAATTAAGCGATGATAAAGTCATTTAAGCATAAAGGGCTTCAGTTGTTTTTTGATACTGGCAGCACACTAGGGATTAATGCCGCTCATAAATCTAAATTAAAAATGAGATTAGTTGCCTTAGATACTGCGTTATCTATAGATGATATAAATTTACCAGGTTTTCGATTACATCCATTAAAAGGAGGAAAAACTGGTTTATGGGCAATTGATGTAAATAAAAATTGGCGAATGACTTTTCAATTTAAAGAAGGGAATGTGTATATTTTGAACTATGAGGATTATCACTAATGAGCATGCATAACCCACCGCACCCTGGCGAATTTATTCGCGAAATTTATCTTGAGCCATTAAATGTTAGCTACCGCGCAGTGGCTTTAAAGCTACATGTTGCACCTTCAACATTTAACCGGCTTATTCAAGGACGGAGTAATATTAGTTCTGAAATGGCATTGAGACTATCGAAAACATTAGGTCGTAGCCCTGAAAGTTGGTTGGCAATGCAGAGTAATTATAACCTTTGGCAGGCTAAGAAAAACTTGAATTTGGATGAAGTAGAGCAGCTAGCCACGGCTTAAATAATATCAATTATTCTGTTGTTATTTTGCATATAAATTATTTAAATTTTAGTGGGAATGAGTATCACAAATAATGAATAAAAAATTGCCCCCCGCAATATTCTTAATGGGCCCAACGGCATCAGGGAAAACCGCGCTATCAGTTGAGTTGGCTAAACGCTTTAATGCAGAAATTATCAGTGTCGATTCGGCCTTAGTGTTTAAAGGCATGGATATTGGTACTGCCAAACCCACAGAAGCAGAAAAGAGCGGGATTCCTCATCATTTAATTGATATTTTAGATCCCTCAGAAAGCTATTCAACAGGTGAATTTAGAAAGCAAGCCTTAGCGTTAATGGCAGATATTACCGCACGCGGTAAGGTTCCATTATTGGCAGGTGGAACGATGTTGTATTTTAATGCGCTGTATCATGGTTTAGCGGAACTACCGAGTGCTGATGAGGCATTGCGTAAAGAGTTAGATGCTGAAGCGCAGTTAATTGGTAAACAAGCGATGCATGATCAATTAAAGTTAGTAGACCCAGTGGCTGCTGCACGTATCCATCCAAATGATCCGCAGCGAGTACAGCGCGCATTGGAAGTGTATCGTTTAACGGGTAAATCGATGACAGCGCTGCATGCAGAAGCCAATGCCAAGCCGATTCCCTATCGACAAATTAAATTGGTGATTGCACCGCAAGATAGGGCTGTTTTACATGCGAAAATTGCTCTACGTTTTCAACAAATGCTCGATAATGGCTTGATAGAAGAGGTGCGTGCTTTATATCAACGCGCTGACCTTAATACCGATATGCCAGCGATACGTGCAGTCGGTTATCGGCAAGTATGGGATTATTTGGACGGAAATATTAATCTCGATGAACTACGCGAACAAGGGATTGCCGCGACACGCCAATTAGCAAAGCGCCAATTTACTTGGCTACGCCGAGAAACAGCAGCGCAATGGTTTTATACCGAAGAAATAGACGTGTGTGAGCAAGTCACGCAATGGCTAAAACCCCAGATTAATTAATGCTTTATAATAAATAATTTCAATTTTAAATTGCATTAATTTACTAATTGCGTAGAATCGACCATCCATTTTCTGGTCCTGAAGGATATTCATTCCTGATGGTTAAAAGGGAAGTTTGGTGCGGTTTTATACCAATGCCAACGCTGCCCCCGCAACGGTAAATAAGTTAAAAATCCTAGAAAAACCACTGTGTGTAAGCATGGGAAGGTCGTGATTTTTGTTTGTAAATACTTATAAGCCCGGAGACCTGCCTGAAAATTTTATTTGGTGCAGCGGAGGGCTGTTAACGAAATGAATGTGCTTTTCAGGCTGTTTGTTCGTTTGTTTTTCCTCTGCTGTGATCTTTACACTTTTTTTGCGCGGGCGGCGCAGAGGTAATTATGAACAAAATTTTTATTGCCAGTCCTTTAATACTTAGCTTACTTCCATTAACTGCATTTTCTGATGAAACTGAAGCGGATGCGGATGCGGTAGCACTTACTCCTTTAACAGTGACTGCAACACGTAGTGAGCATGAGTCAAGACTTAGCTCTACAACGGTGATTAGTCGTCAAGATATTGAACGTAAACAAATTCGTAGCATTGACGGGGCTTTACGTGGCGTTGCTGGAATTAACATAACCAATAGTGGTGGGCGAGGAAAGCAAACATCCATTTATTTGCGTGGTACGGAATCTGATCATATTTTAGTTTTAATTGATGGTATTCGTTCCGGTTCAGCAACAACGGGCGCAGCCGCTTGGCAACATATACCGGTTAGTGAAATTGAATCTATTGAAGTAATTCGTGGGCCAAAATCCAGTTTGTACGGAGCTGATGCGATTGGTGGGGTGATTCATATTCATACACGTAATGCATCAAGTGCTAAATCAAAGATTAGCCCAACCTTGGCTGTTGGTGGTGGAACTTATGGACACTATCAAGTGCAAGCGGGTGTTTCAGGTAAAGTAGGTAAGGGGTGGTATAACCTTAATGCGAGTCATGAGCAAACAGAAGGATTTAACTCATGTGCAGGGTCAATGAGTTACGGTTGTTTTACTGATGAACCCGATAGAGATGGCTATGAAAACCATACCGCTTCTTTTCGTTTAGGGTATCAAGTGACAGACTGGTTAAGTCTAGAAGGGCATACGCTATATAGCGGCGGCTCAACTGAGTTTGATGGAAGTTTTCAAAACGAATCAGACTATACTCAGCTAGTTTATGGTGGAAAAGCGGTTATTCAGGCCTTAGATTTTTGGAAAATTGATTTGTCGGCAGGCGCAAGCCAAGATGAGTCGACTAGTTTTTTAAATGGCGCACAGACAGGTGTATTTGATACACAGCGTGTGTCATTTTCAGCGTTGAATAATTTCACACTCACACCAGAGCATATTGTTTCATTAGGTTATGATTTCTTAGATGACTCTATCGAAAGTTCAAATGCCTATGCAGAAACTTCGCGTAATAACCATGGGGTATTTATTCAATACCAAGGTGAATTTATGCAAAATCAGGTTCAAGTGGCTTATCGTAGTGACCATAATGAGCAATTTGGACAAAACAGTACGTGGAATGCATCTTGGGGTTATGCTTTTAATAATGGCATCCTAGTTTCAGCTTCTTATGGGACAGGCTTTAAAGCGCCTACATTTAATGAACTCTACTACCCTGGTTTTGGTAATAGCCAGCTGAATCCTGAAAAATCAGAAAGTTATGAAATCGGTGTTAGCGGTGAACATACTCAATGGAACTGGTCGCTTAATGGCTATTTAACCAATATTGATAATATGATTGCTTATGATAGCAGTATCTTTTTACCTAATAATTTAAGTAAAGCGCAAATTATGGGGATAGAAGCGATTGTTGGAGGGCAGATTTATGATTTTGATGTTCAGCTTAATTACAATGCGCTAGACCCAAAAAGTAAAGATGCTGCAACCAATGGCAATATCTTAGCGCGTCGCGCGCAGCAATTATTCCGTATCGATGTCGATAGACAAGTGGGGGATGCAAGCTTTGGAACCACGGTAAATTTTGAAGGTCGTCGCTTTGATGATCTAAATAATACCCGTGAAATTGATGCTTTCGTTACTTGGGATTTAAGAGCTGAATATCAATTGTGGGAGCAAATTACGTTACAAAGCTCCGTTAAAAATATTTTAAACACACAATACCAAACGGCTTCAGGCTATAATTCAGAAGGCGTAACTGTTTTCTTTAATTTTAAATATGCACCGAAATTTTAAGAGGTTTTTATGAATTGGATACAACAAAATAAAAAGCATTTAACGCTTTTTTCACTCATGATGCTGATGGCATTGACGCGTTCAGATCATTTTGGCAATGCGATTAGCTTGCCAGATGCATCACTTGCCGCGTTTTATTTAGCGGGTATTTTTAGTGGTGGCTTGATGAGCTTAGTGGTGCTATTAAGCGAAGCGGCTTTATTGGATTACATTGCTATTACGCAATTGAATGTCAGTGATTACTGTATTTCACCCGCGTATGTCTTTTTAATTCCAACTTATGCGGCACTATTTATAGCGGGTAAGTGGAGCGCTAAGTATGCAAGCTTTGGTTTACGTGATGTGACGATGCAATTAACTTATCTTGTGCTTGCTTCATCCGTTGCATTTTTCATTTCCAATGGGAGCTTTTACTTTTTGTCGGGTAAGTTTGTTGATTTATCTTGGTTGCAATATAGTGAACGTGTCGCTCAATATTATGCGCCGTATATGAGCTCTACTTTAATTTATAGTAGTGTTATTTTATGTTGCACCAAGCTGGTCGCAATGTTAAATAAATCAAAAGAAAGTTTAGAAGTTTTAGGTTAAGACTCTTTTCACTAGGCTGTTATTTTAATAGCCTAGTGATTTCTTTTATTCATCCGCTTAATGCTATGGCGTAACCAAAACCACATGCCAGTGATGGCTAGAAATATTAATAAAATAGCCGATACATCCATCAGATAAACTCCCCACGTACCAAAAAAACGTCCGCTGTGTATATCTAATATCAGCCGTTCGTAGTCTAAAATTCTCTCACGCGATTTTTGTTTCAATTCCTCGGCCATCATAGCTGGAAGAGGTGATTTTTGTGACCATGCCTCAGGCTGTTGTTTTGTTTTTTGCCAAGATAAGAGTTGATCACTGCTGACGTAAATTTGTTGCTGATTTTGTATGAAAATCAGATTTTTTTGTAGCGCAATTTTTTCAATATTGGCTTTGCTAATGGATTCAATTAACTCGCCTTTAGGCGTTAAAAGTTGTAGCGTATTAGGAAAGGCAGCAACAGTGAAGTTAGGCGTGCTAACTGCACCAATTAAAGGCTCTTTGGTTTCTAAAATCGCTTTATGGTCTAAATAAAGCGTGTCCTCTAGTTGGCTTAGCCAATGCGTTTGAATGGCATAGCTGATAGGACTTTTGGCGCTCGTAATACCATACCAATCTAAAATAAAGGATGATTTAATAAAGCGTTGATCTAGTTGTAATTCGCTGGTGTGATTTAGTGCAATACCCGTAAGCGAGAGCAGGATTAAAATCAAGCTAATGGCAAAGCCTATATGACGGTGTCCCTTATATAAAAGTTTAGAAAATGCACGATTGAAGTGGCTCATTGATTAATTTGTTGATTAAAAAATAATGCCAGTTTAGCTGTTTTTGTTAACGCATGCACGGACAAGGTTGCGCCCGAAATACCATCAATTCTTTGGCTAAGGGATAAGTCGGGGTTTATTGTGATGGATTTGAATTGATCGGTAAAAAAACTGTGTTTGACTTCCCATCCGCGACTTTCTTTAAAGTCTAAAACTTTAATGCTTTGAATTTTATTATCTTGAATAATAATACCCACCGTAATGAGCTGTGTTTTACCTATTTCCTTTAATATCCAGACCGTTTTATTGTCTGCCTGCCAATAACGGGTACGCATAAACCCCGGTTTATGCTGCAAAATATTAGCGACAGTTTCTTTTAAGGCTGACGTGACCCACAATGACTGTGGCGCAGGGGGGGTACCAGAAAATGCTTCACTAACAAAGTCATTCGGGCTTTGGTACTGGGTTGCCCAAATGGGGCTAGAAAAGCAGAGGCTGATTAGAAAATAGAATTTATACATAAAAATATATTTAGGGTTTTATAAAAGCAGGGTGACTAGTAAATTAATAGTTTAAGCTCAAGGCTAGTGCTTGAGTTTAAGCGTTTACTTTATATCAATATCAGCATGTTTTCACTTTACTTGAAGCTTTTGGGGTTTGTGAAATTAAGTTTTGTCGCTCCGGTTAACGCTGTGTAACCAGAAGCCTAGCCTCAATTTTCGGAACTTCTTATCGGGGGTCCATAGTATACCCCTACTAGAAGCATGCACGGGTGAACTCTTAATTGCTTAACTTAAGCTTTAGGCTATGTGGTGCAAGCATTCCCCCGATTACGCTGATGCTAATCGGAGATACGCTCTAGGGGAAAGAATGCTGTTATAAAGCAAGTATTTAGAATTGGTACCCGATACCTAAATCAAACCCTGTTTGTTTAAACTCTTTGCCTGTTGTGTGTTTTTGAAAGTAATCAAATTTTAAGACAACATTTTGGTGAATCCAGTAGTTGAAACCTAATTCCCACTTATTAAAATGAACTTGTGCTAGTTTTTTAGAATAAGTTAATTCTTCGTAGCGTGAATAAACCCCCATATCACCTATTGGCGTTGGTAGGCGGTATGAAGGTTCTACATACCAACCTTCTTGGTGAGCCGCGCTTTGAATCGTTGTGTCTATATCCCAACGAGCATATAACGCTCTGGCACTTAGTTTACCAGGGCCAACAGGGATGCCATAAATGGCATGCAATTCTGTTAATACACCGCCATTAACGTCATCACTGGCTTCTTGATCCATATCCATTTGGTAGTTAACATTTAAAGCTAGCTCTAAGCCGGGTAGGCCGGTGTATTTTGCTCCCCCATAGACGGCACCACTTTTTAGGCTTTGTTTAGATATTTTCCCACGTCCTCCGCGAATATAACCATCATCCGCATTCAG
>Ga0209081_1001241_pt1 | contig 15305 bp, 14 predicted proteins | sample GOMGulsemesocosm_4_FD_184636 | JGI IMG/M metagenome (GOLD analysis project Ga0209081, IMG submission 184636) | Methane-oxidizing microbial communities from mesocosms in the Gulf of Mexico - GOM15B Gulf of Mexico (SPAdes) (version 2) | ecosystem: Environmental > Aquatic > Marine > Cold seeps... | reverse complement strand
GGGAATTTAAAGCCAGCTGCTGGGGCTAAATTCACGCATGTATTGGCTGGTAAGGATGAGCGTGTTATCTTCGCTTCTGACGCTGGCTATGGCTTTGCTACTCAGCTTGCAGACCTGCACACAAAGAGTAAGGCTGGGAAGGCATTGTTAAGTTTGCCCAAGGGTGCGTTAGCATTAGACCCGACGTTATTTCAGCTTGAAAGCACCTTAGTAGCGGCTCTTAGTCAACAAGGGCGATTACTTATCTTTCCTGTGAGTGACGTGCCTGTTTTGAGCCGTGGTAAGGGGAATAAGTTGCTGCAAATATCTCCAAAGGATTTATTATCCGGTGATGATAAGGTGTTGGGCTTATGCGTGGTAGCAGAAGATCAGTTGATTCGAATTAATGCGGGTAAACGTCATATTAATTTGAAGCTTGCTGACCTAGATGCTTATCGAGGAAAGCGTGGGCAGCGCGGTACAAAATTACCTCGAGGCTTTCAAAACCCAGATGCTATTGAGTTGATTGTTAAATAAAACAGCAATTAACACCACGCAATAAAAAGCCAAGCCCTGATTAAAGGACTTGGCTTTTTTGTTTAGCTTGTGTGTCTATTCGCTAACGATTGGAATTCCTGCAATTTTAGATTTCCATAAAGCCGGTCCCGTATTGTGTACAGACTCGCCTTGTGAGTCTACGGCAACGGTAACGGGCATATCTTCAACATAGAACTCTCTGATAGCTTCCATACCTAAATCTTCAAAGGCAATGACTTTAGAGCCTTTAATCGCTTTAGAAACAAGGTAAGCAGCACCACCAACGGCCATTAGGTAAGTGGCTTTGTGCTTTTTAATAGCTTCTATGGCAATAGGGCCACGTTCCGCTTTACCAATCATTCCCAATAAACCTGTTTTTTCAAGCATGGTTTCGGTGAATTTATCCATTCGCGTTGCAGTTGTAGGGCCAGCAGGGCCAACAACTTCACCTTCAACAGGGTCAACAGGGCCAACATAGTAGATAAACTTATTTTTAAAATCGACGCCATCCGGTAATGACTCACCTCTGGCAAACATATCGACCATGCGTTTATGCGCAGCATCACGGCCTGTTAGCATATGACCTGAAAGTAGTAGCCGATCACCTGGCAACCAAGCTTGTGCTTCTTCTTCGGTTACAGTATCTAAATTAACATGTTTAGTTTCAGAATCCGGTGACCAAGAAACATCTGGCCAATCTTCAAGTTTTGGTGGTTCGATAAAGCTTGGACCTGAACCATCTAATGTGAAATGTGCATGTCGAGTGGCTGCGCAGTTAGGGATCATCGCAACAGGTAACGAAGCAGCATGACACGCCATGTGCTTAATTTTAATATCTAAGACGGTAGTTAAGCCGCCTAAACCTTGAGCGCCTATGCCCAAAGCATTGACCTTTTCAAATAACTCAATACGCATTTCTTCAGCGCGATCGTTTGGACCACGTTTAATCAAGTCTTGAATATCAATGTGTTCCATTAATGATTCTTTCGCCATGATCATCGCTTTTTCAGCCGTGCCACCAACGCCAATGCCTAGAATACCAGGTGGACACCAACCTGCACCCATTGTAGGGACAGTTTTAAGAACCCAGTCAACAAGACTGTCGTTAGGGTTTAGCATTACAAATTTAGATTTATTTTCTGAGCCGCCGCCTTTTGCAGCGACATTAACGCTGACGGTATTACCCGGAACAAGTTTTACGTGAACAACGGATGGTGTGTTATCACCGGTGTTTTTACGTGCACCTAAAGGATCGCTAACGATAGAAGCGCGTAGTACATTATCAGGGTGATTGTAGGCTTGCCTAACACCTTCATCACACATTTCTTCAATGCTCATGGTGCTATTCCATTGAACATCCATACCCACATCAAGGAAGATGTTAGCTATACCTGTGTCTTGGCAAATAGGGCGATGATCCATCGCGCACATGCGTGAGTTTAATAGGATTTGCGCCATCGCATCCTTAGCTGCTGGAGACTCTTCTAAATCGTGAGCCTTACCCAATGCTTGAATGTAATCTTTAGGGTGGTAATAGGAGATGAATTGAAAGGCTGCTGCAATACTTTCAATGAAATCGTCTTGTTTAATTATTGTCATGTGAGGGCCTTAAAGTAAGTAGAGAAGGGCAAAAAAATATTGTACCAAATTGATTCTGCCAATGGTTTAGATGCTAACGTAAATATTACGATAAGCAAAAAAAGAGCCGGAAAACCGACTCTTTTTTAATTCATTACTCGCCTTAAAATCTATCTGTTAGGGATATGAATAGCTTTTTTATCAACCGCAAGAGCGGCTTCACGTAAAGCTTCAGATAATGTTGGGTGAGCATGAATGGTTAATGCTAAATCTTCTGTGCTTGCTGAGTATTCCATTGCAAGTACCGCTTCAGCAATTAACTCTGATGCCTGTGGGCCAATGATATGTACGCCTAGAATCTGATCAGTTTCTTCACTAGAAATGACCTTGACCATGCCCGTAGTATCGCCAAGTGCTTGTGCGCGACCACTAGCAGCAAATGGGAATGTGCCAACTTTAATTTTCTCACCGGCAGATTTCAAATGCTGCTCTGTTTGGCCAACGGAGGCAATTTCAGGGCTGGTATAAATTACACTAGGAATGACTTCATAGTTAATCTCAGGCTCTTCACCATAAATAACTTCAGCAACGGCAACACCTTCTTCAGATGCTTTATGTGCGAGCATTGGACCACGAATTAAATCACCAATAGCATAGACGCTAGCTTGGTTTGTTTGCCATATTTCATCAACTTCAACAAAACCACGCTCGTCTAATTCAACGGGTGCTTCAGGGGCAAATAAATTATCAGTGTTCGGGCGACGACCGACTGCAACTATTAATTTGTCGAGTTCAATGCTGTGAGTACCAGATGCATCTTCATATTCAACAATGACTTTCTTGCCTTTAGTTTCTGCTTTAGTAACACGAGCATTTAACTTAATGTCGAGACCTTGCTTTTTAAACTGGCGCTTTGCTTCAGCGGCAATTTTAGTATCAACAGCCGGTAAGAAAGTGTCTTGAGCCTCAAGTAAAACCACTTCTGAACCTAAACGGTTCCAAACACTGCCGAGTTCTAAACCAATAACGCCAGCCCCAATAACGCCTAAAGTTTTAGGTGTTTTATCAAAGTTTAATGCGCCAGTAGAGTCAACGATATGATTGTTATCAATCGGTGCAGATGAGATATCAACAGGGCGCGAACCGGCTGCTAGGACTATGCTATCGGCAGAAATAATTGAAACGTCATTACTTTTTGAGGTGACCTCAACTTGTTTGCCTGCTAACAATTTGCCTCGACCATAAAAGCTAGTGACTTTGTTGGCTTTGAATAAACCGCTGATACCACCAGTTAAACGACTAACAACGTCATCTTTGTTTTTAATCATCGCAGCAACGTCTATTTTAACGCCGCTTACTTTAATACCGTGATTTTCTAAGCCATGGTTTAACTGTTCATAATGATGAGAAGATTCAAGCAATGCCTTAGATGGAATGCAACCTACGTTAAGACAAGTGCCGCCTAGTGAGGCTTTGTCATCCTTACCGGTGAATTCATCAACACAGGCTGTTTTTAAACCTAATTGCGCACAGCGAATGGCTGCAACATAACCGCCTGGTCCACCACCAATAACAATAACATCAAATTTATTTTCTGAGCTCATGATAATCCTATAGGGTTATTGTTATACGTTTAAAAGTAATCTTGAAGGGTCTTCAAGGAAGTCTTTAATAGTAACTAAGAAGGACACGGCTTCTTTGCCATCGATAATACGGTGATCATAAGATAGTGCGAGATACATCATCGGGCGAATAACCATTTCATCATTTTCAACCATCACGCGCTTATTAATCGCGTGCATACCTAAAATGGCACTTTGAGGAGGGTTTAAGATAGGTGTAGACATCATTGAGCCGAAAATACCACCATTAGTAATGGTAAATGTGCCGCCTGACAGGTCTTCATAACTAAGTTTTCCATCTTTAGCTTTAGCACCAAAGTCTGAAATGCCTTTTTCAATACCAGCAAAAGTTTTAAGATCAGCATCTCTTAACACGGGAACAACTAAACCACGTGGTGAAGATACAGCGATACCAATATCGTAATAACCGTGATAAATGATGTCTTGCTCATCAACTGATGCGTTAACTGCTGGGTAAAGTTTTAATGCTTCAACTGTTGCTTTAACAAAGAAGGACATAAAGCCTAGCTTGCTATCGTGTACCTTAACAAAGCTATCTTTGTATTTGGCACGGATGTCCATAATAGGTTGCATGTTAACTTCGTTGAACGTTGTTAACATTGCAGTGTTTTGTTGTGCTTGTAATAAGCGTTCGGCAACCTTTGCGCGTAAACGAGTCATTGGCACGCGTTGTTCCGCTCTATCACTGGTTGGCAATATCGGCATTTGTTCTGCTTTTGCAGCTTTTACTGGTGCAGGTGTAGGAGCTGCAGTATTGCTGACGTTGTTGGATGATTGAGACTTCATGTAATTTAAAACATCAGTCTTAGTAATTCTGCCACCTTTACCGGTTGCTGGAATTAGGTTGGTATCTAAACCATGCTCAGAGATCAGTTTTCTAACTGCTGGACTTAGCGCTTCCGTTGAGCCAGAGAATTTTTCTGCTGGAAGGTTAGCTGCTACGTCGCTTGCTGCTGGAGCAGCAACGATGTCAGCACTAACGCCGCCGACTTCAATACGGCCGATGACTTGACCACTTAATACAGTGGCACCTTCTGGTTGAACTATTTCGGCTAGAATGCCATTTTCTAATGCTGGAACTTCTAAAACAACCTTGTCTGTTTCTAAATCTACAAGGTTCTCGTCTTTTAAAATAGCATCCCCCGCCTTTTTATGCCAAGTGACTAATGTTGCATCAGCAACAGATTCTGGGAGAGTAGGTACTACGACTTCAATGCTCATGGTTTATTCCTTTGTAAAGACTGTTTTAGTAAAGAGCTTCTTTAATAAGCTGTTGTTGTTGTTCAACATGCAGGCTAAATTGTCCGACAGCTGGAGAGGCTGACATAGGACGACCGGCATATTTGAGTTCGAGGTTCTTGCTGAGTAAATCGAAGAAACGGTGTCTAATTTGATACCAAGCGCCCTGGTTCATTGGTTCTTCTTGACACCAAACAAATTGCTTTAATTTAGGGTATTGGTTAAATGTTTCATGCAATTGATCAATGGGGAACGGATATAACTGCTCCACCCTTAAAATAGCAACATGTTCAAGTTTGTCAGTTCTACGCTGCTCTAGTAGATCGTAATAAATTTTTCCAGAGCAAACGACAACACGTGTCACTTTATTAGGATTAATTTCATCTATTTCTTGAATGAGTGGCTGGAATGAACCTTCAGTTAACTCTTCTAATGTTGATGTGGCAAGTTTATGACGTAATAAGCTTTTAGGGCTCATAATAACCAATGGCTTACGGAACTTGCTAAGTGATTGACGGCGCAGTAAATGGAATATCTGAGCTGGTGTGGATGGTACACAAACCTGCATATTGTGCTCAGCACATAGTTGTAAATAACGTTCTAAACGAGCAGATGAATGTTCAGGGCCTTGGCCTTCATAGCCGTGAGGTAGCAGCATAACAAGTCCACACAAGCGGCCCCATTTTGTTTCACCTGAGCTAATAAATTGGTCCATAACAACTTGTGCGCCATTGGCAAAATCACCAAATTGAGCTTCCCAAATAACCAAGTCATCTGGTTCAGTTGTTGAGTAACCATATTCAAAACCTAAAACAGCTTCTTCAGATAAGAATGAATCAAACAAAGAGAATGTTCCTTGCTCCAACATTAAGTGTCTTAGTGACGTGTAGGTTTCACCATTTTGTGTGTTATGAAGTACAGCATGACGATGGAAGAATGTTCCTCGACCCACGTCTTGCCCAGTCATTCTGATGCTTTTGTTATCGGCTAACAATGTTCCGTAGGCCATGTTTTCAGCATAACCCCAATCGATAGGTTGGGCACCAACAGACATTTTTTTTCTGCTTTCTAAAACCTTTTCAACACGAGCTTGCAGAGCAAACTCAGGGGGTAGCGTTAGCATAAGCTCGGAGACTTTATGAAACTCTTTTGCATCAACCTTTGTATCGCATGGGTCATCCCATTTGCTGGTTAAAAAGGCATCCCATTTAGCAACAAAGGGGTTAACTTTGTCTTCAAGAATTGGACGCGAAACAATTTCACCTTTTTCTAGCGATGAGCGATAGGTTGATTCAAGTTCAGCAGGCTCATTGTTTGCTAATGTGCCCTCTGCTATAAGACGGTCAGCATAAATTTTACGTGTTGTTGGTAATGCTCGAATTGTTTTGTACATTAACGGCTGAGTTACCGCAGGCTCATCAGCTTCGTTGTGACCACGGCGGCGGTAACACACTAAGTCTAATACGATATCTTGTTTAAACTCTTTACGGAAATCAACAGCTAATTGTGCAGCAAAAAGAACCGCTTCTGGGTCATCCGCGTTGATATGTAGAATAGGCGTTTCAAGCATTTTTGCCACATCGGTACAATATAATGTTGAACGTGTATCAGCAGGGTTGCTTGTTGTAAAGCCTACTTGGTTGTTAATAACAATGTGAATAGTTCCGCCCGTGCCATAGCCTCTAGTACGAGACATTTGCAGGGTTTCCATAACGACGCCTTGGCCTGAAAATGCCGAGTCACCGTGGATTTGAATAGCACATACCTCATTCTCACCATTTTCACCGCGTCGATCTTGTCGAGCTCTAACAGAGCCTTCAACAACAGGGTTAATAATTTCTAAGTGAGATGGGTTGAAGGCTAATGCAAGATGCATTTCACCGTTAGGTGTGTCAATATCAGATGAGAAGCCCATGTGATATTTTACGTCGCCAGACCCGTTGCTAGCAGGGGAGGCTGCGCGTTTACCTTCAAACTCTTCAAATAATATGGATGGCTTTTTACCAAAAATATTAATAAGTACGTTTAAGCGACCACGATGCGCCATACCGATAACGGTTTCTTTAATGCCATATTCGCCAGAGCGTTGAAGCATTTCATCAAGCATTGGTATTAAGCTTTCACCACCTTCAAGTGAAAAACGTTTTTGACCAACATATGTTCGATGTAAGTGGTTTTCGATTCCTTCAGCAGCCGTTAATAGTTTTAATAACCATTTCTTTTGATCTTTATCCAGCTCTAAATGACAACGTGGACCCTCAAGTCTGCGCCTAACCCATGATTGCATATCAAGGTCGCTAATATGCATATACTCAATACCAATGCTTTTGCAGTAGGTTTCTTTAAGTACGGGTAATATGTCTTTTAGCGCTAATTGCTCAGGAGTATTGTGTAGGGTACCGGTATTGAACTTTGTGTTGAGGTCTAGCTCACTTAAACCGTGAAATGCTATGTCGAGTTCCGGAACGACGGTTGGGTTTGTTTCCTCAAGTGGATTAACAGTCGCTTTCTTATGACCATTAATGCGGTAAGAGTTCATTAGCCTAGAAACAGCGGCTTGTTTAGCAAGCTGTTCAGCCGATTCGCCACCTTGAATAACACGCAAACCAGTTGGGGACTTCGCTAAATCGGCAAAGTGCTTCCTAATTGTTGAGTGTGGTATATCAATTGTTTCGGTGCTGGATTGAATAGTGTTGAACTGGTCACGCCACTGTTCATCAACTGAATCAGGGTCGTTGAGGTATTGTTCATACATGTCTTCAACAAAATTTGCATTTGCGCCATTAAAGGCAGAAGTGCTTTTAAATAACTGAAGTAGGTTGTTCATCAAATGATTCCGTCAGATTTGAAGTTGTTTAGATTTAGTGTAGCTGAGAATTTTGAATATTCATGTCACATTATTTTTATAGTTAAATACGCATGCTAACTTGGTGCCCCGAGCAGGATTCGAACCTGCGACCTCACCCTTAGGAGGGGTGCGCTCTATCCAGCTGAGCTACCGAGGCTTTAATACCGTAATGCTTTGAAAGCAGTGCATTAATACGTTGTAAATAATAGCATTAAAGCGCTTTTAAAGGTTAGTTTAAAGGAGGATATTTGTGCCCTGTTTTGGGATTAAACTACTGTTTTTTGCACGTTCACGTGCAGATTCGCTAATAAACTTATGGAAGCTTCTTTTTTCAACCGGGCTAATGTTAATTAACTTACACCCGAGGCGGGTAAACCCATCTTTGTGAGCCTTTCTTACAGAGCAAACGTTGAAGTCGGCATTAATGGTGTTACCGTTTTTAAGAATGAGGCTTGCAGGTGAAAGAATGTTACCTTTTTTGACGTAGGTGTTAGATGACACGGCAATGGATATACCACCAAAGCTGACATCGATAAGATAGCCTGTTAGCGTGTTTTCGGAGTACTGTACGGAGGCTGAAAACTTGTATTTTTCAATATTATCTAATGGAATACGAAAAAAATCTCTTTTCTGTGGGTGGTAAATTTTTTCAGGCATAGAAATAAAATATCCACCTCCTTTAGCTAAACTATCGATCGAGCTATCAAAATTAAAAGGGATGGAGTTGTGTTTGGCTTGTATTTGAATGGCACTGCCAATTTCTATTTTGTTGTGTGCTGCTCGGCTGTTTAGTTGGTCTATGGTGATGCCGCTTTTTGAAACAGCGATAAGTCGAGAGGTATGTTCTGATTGGTCATCTAAAACAATGGATATATGAACATGAGATTCCATCAGCTGTTGAAGCGTGTGTTTAATACGTAAAGGCTGTGTTATGAAGTTTGGGTTGTCTGCGGCCTGATTAGTTACTTTTTCTTCAGAACTTAATAGTGACTTTAAACCCGTTAGGAAACTCATAGTTCGATTATGCGGTAAAAATAGTTCGTGAAAGTTTTTTTCTCGTTGCTTGCCCGTCAGCACCGTAAGTTGTATTGGAGTTGTTGCCCGTTTGCCCATGAAGAACATCAAGTGAGCGCTGGGTATAGCGGCGATTGAGCTCAATAATTGAGCCGTTGATAGTATTTTGTTCTTTGTTTGATTCTGTAACGGTTTGAATGTTTAGCCAAAGTTTAGATAATTGGAGTTGAATATCCCCACTTTTCATATTTTTTATAAAATTGCTTAGGCTATAAATTCCTTTATTGATGTTGATGCTTTTTAAAAAAACATGGACTGTTTTAGTTTTATGCTCTAACTGACTTGCGAGCTCTTTTTTGGTGGAGGATAGGCGTAATAATTGCTCAGTATCTGATGCTTCTAATGCCTCTTTTTCTTCACCTAATGTGCAGCTAAACTGTTTGGATAATGTTTCAAGTGTTTGTAACAAATCAATGAGTTGTTTTGGCGTATTATTTGTCATGATGATTTTTCATATTATTTATGGCTAACTCACTTTTAATAATACCGTCAGCAATTTTATCGTTATTGATTTGGTATTCCCCATCATCAATTGATTGGCTAATTGAGTCAACACGTGCGCTATCTATAACAGGTATCTCACTAAGAGACTGCTCTATTTGCTGTAAATTAGAGGCAGTGTCAGTCAAGTTAACACTGTCGGCATTAGCTTGATTGCTGCTGTTCGACTTAGCCGCGCTGCTTCCTTTGCCGCTTTTTGCAGGAGCGCTTGACTTGCTTGATGTGGATTGCGTGGCTTTATTAGCCGGACCTTTAATATTGATAGACATAATAACCTCTGGTACGTGTATTCATTATATCGACTAATGATCGTTTTTCTTGAAGAGTGTCGATAAGTTTTTTAAAGCTTAACCCTAACTGTTTGGCTATTAACGGCTATTCCTTGAATTATTTTCTTGCTTTTACTGTTTTTCACTCTAATTAATTCACCTTTACTGGCGTTATTAAGAGCAACACCCTTCATATTTATCTGGAATCCTTCGCTTTTGGCAATAATGCTTACGGTATCTCCTCTCCTTATTAATATCGGTTTTTTAAGGTGATTAGAGCTAATAATATCGCCACGATTCAGCCGTCGCCTAACAATATAGTTAATAGCTTCCTGCTTGTTGCTAAAGTAGCCAGACCTTAGGTGAGTTATATCGGTTCGTTGTAGCATCAAATCACTTGATTTTATTTGGTGACCTTTTGTTAGCGGCTGATTAGCGACAATAACTGAGGTAAATAGTTTGACTTGTGCAGAGATAAATATTCGCCATGGAGTCGTCGATGGACAGCTGACCTTTAACGTATTCTTACCCGTCTTAATCTGGTTGGCTGTTAATTGAAACTCGATACCGCTGCCGCATTTTTTTAGCTTAAGTCGTTGGTCAATATTTTGTATTGTTACTATATACTCACCACTTGATGAATCGAGTAGGCTGATCAAGTAAGAGCTTGCTTGTTTTTTAATGTCATCATGGCTTTCAGTATGCTCGCTTGCTAGGGTAGCTAGCGGCATAGAAAGTAGGAAAAAAATACAGGCTTTTAGAGACAGTTTCATAAATATTGGTCTATGCTTAGCTTTATATTAGAATGTATGAAGTATATATGCATTAAATATGCCGTATTTGAAAGCATATTATAACTTACAAGTAATTAACAGATTAAGGTGGCAGTAATGACTGGAATATTAACAGGGATTGATAACCGCACGAATTTAGCGGGTACCAATAGATTGGAGCTACTAATTTTCACCTTAAATGGTGGGCAAAAATTTGGTATTAATGTTTTTAAAATCCAGGAAGTTATTCAAGTGCCATCGTTGACCAGAATACCTGGAGGTAACCCTGTTGTTCGAGGTATTGCACAGTTACGCGGCAAAGATATTCCGGTTATGGATATGTCTATGGCCATTGGCGAAGAACCCTTGCCTGAATCCGATAATGCATTCGTAATCATTACTGAGTTTAACCGGTCAGTTCAGGGTTTTTTAGTGGGCGGTGTGGATAGAATTGTAAATCTATTTTGGAAGGATATTAACCCGCCACCAGAAGGTGCAGAATCTGGCGGTTATGTAACCGCGTTAACTGAAATAGATAATGATTATGTATTAATTATTGATGTAGAAAAAATTCTTAGTGAAGTCGGTGCGGGTCAAGACGGTGTTAAGAAAGAAACGATAGATACTCGCTTAAAAAAAATGGGTCATGTTTTGGTGGTTGATGACTCTCATGTTGCGCAAGCACAGGTGAAGCGAGTGCTAGATGAGTTAGGGCTTAGTTGCACCATTGCCAATGATGGTAAAGAAGCCTTTGATATAATTCGAAAGTGGGTGGCTGATGGTATTGATGTGCCTTCATTCCTAACGATGATGATTTCAGATGTTGAAATGCCTAGAATGGATGGCTATACCCTAACAACCGAGGTGCGAAAAATACCAGAATTAGATGGTTTGTATGTCATGCTACATACCTCTCTTAGTGGTGTTTTCAATGAAACAATGGTTGAGCGTGTTGGAGCCGATATGTTTATGGCAAAATACAAACCTGATGAGTTAGCGGAAGCCATTCAAGTTCGTATGCGAGAACTTCAAGGCATTAATATTTAGAAACCAAAGGTTGAGTGAATTAGTGTCAATAAGTCGGCAGGAATTTTTAAGTTTCAGGGATTTCTTAAAGTTGCGAAGTGGTATTGCATTATCAGATAGTAAGCAATATTTAGTAAACAACCGTTTAAGACCTCTTATGGAAGAGTCGGGGCTAGATAGCTTGTCTGACTTATTGAGCATGATTCATGCAATGCCTGATAATGCGCTCGCGATTAAGGCCGTTGATGCGATGACCACGAATGAAACGTTTTGGTTTAGAGATGGTTCACACTTCAACTATTTAGAGTCGCTGTTATTTGAAGAGCTATCACGCTTGGGTGGGCCATTAAGAGTCTGGTCAGCGGCTTGTTCATCGGGACAAGAGCCTTATAGTATAAGTCTAAGTTTTAATAAATATACAGAGGCTTGTGGGCGATCAGCTCAACTTAAAATAACAGCAACAGATATATCAGATAGCGTTTTGAGCTGTGCGCGTGAAGGGGTCTATGGTGATCTGGAGTTATCTAGAGGCTTGCCGAATGATTTGAAAAAACGTCACTTCTCTGGGGTTAAGGGTGGCTGGAAGATTTCTCAGGAACATCGTTCTAGAGTGTCTTTTAGTAAAGTGAATTTGCTCAAAGATTTTTCAAAACTGGGTCAATTTGATATTATTTTTTGCCGTAATGTTTTGTTGTATTTCTCTGCTGAAACAAAGTTAGATGTCTTAACAAGAATGATTCAAACCATGAAATTGGGTGCTTACTTGTTTTTAAGTAGTTCAGAAATCCTTCCCCCAGAGATTAAAGGTTTGCAATCCGTTCGTGTTGCAGGCTGCAAGTGTTACCGTAAAGTTTAAACTCCTACCTACCTACCGTAAATATGTGCCGCTTTGCCGGCATATTGCCGTTTTTCCAAGTTGTAAATTCTTTTGGTCTCTCTAACTCATTGATGTTAAAGGGGTAAAAAATATGGCACGTTTCCTGCTTTATTGTTTTCAACGAAACAGGAGCGAGACATGGCAACTACCATCAATTCATTATTCGGCGTACACGAACAAGCGCTAACCTACCGTTCAAAACGGGCAGAAGTGTTAGCGTCAAATATGGCAAATGCTGATACCCCTGGATATAAAGCGAGAGACTTCGATTTTAAATCAGTGATGAATCAGCTGAATACGCCAGCCGCTCATGCCACACAAACACATAGCAAACATTTAGGTTTTGATAAAACACCGGCTGCCGTTTCTTTGGCTTACCGGATTCCAACGAGTGCTTCCTTAGACGGCAATACCGTCGATGCTAAAGTTGAACAAGCTCAGTACGCAGAAAACGCAATGGATTATCAAACAACGCTACGCTTTGTTAATGGCAAAATTTCTTCTTACTTATCCGCGCTAAGAGGAGATTAACTATGTCTTTATATAATATTTTCGATATTGCTGGTAGCGGTATGAGTGCGCAATCAACGCGGCTAAATTTAGTGGCTAGTAACATGGCCAATGCCGATACCGTTAGTAGTAGTTCAGGTGAAACATACCGTGCTCGGCAACCTGTTTTCGCAGCTGTTTTGCAAAACGAAGTGAATAGCCATCAGCAATCGGCCGCCAAGGGCGTGCAAGTAGCTGGCGTGGTAGAAAGCCAAGCACCTTTACGCCAAGAATATGCGCCACAGCATCCTATGGCGAATGATGAGGGGTATATCTTCAAACCTAATGTGAATATCGTTGATGAAATGGCCAATATGATGTCAGCGAGTCAAAGTTACAAAAACAATGTTGAAATGCTGAATACAGCAAAACAACTATTACAACAGACCTTAAAAATTGGTCAATAACGGAGTAAATAATGGCAAATGTTGATTTTAGTCGTATACAAAGTTTAGGTCTTGCCCAGCAAGAGCAAGTTAAGAGTACGTCGAGTGAAAGTGATTTAGGGCAGGGTGACTTCTTAAAACTAATGGTTACTGAGTTAAACAACCAAGATCCTTTAGAACCTATGGACAATGGAGATTTTCTTGGTCAGATTGCTCAGTTCAGCACGGTAACAGGTATTGAAGACTTACAAACATCGTTTGCAGACTTCGCATCATCTCTTTCAAGTGACCAAGGATTACAGGCCTCTAGCTTAATTGGTCGGAGTGTCTTTGCACCATTGAGTGAAGGCGTGTTAACCGAGGGCGGCTCAATTAATGGTGAGCTGGCACTACCAACAAGCTCTGGAGATGTATCAATAAAAATCACGGACGCTTCTGGTCAGTTGATTAAAACAATTTCATTGGGTACACAAGCAGCTGGTCCAGTCCCATTTAGCTGGAATGGAACTAAGGAAAATGGGGAGTTTGCACCTGCAGGTTCGTACTCAGTTAGTGCCCAAGCACTTATTGATGGACAGAATTTTGAGTTGGATACAAATCTTTTAGCGGAGGTGGATAGCGTTACGTTGGCTTCAGCAGGTAAAGGGTTGCAGCTTAATTTGATTGGCCAGGGTAGCGTTAGTTTTAGCGATATTTCTCGCATTCAATAATTTATTTTAGGAGAATATTATGTCATTTCGTACTTCATTAAGTGGTTTAGATGCTGCCTCAACTGACTTGTCCGTAACAGGTAATAACATTGCAAATGCTGCAACAACTGGCTTTAAAAGTTCGCGTGCCGAGTTTGTTGATGTTTTTGCAACATCGTTTTCAGGCGTATCAGGTAATACACCGGGTAGTGGTGTTCGTGTATCAAATGTGTCGCAACAATTTGGTCAAGGTAATGTTGAATTTACAGCGAGCAATTTAGACATGGCCATTAATGGTGAAGGTTTCTTTGTTGTAAGCGATGATGGAACCGATACCTATACACGGGCTGGAGCCTTTACTACGGATAGGGAAGGTTTTGTAATAGATAGTTCAGGTCGTAATTTACAAGTGTTTCCGGCGAATAATAACGGTACGTTTAACACAGGTACATTACAATCACTTCAACTAACAACAACTGATTCGCCACCCAAAGCAACCACAAGCGTAACGCCGGTTATTAACCTCAATGCGAATGAGGAAGTGCCAGTTAATGCTTTTGACCCGCTTGATGCCGATACATACAACCATTCCACATCTACAACGGTTTATGACTCACAGGGCAATGGCTTTCCCGCAACTATGTATTATGTAGCGAAAGATCCTGCTGCTAATACCTGGGATGCTTTCACTATTGTGGATGGGCAAGACTTAGAAATTGGTACTGCTAATTCGTTTGAATTGATTTTTAATGGCGATGGAAGTCTTCTTAGTGCTGATGGAGCAACATCTGGTCAAGTTACCTTTGACAACTTGATATTGGGTAATGGAACAGATGATATGGCTCTAAGCTTTGATTATGGCGATATAACTCAATACGGTGGTGACTTTTCAATTTACTCCTTAAATCAAGATGGTTTTTCATCTGGGCGTTTAAGTGGGATTGACATTGATCAGAACGGTGCTGTTTTTGCCCGATTTACCAATGGACAATCCGATTTGCTCGGTCAGGTTGCGTTAGCATCATTTCCAAATTCAGGTGGCTTAAATCAATTAGGTTCAACTTCTTGGGGAGAAACTTATAGCTCTGGTGATCGAATTATTGGTTCTCCAGGAAGTTCAGGCTTTGGTGCTTTGCAGTCGGGTGCTTTAGAAGCATCTAACGTTGATATTGCCTCACAATTGGTTAACTTAATTACCTCGCAACGTAATTTCCAAGCCAACGCAAAAGCTATTTCAACGGAAGATACCATTCAGCAAGCTATTTTAAATATTTAGTCGATTAATTAGTAAAAGGAGTAATCATGGATACTAGTTTATATGTCGCAATGAGTGGAGC
>Ga0209081_1001240_pt1 | contig 15306 bp, 12 predicted proteins | sample GOMGulsemesocosm_4_FD_184636 | JGI IMG/M metagenome (GOLD analysis project Ga0209081, IMG submission 184636) | Methane-oxidizing microbial communities from mesocosms in the Gulf of Mexico - GOM15B Gulf of Mexico (SPAdes) (version 2) | ecosystem: Environmental > Aquatic > Marine > Cold seeps... | reverse complement strand
CAAGAGCTACAGTAGACACCAATCGATAAGGTATAAACCAGCGGTCGCCACCAATCGGCTTTCAGCCGGCTGCCATAACGCTCGGCCAGCCACGCAATTGCAAACAACAATCCGCTGTACAAACACACTAGAAGTAGTAGCAGCTGGCTGTCCATGCAATACGGTCCTTCAGCGATTAACAATTGTGTTTTTTGACGTGTACTCGATGGTGTAGCGGGCAATAAAAAACGGCTACACCCCGTAAGAGTGTAACCGCTTTTTATCGTTTCTACATTCGACCTAAGTCGTAATAGAAGAAGAGCAATACCGGTCTAGCTAAACAATCCCAAGAAGAACAGTTTGATCGCATCCCATAGGCGAGCCAGTATTCCTGCCTCTGCCACTTCAGTGATCGCCACTAATGGAATGTCCACCAGTTTTTCACCGTTGAGTACTACGGTTAGATTACCTAATTCTTGACCCGCCTTAAACGGCGCCTTGATCACATCATCAATATGCGTCGATGCTTCTAACTCTTTTTCTGCACCGCGAGGAATGGTGAGATATACATCCTTTTCAATCCCCAAACCGACCTTTTCTTGCTGACCAGCCCAGACTCGAGCTGACGCTAACTCATCCCCTTGGCTGTAGAGCTTATGGGTCTGAAAATAGCGAAAACCATAGGCCAATAATTTTTGCGACTCGGCCGCACGCGCGGCATCAGAGCGAGTCCCCATAACAACCGCAATCAATCGCATGCCGTTCTTACGAGCAGAGGATACCAAACAATAGCCGGCCTCTTCTGTGTGGCCGGTTTTCAATCCATCAACGCTACTATCGCGAAACAGAAGCTTGTTGCGGTTGGGCTGATTAATGCCGTTGTATTTAAAATATTTTTCGGAATAGAGCTTATAGTGTTCAGGGAAGTCATTGATTAGCGCTTTCGCTAACAGCGATAAATCTCGAGCGGTCGACACATGCCCTTCGGCAGGCCAGCCGGTGGCATTGTGAAACTCGGTGCTGTTCATCCCCAACAGCGCCGCTTGTTGATTCATGACATCTACAAACGCCGCTTCGCTGCCTGCAACATGCTCGGCCAAGGCAACACTGGCATCGTTGCCAGACTGAATGATTACGCCTCTTAGCAGATCCTTGATGGGTACTCGTGTACCCTCTCGAACAAACATCTTCGAGCCGCCCATTTTCCAGGCTTTAACACTAATATTAACTAAATCATCTTCGCGCATATTGCCGCCATCGACTTCAGACGAAACAATATAACTGGTCATCATTTTGGTCAGACTGGCAGGGGGTAGCGGTTGATCAGCATTGTGCTCCACCAGTACTTTACCCGTATCGGCATCGATCAACAGGTAACCGCTGGCGGCCAGCTGTGGTGGTGCGGGAATGATCATTTGACGAGCATTTGCGACGGCTGACATCAACAGGAGAGCTGACATCAAAAGCGCTACGAGAGATTTCAAAACTGGATGATTACTCATGGAATTTGACAGAACCACTAAATAGAAAGAAAAGAATACCCGCTCGCGCACGATAGGGCTTAAAAACTATAGACTACCACTGCGGGAAACAATTCCACCAATAGCCAAAACAGCTGGGGGGCTAGTGTAGCAGCGCCCTGCCCGTGTTCCAACGCTCAGGCGCACACTTTTCCACTCAATCGTAGACGATATGGGGAGTCGGCATTTTATGGCGCTGCAATAACCCACGTAAATCCATTAACACCAAATTACTGTCAATCGGGCCAACCCTAACTCGATAAAGCGAGTCGACTTGCGGCTGAATAAGCGCAACCGGTATATCGGTTAACGCAGTAATACGCTGCTGAAGGTTCACCGCGGCGTTATGGCTCGAAAACGCACCCGCCTGTAAAAAGGTATTAGCGGGTAACTCGTAGCCGGCAGAGTTGGCAGGAGCCGGCGCGAGCTTCATTCCAGATTGAGTGGATTGAACACTCGCCGCCTGAGGCTGAGCAACCGCTGTCACAGATGAGGCGCGTTCACTGGAGTTGGCCGAGCCCGCTTGATCACCCGGCCCCACGGCTTCTACCCGTACCGGCGCTGTCCCGCGCTTCACGAAACCGAGTTTACTGGCTGCGGCATAGGTTAAATCGATCACTCGACCCTGATGGAAAGGGCCGCGATCATTCACCCGCACCACCACCTGACGACCATTATCCAAGTTAGTCACTCGAACATAAGAGGGTATCGGCAAATTTTTGTGCGCCGCCGTCATGCCATACATGCTGTAAATTTCACCGTTAGAAGTTTTGCGGCCGTGAAATTTATTCCCATACCAAGAGGCAATACCCTCTTCGGTAAAGCCGCGACTGTCGGGCAACACCTGATAGGTCTTTCCCAGAACAGTATAAGGTGATTTATTTCCCGCTCTGGTTCGCGCTTCTCGGCGCGGTACAGCATCGGGGATATGGGCCACATCCATGGCCTGCTTTGGGCCGCTGTCTTTGATCGTCACGACTTGAGAAGTACAAGCCGCCAGCAAAGCAAAGCTTCCAATCATCGACACTTTAGCAAGTAAAGCCGCGCTCCAGCTCATAGCTCTCGCGGGTAGGACAATATCGGCGGCTACTCGACTAAAAATCATTTTGATTACCCTGTGCTTTTGCCATCTGCAGCCACCTCTAATTTCATTTTACGGCCAATTTCTTGGCTCAACTGATAGACGGCCATGGCGTAGAGACGGCTGTGGTTATAGCGAGTAATGGCGTAGAAATTTTTCATACCCAACCAGAACTCAATGCCGTGCTCACCCTTGAGCTTCATCGCCGTCGCCATCGCAGCGGCGTCCATAGCCTCAACCGGTGTGACGCCGAGCTTTTGGAATTCGGCCACGGTACGCTTTGGCTTCAAAGAATCGTTCATCACCTCTCGGTCATAACCTTTGCTGACCCGCGCTCGGGTGACGACAGGTTGATCAACCTTCCAACCATGACGAACAAAGTAGTTGGCAACACTGCCGATGGCATCAACTGGGTTATCCCAAATATCCACCGCCTTGTCGCCATCAAAATCTTTGGCGTATTCTCGGTAGCTCGACGGCATAAATTGCCCGTAACCCATCGCACCCGCGTAGGAGCCTTTCAACGCCAGCGGATCGCGGTTTTGCTCTCGAGCTAGCAGTAGATAATGACGCAGCTCTTTGGTGAAAAACTTACTGCGCTTGGGGTAGTCAAATGCCAAGGTCGATAAAGCATCAATGACGTTGTAACTCCCCTTATTGCTACCATAGCGTGTCTCTACACCAATAATGGCGACGATGATCTCAGCCGGAACGCCATAGGTCTTCTCTGCTCGCTCGAGCGTTGCTCGGTGCTCGGCCCAAAACTCGACGCCTTTATCGATACGCGACGGTTTTATAAATATGTTGCGATATTGAGCCCACGTTTTGGTTTTTTCCGCTGGTCGTGCCATGGCATCTAGAATTGATTGTTTTTTCTCTGCCTGAGAAAACCAAGCAACTAGCTCTTCACGGCTAAAATCATGCTCCGACACCATTTCATTCATTAGCGCTTGAGCCTGTGGATGCTCACTGTAGCCCTGAGCAAGAGCAGTCGATGCGCTCATCACAGCGGCAGAAGCCGTCAACAGTGTCTGTGCCGCTTTTAGTACCTTTTTGAAATTCAATAACATCATTACCCCTTTACCCCTACTCGCTTTTTATTCTCTGTTTCGCAGACGCTCCATTGCCTCAACGAATTCCCTATTCGATCAACCGATACTCACTCGTCGGCGCTCAGTACCAATGGCCATTAATATCCCAAAGCCTACCATCAATGTCACGATAGATGTGCCGCCACTACTGACCAAGGGTAAAGGCACTCCAACGACCGGCAGCAGTCCACTGACCATGCCGATATTGACAAAAATATAGATAAAAAACGTGAACGTAATGCTCCCCGCGAGCAACCGACTGAAGGTATTTTGTGCCGTAAGCGCAATCCATAGGCCGCGACCAATCAGCAATACGTACATCGACAGTAACGCTAGCACACCCAGCAATCCGAATTCTTCAGCCAATACGGCGATGATAAAGTCGGTATGGCTTTCGGGTAAAAAGTTGAGGTGCGACTGAGTTCCATTAAGCCAACCTTTACCGTAAATCCCACCGGAACCAATCGCCGTCTTCGATTGGATGATATTCCAGCCAGCCCCCAACTTATCGGCTTCAGGGTTAAACATGGTGAGAATGCGCTGTCGTTGATAGCCGTGTAATACAAACATCCAAATAGGCCAAGCACTCGCCAGCAAGATACCGACCGCGCCGGCGATATAACGCCAACGCAATCCTGCAAAAAACAGAACCAACAACCCCGAGGCGGCAATGAGTAGAGAGGTGCCTAAGTCTGGCTGTCTCATGATCAATAGCGCCGGAACACCAATCAATGCCAAAGAAATAACAATATGGCTGAACCGCGGCGGTAACAAACGTTTCGCCAGATAAGCGGCGATCATGATTGGTACGGCTAACTTCAAACCTTCAGACGGCTGGAAACGAAAACCGCCGATGCTCAACCATCGCTGCGCGCCTTTCGCCCCCACCCCCATCACCAGTACCATCGCCAACAATATGATGCCAGCCAAATAAAACCATGGGGCCCAGTACTCGAACACATGCAACCTTACTTGCGCGACGGTAAACATCGCGCCATAGGCGATGACAAAAAATACACTTTGGCGTTTTACGTAATAAAGGTCCTGTCCGCTGGCGCTATATAGGACGATCAATCCATAGACAGTAATCAATACCAGCCCTAGCAGTAACGGCCAATCAATATGCCAGCGCTGCAACACGCTAACCGGGCGCCGCAGGTCTCGACTCGCCTCAGGCATTCGACGTTGAAAATCGCTAGCTCCGCTCATGAAGGCTGCTTCCCTAAACGCTGTTTCTCCGAAGCTTGCTGATCGGCTCGTAGCTGCAACTGTTGCTCGACCGCCAAGTAGCGGTCAATAACTCGGCGAGCAACCTTAGCGGCCTTTGAACTTTTTTCACCGTTTTCAACGATCACGGCAATCGCAATTTTAGGTGCTTCCACGGGCGCAAACGCCACAAACAAAGCGTGATCTCGTTGACGCTCTCGCAGTGCTTCTGAATCATACTCTTCACCTTGCGCAATACCGACTACTTGCGCGGTTCCTGTTTTACCGGCCATTTTATACTTCAGCCCTCGGCGAATACTTTGAGCGGTTCCTCGCACACCGTGCACAACGTTCTCCATCGCACTAAAGATATAGTCCCAGTGTTCATCGGATACGCTGTACATTTGCTGAACAAGCGCCTCGGTTTTTTTGCCCTCAATAGTCTGCACCAAACGCGGTTGAATAAATTTACCTCGATTGGCCAAAGTCGCCATCATCGTTGCCAACTGCAGCGGCGTGGTCAACACATCGCCCTGGCCGATACCGACATTTAGGCTGTCTCCAGGATACCAAGCCAAGCCTCTCGCCGAACGTTTCCACTGGCGCGACGGCCACAGGCCTTTTCGCTCACTGGGGATATCAATACCGGTGCGTTCTCCCAACGAAAAATTCGAACCAAAAGAATGCATTGAGTCTATACCTAGGCGGTAGGCCATATCATAAAAGTAGGTATCACAAGATTCGGTAATGGCCTGTCGTAGATCGACCCGCGAACCATGGCCTTCTTTTTTCCAATCTCGATAAAAACGCTCTTCGCCTTCCAGTTGGTAATACCCTGGGTCTCGCACTCGATAGCGAGTATCGACCGCTCGATGATGTAATGCCCCCAAACCCAACATCGGTTTCAGTGTTGAGCCCGGTGGGTACTGGCCCTGTATGGTGCGATTAAACAGCGGTAAATCTAAAGAGCGGTTGAGTGCGTTGTAATCCTTATAGCTAATGCCGGTGACAAATAGATTGGGGTTGTAACTCGGTGTGCTGGCCATAGCCAAAACGCCACCAGTAGCAACATCAATGGCCACAACGGCGCCGCGTCTTTCACCTAGAGCCTCAATGGCTTCTTTTTGAACATTGGCATCGAGAAAAAGCGCTAAGTCTGCGCCTGGCTGCGGTTCGATTCGCTCAAGTACTCTTAGTACCCTCCCGCGAGCATTAGTTTCAACATATTGGTAACCGACTTCACCCAGCAGCACATCTTCGTAGTATTTTTCTAATCCGATCTTCCCTAACGTATGAGTACCACTATAACGACGATATTTTTCCTCATCGAATTTGGCGACTTCTCGATCGTTAATTCGCCCGACATAACCCACTGAGTGAGCCAACATATTATTTAGCGGATAATCACGAACTAGCTCAGCGGAAACTTTGACACCCGGCAGTCGATATTCATTCACAGCAATTCGAGCAATTTCATCTTCAGTAAGACGATAACTAAGCGGTACCTCTTCAAACGGACGACGACGCTGGCCAACCCGCTTATGGAAACCTTCCAATTCATCTGGGCGCAACTCTACCAACTCGGCCAGCAGTGCTAGCGTCATATCGAGATCGTTGATCTGCTCTTTAATCAAGGTGAGAGTGTAACTGGGGCGATTATTGGCCAGCAATTGTCCCTGCCGATCAAAAATAAGACCGCGAGTAGGCGGTAACGCCTGCACCTGAACGCGATTGCGGTCAGATTGCGTGACGTAATTTTTAAAGTTGACCACCTGCAAGTTGTACAGCCGAGCCAAAAGCACACCGAGCAATAAGACGATCGCTAGTATCGCAACCACCATTCGGTGAGAAAAGATGCGCGCTTCTTGATAGTGGTCTTTAAGGTGCTGCGGTTCGGGCATGAAAGCTCTGTCTAAAACCTGTTATGGGTAATGATTGTATGGACTTTAGATGACAGAGGAAAGCTGGCGCACCACTCTTTTACAAGTCGGTGAACCAGAAGCGAGCTCACTTATGGTATGGATGATTGTTGAGTATCGACCAAGCGCGGTATAACTGCTCAATAAGCACAATGCGAACCAGCGGATGGGGTAGCGTTAACGCCGACATTGACCACTTTGCATCAGCGCGGGCCAAACACTCGGGCGCCAATCCATCGGGGCCGCCAATCAATAAACTATAACTGCTGGATTCCATCGACCAATTGGCCAAATTACCAGCGAGCTTTTCGGTACTCCAAGGCTTACCCAGCACATCCAGCGCAATGACCTTATCACCCTTAGGGATGGCCGCCAGCATTTGTTCGCCTTCTTTAGCGATCGCCTTGGCCGTTGAGGCATTCTTTCCTCTGGGGCCCAAACTCAACTCAACCATCTCGACCGAGAAATCTCGCGGTAGGCGTTTGGCATAGTCCCTGTAGCCCTCTTCTACCCAGCTGGGCATTCGAGTACCGACCGCGATAATTTTAAAGCGCATGCTTAATCTCTACTAACCCCAAAGAGGCTGAGTGGTGAATTACAACGACCTTAAATCTCTGCTTCTGGATCTTGCTGACGATTACTTGGCTCCATGCTCCAGAGTTTTTCTAGGTCGTAGAAATCTCGAGTGGCAGGCAGCATCACATGAAGAACCGTATCTCCGAAGTCAGCTAGTACCCACTCACCGCTCTCTAAACCTTCGATGCCAATCGCCGCCATGCCATTGTCTTTCGCATCTTGAGCGGCATTGGAAGCCAGCGATTTCACATGCCGGTTAGACGTGCCACTGGCAATAATCAGTGTATCCATCACGTCGGACAATTCACTCACATCCATGGTGACAATGTCTTTACCCTTTAAATCTTCGAGGGCGTTGGTAATCAGGGTGTTCAATTCTTGGGACATCGTGTTACGTTTTCCTGTTTGGTGTTCAATGATCATTCGTGAAACTCTCGAAATGATCCGATTTATCTATCTACAAATTTATCGATCAATTAACGGTACAAGTCGCTCTCTTGAATATAGCTCCAAACGACCTCGGGCATTAAAAATTGTGCAGAGTGCCCAACTGCAATCATCTGCCGAATATCCGTGGCGGAAATATCTAACTGACTCATCTCACAAACGACCACCGCGCCTGCGCTGGCTTGAGCCAGCTGTTGCGGTGTCGATTGATGGCGTTGCAACCACTGGGCAACTTCGCCTTGCTGCGGTAGCTGCCAGCCAGGGCGAGCCGTCACCACCAAGTGCGCAACCTCCAATAACTCTTGCCAGCGATGCCACGAGGCCAAGTTAACCAGAGAATCCATGCCGACACACCAACACAGCGACACCTGCGCTCCGACTTCGCGGCGCAGCTGAGTCAAGGTCTCGATAGTGTAAGACGGTTGATCCAGTTGCAGCTCGCGCTGATCACAACTCAACGCATCACAGTCAGCCACCGCCAACTCAACCATTGCCGCTCGATCTTCACTTGAGCGCAGCGGCCGGTCGCGATGAGGCGGCTGATGGCAAGGCAACAAACGCATCTCGTCGAGAGCCAGCCTCTGCTTGAGCTCTAGTGCCATGCGCAGATGGCCGTTGTGAACCGGATCAAACGTGCCGCCAAACAACCCGAGAGTTTTCAGCGGCGGTCGATTTTCACTCATGGCTGATGAATCTGACATCTACTGACGAATGTGTCCGTCACCAAAGACGACGTATTTCTGCGACGTTAACCCTTGCAATCCGACCGGGCCGCGCGCATGAATCTTGTCAGTTGAGATACCAATTTCAGCACCCAATCCGTATTCGAAACCATCGGCAAAACGCGTCGACGCGTTGATCATCACCGAGCTCGAATCAACCTGCGCCAAAAATAGCCGCGCGCGGGTATAGTCTTCGGTGACTATCGATTCGGTATGACGAGAGCTGTAAGTCTCGATATGCTCCATGGCCTGCGCCATGTCATCCACCACACGGATAGACAGCACGGGTGCCAGATACTCGGTATGCCAATCGTCTTCACTCGCCAGATCGGCCGTTATAAACGCGCGAGTTCGCTCGCAACCGCGAAGCTCAACACCTTTCTCGGTGTAGGCTTGCGCCAAGCGCGGCAATATCGCCTCGGCAATATCGGCATGTACCAACAGGGTCTCCATCGCGTTACACACGCCGTAGCGGTGTGTTTTGGAGTTGAGGGCTATTTCAAATGCTTTTTCAAGATCGGCTTTGTCGTCGATGTAGACGTGACAAATACCGTCTAAGTGCTTAATCACCGGCACTCGAGCATCATTGGAGATTCGCTCAATCAAGCTCTTACCGCCGCGCGGCACGATGACATCAACAAATTCAGGCATGGTGATCAATTCACCCACGGCCGCTCGATCGGTGGTTTCGATAATTTGTACGGCGGTCTCGGGTAAACCCGCTTCAGCCATACCCTGACTAATGCATTTGGCAATGGCTTGATTTGAGCGAAAAGCCTCACTGCCACCGCGCAAAATAGTCGCATTGCCCGATTTTAGGCACAAGCTGGCCGCATCAATGGTCACGTTTGGACGAGACTCGTAGATGATACCCACGACACCTAAAGGCACTCGCATCTTGCCCACTTGAATACCACTCGGACGATAGCTCATGTCGGTGATTTCACCGCAGGGGTCCGCTAGACCCGCCACTTGGCGCAGACCTTCAATCATGCTGTCGATACCGGCTGGATTCAGCTCCAATCGGTCCAATAGAGCCGCGTCTAAGCCATTTTCACGGCCCTGCTGTAGATCTTCAGCATTAGCGGCGATCAACTCTGCACGATGGCTATCTAAGGCATCGGCAATCGCCAACAGTGCACGATTTTTGTCACCGGTTGCCGCGGCCGCAATTGCGCGTGAGGCCGCACGAGCTTGGCGCCCCACTTCAGCCATATAGGCTTTTACATTCATCAGTTAATCCGTCGAGAAGCTATAGAAACAATTAAGGCGGGCATTATACAGCAAGAACCCGCAGGAGGTGAGGGCGGAAGTGCGACTCTGCGGATATCAACGGCTAATAAAGTCGTGCCTTGGGCTATAGTCGATCGTTCGGCGGGGGCACAAGCGAACATCGGAGCCTCTGAAGCCTAATTCACAGCGGGCTCAGTCGTGTTCAATGGCGCCGCGGGCGCCAGCACTTTAAAGCTGGAAGACGCCAAAGATTGGTTATTTAGCCACAGCTCCATGCGATAGACACCGTCGGTAAACCCGCGCAGCGGAGGATCAAAGCGGAAGTACTGCTCGCCTCGATCCCGCGTCACAATCACCTGTAATTGAGCAATTTCGATGGCCGGCAGGCCCTCAAACAATCGAGCCTGTATCAGCGAGGTCTCAACGCCGAAGTTTTCGAACTCAAACCCCACGTGAATCAAACCCGTCACGGGGATCTGTTGTAGTTGTGGTTGCATCAGCTCAGCGATAGCTTGGTGACTGATACGCAACTGCTCGATACGCGGTTGGCCGTCATCCCAGATGGCCTGCTCGTTGATGGCCTTCAACTGGCGCAACTCTGAACTGTCGGGAAAATAAGACAGGGCTCGCGCGATTTGCGCTCTCGCGTCATCCCAAGCGTTACGCTGAATTTGCACCTCGACACCGCTGACCAAACTGTCTTCGAGCGCTGAAATCGCCGTCAACGCCGCTCGGTTGTTAGGCTCTATCGCCAGAATGTTACGCAGACTTTGCAAGGCGTTAGCCCCCGACGGAGAAAATACATCGCCTTGCTGACGCTGCCTTTTGGCCGCCTGAGCCCATTGACGAACCTTGCGACGCCGCTCGAAGTCAGCTCGCAGCTTCTGCAGTTCAGCATTATCGGGAGCCACCTCAAGAGCTAATTTCAAGTTTTGCATGGCGCGTGACCACTCACCGCGGTCGGCTCGGCGTTGTGCGCCAGCCATCAACCGCTTGACGATCACAACAAGTCCCTGCCTGGCCTCGGTATTCGCAGGCTGTAACTCCAGCACCTGTCGATAACTCTCAAGGGCATTGGCCCCTTCGGGCCGAGTAAGAGCATTAGCGCTCATATAACCTTTTGCAGCGGCGATCCATTCATCGATTTGCTGAGATTCACGCAGCGCTTTTTTAATTTTTTCAAAACGCGGATCGCTTGCCGCGAGCGGGAAAGCATCTGCGGCTCGGTCCAATACGCGCTGGGCGGTGACATAGTCCCGCTCAACCAAAGCACTGCGCGCCTGCTGCTCGTAAACTTCACGAACTCGCTGTAACCCCTGCCGCGCCTCAATATCCGTAGGGTTTTTACCCAGCAGACCTCGATAGACATCGGCAATACTCGCCCCCAACTCCAAATCATTGGGAAGCTCTGCCAGCCATGACTGGGCATCGGCCAACTGCTTGGCACGCTGTTCCATGGCTTGGTTAACCGCCGGTATGGCCTCGCGACTCAAAGCTTCATCACCAATCAAGGCACCGTCAGCCGAAGAATTTGAGACACGCGGTTCAGCATCTAGCAGAGATTGTTTGGTTGTTTGAGTGCTATCGGCTGCCCCATCGACGGCAGGCTTGCCGGCTAAGACAGCTTCACTCTTCGATTGCACCTCATCGACGTCAGCCGCCCAGCGCTCGAGCTGCTGCATTGCACGCTCGACAATCACCCCGACGACTTGAGTGCGCTGCTGAACCGGTAACTGCTGCTGAAAATAAACCACATAACCAAGAGCGCCGGCCAGTAATAACCCGGCAACCCAAGGCCATCGACTAGGTTGGTGCTCATGCACGTGCTGATTCGATGGCAAAGCCGCGCCGTCGCTAAGCTGGTTTTTTTCACGGCCTTGATCACTTGGCGCAGCCATCTGCTTGATATCACGACTTACGGCGGTACTGATGACAGTAGGCGCTTCAGTATCCAAGCTCACGGCCTCAACTTGTTGGCGCTGACAAGAGCGCTCAATAAGCTGCTCGATTTCGTCGAGCTCAGTCCTAGTAATTGTTTCTAATGCAGCGACAAATTCTCCGCCCGTTTGAAATCGGTGCTGAGGATCTTTCGATAACGCCTTATTAATAATGCCCTGAAAGACTTGTAGCTCAGAGGGCAGCAACGGGATGGGTTCAGCGACGTGTTTAATGCCGACGGCGACCGCCGAATCGGCATCGTAGGGCACGTGCCCGGCCAACAACAAAAATAGCACCACCCCCAAGCTGTAGAGATCCGAGCGCGGATCAACCTCTTTCCCCCGCGCTTGCTCGGGGCTCATATAGTGAGGCGTGCCAATGGCGGTACCGGTTTGTGTCATCCCGGTATTAATATCCGACGGTCGCGCAATGCCAAAGTCCATCAATACGGCGCGCCCATCTTCGGCGTGTAGCATGATATTTTCAGGTTTTACATCCCGATGCACATAACCCTTTTTACCGGAAAACTGCAGCGCCCGAGCAATGTCTTTGACCACCTCAATACGCTCAACAAGACTTAGATCATTGCGAGCTTGCTTGAGATCTTGACCGGGAATGTACTCCATCGAGAGAAAATGATGCTCACCCTCTATACCGACGTCATAAACGGTGACGATATTAGGGTGTACTAGCCGACTGACGATCTTTGCTTCGCGCAAAAAGCGTTCGCTAAAGTTGCTATCACCGGCGAGGTGAGGCGCGAGTATTTTAAGCGCAACCTCCCGCTCAAAGCTCTGCTGTATTGCCAAATAGACCTCGGCCATGCCCCCTTTGCCTAGGGTGCGAATAATCGAATAGCCGGGAATTTCAATCATGCCGTTAATCTAAGTCCGTAGTGTCTTAAGAGGTTAAATCATCTGGCGCGTCTTACGCTGCATTATTGAGTCGCTGCCGGATAGGCATAGTTATGCCGTTATGCTCAAGGATAGTCAATCGGCAGAGATAGAGAGAACTTCAAAGCTAGAGATGAGTCAAAGTCTTGAACAAAGATCCGCTGTATCACTCAAGTCTCGCCATCACGGCTTATCGCCGACGACGATACTGCTGATACCAGAGGAAGAACCCACTGAGAGACAAGAACACCAGAAATAATGCCGCTAGATCGACCACCCACACACCCCATTGGCCCAAAATTCGGCCACTGTGTAAGTCTTGCACCACTCGCTCCCAAGACAGGTCACTACCGAGCTGCTCGTCCAAAACCAACTCACGCAATGCCGATGGCATAGCCACTGGTGTCGACCAAGTCGTTATTTGCTCAGTTGGCTGCCACACCAGTTGCTGAAAGTCGGCGACCCAATTTTTTTCTTGGCTGCGCAGGCATAAAGCAGCGCCACAGGATCCTACCGCCGCTAACGGCACAGGCAATCCATAAGTCGAACCTAAACGCTCAACCACTTCACCCGCCCGAGTCATCAAAATCAGCTCTTCAGTACATGCCGCAACCAAGAGACCATCGGTTTCAGCAACTCCGATCAGTCGACCGTTGCAGTAGGCAAATTGATGTCCATCCAGATAGAGGTATTGATTGTCGTCGCCACTGACCCACTGCTCGCCGGCAGAAAAGTTGATCAACGCAGGTAGCTCAACACCATAGTACTCTAGCAACCAGTCCTGCCGTACAGGGGATTTTCCCAGCTCAAGCTCGCTGGTGTGATTGAGTAAAATACCGGTAAAAGACGCCAATACAACGACTAGTGCAGCGCTCACGCCAATACGTCGATGCCAGCGCCAAAAGAACAGACGCGTTTTTTGTAAACGGGATTTAGGGGATTTGGGCTTGCTTGGCATGTTCAGACTGTGAAAATGGGGTTAACTGGTGACAGAAGAGCGCCAGTGTAGCGATTTTCTTCATAGCGCGCACGGATAAGGTTGCCCCGGTAATACCGTCGACCGAATGATTGAGTGATAACTCTTCATCACCCTTTAAGCCTAGGCCTTTAAATTGAGCGGTAAAAAACGGATAGCGCACTTCGCCGCCGCGAGATTCACGATATTCCATGATAACAATATCAACAATGCTCTGATCCTCCACAATCACACCAAAGGTAATCGGTAACTCTTTACCAATTTCTTCAAAGATCCAAGTGGTGCGTTGATCTTTACCCCAATAGCGAACACGAAGTGACTTAAAGCTGTGATCTAAAATTGACTCAATCGCGGCTCGCTGAGACTTGTTGATCCAGAGAGTTTGCCAACCAAGAGTTTCGCCTGGGAAGGCTTGCTCGCGTAACTCATCCACCGACACAAAGGCACCGCGCTGGGCCGATACTGCCAGTGACAAGCTCACAAGAATAACCACACATACACTTCGTAACATCAATCGACGCACCATCATGTTAGATCACTATAAACCAAAAAAAAGGGTGCCAAAGCACCCCTTTTTACTAGCCCCCCTAGGAGCGAGTCATACTTAGAAAGACCAGCCTACGCCAAGGTTCAAGGAGTCTTTATCTACATTACTGCTTCCACTGTCATTAACAAAGTCAGTGTAGTCAGCTTTCAACACCACCTGAGGGTGTAACCAGTAGTTCACACCGTATTCCCAAACTTCAGTATCATTCGAAGAAGAGATTCCGGCTTTGTTGTTGTACTCGCTGTAACGAACAAAAGCGCCCAATTTTTCGGTGATTTTGTAAGACGGCTCAACGTACCAACCTTCTTGACTGTCGGCGCCTAGCGCTTCGAAATGATCGCCGTCAACATCCCATTCAGCCCACAAAGCGCGAACCGCAAAAGGTCCGGATTGATAAACGGCGTGCAATTCAGTCAATAACGCTGATGCATCACTTTGCTGACCTTGACTCAGGTCTTCTTGATACTGAACCGTTGCGCCCAGCTCTAGACCGGCAATACCGGTGTATTTCAGACGAGCGGTGTAAGCCAAATCTTCAGCCACGGCTTTGGCAGACTTCTGGCGACCGTCGCGAATCTTGTATTTACCATCGTCAGTATCAATGGACAATCCGCTGTGGATACCCGCGTTATAGCTCAACCCAGGAGCCAGCTCGCCTTTCAATTGAATACCGGTTTCCCACCAAGTGGCTGGAATAATGTTTTTCTCGACCAAGTTGCGCTCAGTACCGTAAAAAGTATCTGGCTCATGAGTTTCATTCATGATGCCCACAGGTACCAAAAACTGACCGAACTGTACACTGTGATTTTGAGTGTAATCCCACTCGATGTAAGCCTGCTCTAGCTCAACTTCACCGGGAGAGTCATCATCACCAGAAACAAAACCATGCTCTAACTCAAACTCAGAGAAGAAACGCAGGTTATCGGTAAACTGATGACCAAAGTACAAGACAAAACGGTGTGCATCGACCTGATCGTTTAAATCATCACCCTTGCTATCGGTGGTATCAGAAAAGCGGTTGTAGTGATGTTCGCCATAACCACCAACCGTGGTCTTCTCAACCCAAGAGGCAACCTTAGACAAGGCCTCACCGCCAACCGCGACATTCTCAACCGCGTCAGCCGTCGCCGCAACTTTCACTTCGGTTTGCTCAAGCTTGGTTTCAGTTTGAGTCAACT
>Ga0209081_1001239_pt1 | contig 15311 bp, 16 predicted proteins | sample GOMGulsemesocosm_4_FD_184636 | JGI IMG/M metagenome (GOLD analysis project Ga0209081, IMG submission 184636) | Methane-oxidizing microbial communities from mesocosms in the Gulf of Mexico - GOM15B Gulf of Mexico (SPAdes) (version 2) | ecosystem: Environmental > Aquatic > Marine > Cold seeps... | reverse complement strand
TAAAACCAAGGAACACTCCATGCCCGAATACAAAGCCCCCCTGCGCGACATGCAATTTGTCCTCAACGAAGTACTGGCTTTCGAGAAACACTACGCCCAATTGCCCGGCGCCGAAGACGCCACCCCAGACATGGTCAGCGCCATAATAGAGGAGGCCGCCAAGTTTGCCGAAAATATTATTGCCCCGCTTAACCAGTTGGGTGATGAAATTGGCTGTCAATTTAGCGATGGTCTGGTAACGACTCCGCCCGGATTTAAAGAAGCCCACGATCAATACGTGGAAGGCGGCTGGATTGGTCTTGCACACAACTCTGAGTACGGCGGTCAGGGCCTGCCAAAATCCCTCGGTCATGTGGTCAAGGAATTGATGTCTTCAGCCAACCACGCTTGGAATCAGTACCCCAGCCTTACCGCCGGCGCCATCTCCACCATTAATGCCCACGCCAGCGAAGAACTGAAGCAGGCCTACCTGCCCAAGCTGGTGGCCGGCACTTGGTCTGGCACCATGTGCCTTACCGAGGCGCACTGCGGCTCCGACCTGGGCTTGCTGCGGACCAAGGCAGAACCCAACGCAGACGGCAGCTATAACATCAGCGGCAGTAAAATATTTATTTCCGCCGGCGACCACGATTTTACCGACAACATTATTCATATCGTATTGGCGCGACTGCCCGATGCCCCTGCTGGGGTCAAGGGCATCTCGCTGTTTATCGTACCGAAGAATACGGTAACCGGTGAAGGCGCTCCTAGTGTGAGCAACCATGTCAGCTGTGGATCGATAGAAGAAAAGATGGGTACCCATGGTAACGCCACCTGTGTGATCAATTTTGACGCTGCCAAGGGGCACCTGATTGGCCAGCCTCACAAAGGCATGAGTGCCATGTTCACTTTTATCAACGAGTCCCGCCTAGGCGTTGCTCAGGAAGGTCACGGACATATTGAAGCCTCCTTCCAAAATGCCCTGGCTTATGCCAAAGATCGTGTGCAGATGCGCGGTACGGTACGCAAGAACCCTGATCAACCCGCCGATCCGATTATTGTGCACGCGGATGTACGACGCATGCTGCTGACGCAGAAAGCCCTGGCCGAAGGCGGTCGGCTGCTCAACTACTTTTGTGCGCAGCAAGTCGACATCGCCAGCAAAAGTGATAATGCCGAACAGCGCCAACAAGCCGAGACACTGCTGGCGCTGTTAACCCCTATCGCCAAAGGTTTCCTCACCGAAATCAGCTTGGAAGCCACCAGCAACGGTGTGCAGATCCTCGGCGGTCACGGCTTTATCAGCGAGTGGGGCCAAGAGCAGCACTACCGCGACACACGCATTACCGCCATCTACGAGGGCACCAATGGCATCCAGGGTTTGGACCTGCTGGGCCGCAAAATTCTCGCCAGCGACGGCAAGGTCATGGCGCCATTTGTCGATATGGTAAAAGAATTCTGCCGCGACAACAGCGGACATGCACTGGCGCAAACACTGCAGCAGTCGCTCGAGCAGTGGCTGGCCCTGACCGATAAGATCGGCGAAAAAGCCGCCGCCAACCCAGACGAAGTCAATGCCGCGGCCTATGACTACCTGATGTATTCCGGTTATGTAGTATTGGCTTATTTCTGGGCGCGCAGCTCGGTCAGCGCTGAGCAAGCTCTAAAAGTGAACAGCGACGAAGCCGGTTTTTATCAGGCCAAACAAGCGACCGCACAGTTCTATTTTGAACGCCTGCTGCCGCGCACCGACAGCCTGGCAAAAACCATTCTCTCCGGCGCCAACAACTTGATGGCACTGGAGGAAGCCGCTTTTAACTTTTAAGTCACTAGAAAGGAAGGGTCGAAGCCATTAGGGGAGCGGCTCTTTTTTGTAGCTTGGGATTAAACCTGAAGTGCGTAATTCTTAAGTCGTAACTCAGAAGTGCGTAACCCGGAATAAACGGACTGAATACCTTGCCTGTTTATTTTAGGGTTACACACCCTTTTCTTGATATAAAATCATCACAAAAAGGCATGCCAGCGCACCCTATGCGCTGCCATGCCAATGAGTGATGTTAAAAAAACCTGCGCCAAATTCGACGACCATGTTTTTACTCGACGGTAAACGTCAAACCCGCGTTTTTTTGCAAGCGATCGATTAACAATGAGCCCATTGCTGAAGCCGGCGTCCAAATACCACCACTCGCCGCGTCTGGATTTTTCAATAAGCAAACAGCGCTTTCGGAAATCATCTTACAAGTTGAGCCATAACCCGGATCTTTGTCGCCTTTCACGCTCGCCATCACACGTCCGCCTGCGGAATTTGAGCCCACAAACAAGACATCATAAGAGCCCGCTTCGCGCGCTTCCTTCGTCGGGCCTTCACCAGGCTGCATTGGGTCATTGGCCATGGATTTATCTGCAGCCACCGCTTTTGCTATAGCTTCGCCTTGATCCCCGGGGCCTGTCAGCAACATTTCATCGTAGACAAAATCGTCTCCGTATTCATGGCCTAACAAGTAGTTTGAGCGGTGTATATTTTTGGTGTTAATGGTTGCCATCACAAACGGAGCAGACCAGCTATTGAGGTCTTCATCGAAGATAGGCGCCATACCAGAAGGCTGCTCAGGGCCATTAAACGCTTCGGTCAACGAGAAGGGGTCCATCAGAACATTTATGAGCTCTGGGTTCTTCGCCGCAGCCTTCATGGTTTCTTTAAAACTGGCCAGAGTTCCACCAGAGAAGGTGCCGTTCATGGTCCGCACTCGACCTTTAATACGCGAAACAGGGCCGCCCAGCTTTTCTTTGGCCGTTTGCTGTAGAAAGTAAACACCCAGATCAAAAGGCACCGAGTCGAACCCACAGGAAAATACAATGCGTGCACCGCTGGCTTTCGCCGCTGCTTGGTGTGCAGGTATCATCTCGTGCATCCACGATGGTTCACCGCACAGGTCGACGTAATCAGTGCCAGCTGCCGCGCACGCCTTAACCACATCACTGCCATAAAGTTGATAAGGGCCCACGGTGGTTAAAATCACCGTGGTACGCTTCACCATTGCCTCAATGCTGGCGTAATCACTGGCATCGGATATTACAAAAGGAACGTCCTTCGGGATGCCCATTTCATCGCGCACGGCGACCAGCTTCTCTTGACTGCGACCCGCCATAGCCCATGTCACATCACCATTGACGCCGTATTGATTGTTCAGGTATTCACAGACCAATCGACCGGTATAACCGGTTGCCCCGTATACAACGATGCCAAATTCTCTTGCAGTAGCCATTGCTTTCTATCCTTGTGAATATAGTTGCGTCGTTTCTCGGCCCTAAAGCTGTTAGCCCAGACCACCTTTAACTCGACCCGTTACAGCTCGACCATATCACTTACCAAGCGTCGGCCCACTGGCCAGATGGCCCAAATTTCGGATCAATAAAGCCTTTACCCCCGATAACACCATCAACCGTACTTTGCAGCCCATAGACCAAACAACTCGCTCATTTCAGGCTGCTGCTGGAATTGCGCTGCCTCGCCCTGCAGAGACAACCAAGGCTGAGCGCTGCGCACCCAGATGTGTGCAACCGGTTGGTACCAGCTTTGATCGTCAAAGGCGCCGGCTTTCAATGCTCGGTATTCAGGTAAGCTGTCGGCGGAAAACCACAGGGCCGAACCACAGGCCGCACAATGATGGCGGCTCATTTGAGCCCCTTTGTGGGTATAACAATTCACCGCCACCGTGCCGTTCGTCACCTCGACATCGTCACCGCAAACGATCATAGAAATAGTACAGGCGCCACCCGACTCACTCTGGCAGTCAGTGCAGTGACAGGTATAGCAAGTTAAAGGCGCGCCATTTAGGCGATAGGTCGCAGTGCCACATTGGCAACTCGCGGTGTGTACAGGCTTTTTAGTCAATTCTATTCCTTTTCAAATATTCAGTTTAAATCTTCGTTTTAGGGCTGATGCTTTAAGCGAGTAAAGACTGCCGCATTTTTCGACCACCGACAGGCGACAAACCATTGCGCTGATAAAAACTAACCGTGCGCTCAAATTCTGGCAGGGGTGGTGTGCACAATTCAATGCAAGCCCAGGCTTGCCCTCGCCCATAATCGCGCACCCGTTCGATCAATTGCGCGCCGACGCCAGAGGAACGCTGCGTTGGGGCCACATAAAACTCCTGAACTATGCCCACCTTACCACCGGCGTAGAGTGCATAGGTTTCAGCCAGCGTCGCCAGACCCACAGGTTTATCATGTTCATAAGCGATGATCGCCGCATAAAAGCCATCGGCCAGCAGCGCTCGGCAACGTCGTGTTGTTTCTTCTGGGGTAATATCGAAGTGTTCGGTGTTCGTCAGTTGACAGATTTCGGCGGTAAGCTGAAGCACCATAGCACTGATCACCTCTGCGTCTGCGGGCGTGGCTTGGTTAAAGGTGAGGCTCATGCTCGGTCTCTGAGTCGTTCGTTGCGTATAAGCGGAGGACCGTATCATAAGACAGCTGCTTAACTGAGGCCACACCTCTGCCCCAGAATATCAACTTTCTCCCCGCCGAACCCCACACCACGTGACGGGTAGCAGCATTAACCCTTCGCCCTATTCCTATCCTTATCCTTATCCTTATCCTTATCCTTAGATAAGCCAGTGCGTTAAAAGCCGTTAGTTCGGCTCAGGTCTGGAATGTTAACAACGCTGCACGGCATAAAGTACCCACCGTCAAATACAACATGGACCTTTTCATTACCCCATCATGGATCTCGTCGATTATTAAACCGACATCACCTGCTCACTTCCAAATAATGCACTGAAAACAACTGGTCTTCATCCAACCAGGTTTTTCGAACCGTAAAACCCGCGTCTGCAGCCAGTGTTTCAAACGAGGACTGTGTGTATTTGTAGGAATTCTCCGTATGTATACTTTCCCCTTTTATAAAAGCAATGCTCTTATCAGCCACCCTTACAATATGGTCGATCAAACTGACCAAGTACATTTCAATACGCTGTAAATCTTGATTATAGAAAGCCTTATGCTCGAAATTGGCCAAATCAAAATTAGCGGACATAATACGATTTATTGCACTTAAAGCATTCAGATTAAACTCAGCGGTTATACCTTGGTCGTCGTTATAGGCTGCATGTAAAATAGATTCTTGTTTATGTAAGTCGACGCCTATCAGCAAACCACCCTTGGCACCTAACCAACTCTTTAAACCTGTTAAAAAATCGACCGCTTGCTCCGGCATCATATTACCCAGTGTCGACCCGGGGTAAAAAACAACACGTTTACCCGCTGGCAAGTCCGCGTCGAAATAATCATCGTCCGTAAAATCAGCGCATAAGGCATGTACATTCAGCCAAGGGAATTCCGCGGCCAACTTAGTCGCGGATCGCTGCAGGAATTCTGAAGCAATATCCATAGGCACATAAGTCGATGGACGAACGGCATCTAGCAGAAGACGGACTTTTTCACTGCTACCACTTCCTGGCTCGACCAACACACACTGCTGCCCACAGTAAGCCGCTATCGTTTCTGCATTAGACGTTAATATAGAACGCTCTGTACGCGCTGGGTAGTACTCTGGCAATTCGGTGATCTGCTCAAAAAGCTCAGAGCCAAAAGTGTCGTAAAAATATTTTGGATTGATTGTTTTTTGACGGCTTAACAAACCTTGCATTATTTCGTCGTGATTATCACCTTTCTCAGGTTGCTGATCTTTAAACACAATATTCTTTGTACTTAATGCGGCATCCAACATACAAACCCCTCCAAATTTAAAGTCATTATTTTTTAGCTAAACGTATACCTGTAAACTGCCAGCGATCATCTGGATAGAAAAAATTTCGGTAACTCGGCCTAACATGATGCTCGCTTGTGACACACGAACCCCCACGCAACACCCATTGATTACACATAAACTTGCCGTTGTACTCACCCATTGCACCTTCGGTCACTTCAAAGCCTGGATACGGTCTATAGGCACTCGCCGTCCACTGCCAGCAGCTGTCATAAAGCTGAAATAACTGGCCCTGATCAGCAGCCGAAGCCATGGTGTCTAATGCCTGAGGGTGAAATGAACGCGCAGTCTGCGCAGCTGCTGGCATCTGCAGAGCCGCACACTCCCATTCGGCCTCAGTGGGTAAGCGCGCACCGACCCAATTGGCATAGGCATCCGCTTCGTACGCGCTAACATGGCACACGGGCTGATGCGGATGTCGAGATTGAAGGCCATAAAGGGTATATTCCAGCGCCTGACCATCAAGCTCAAGCCAATACAACGGCTGAGTCCATTGGTTTTTCTGTATTGACGCCCAACCGTCAGCCAACCAGTACTCCGGCTTTTGATAACCGCCATCATCGACAAAGGCTTGATACTCTGCGTTGGTCACCAATCGATCGGCCAAACAAAAAGGTCGAAGGTATGTTTTATGCGCTGGTGATTCATTATCAAAACTAAAACCCACCCCCTTTTCATCGACGCCTATTTCTACAAGCCCCCCGGGGAAGTCCACCCACCCCATGCCAACTGATTTGGTCGCTGAGCTGACAAAACCCTCTGCATAGGTTGGATAAAGGTAGTTTCTTGAAAAAGAATACTTTAAGTCTGTAAAGAACAACTCTTGATGCTGTTTCTCATGCTCTATACCTAGACGACAACGATCCACAATCACGTCTGCGTCAAGGTGTTCTTTCTGCCCTAACAAGGCCGTCATCGCCGCATCAACATGCTCACGATATAACATCACCTCAGACACGGTTGGACGGGAAATTAAACCACGCTCTGCACGGGGAAATTGCTCTCCTACCGCGTTATAATAAGAATTAAAGAGCACTTCGAAGACAGGATTAAACACCTGATACCCTTCAAAAAATGGTTTCAGAATGAAAGTTTCAAAAAACCAACTGGTATGCGCTAAGTGCCATTTTGGTGGGCTGGTAAAAGCTTCGGCTTGCAAGCCATAATCTTCAACCACCAAGGGCTCGCACGCCCCTTTCGATTGCTCACGCGCTCGACGGTAAGCATCAATAATCGACACATCGTTCATATTACGCCTGCTCCAAAAGGCTGACAAAGCCACCAATTTCAACCGTTCTTTCTTTAACCCTGCCTTTCAACAAGCCTTTTGATGGCGATACTTGCAATGCAGAAATACTGGATTCCCCAACTATTAATTCAGCCCAGTAATCGGCTAACACTCGCATTGCAGACCCTGTCGCATCATCCTCATCAACACCATACTGCGGAGCAAAATAGCGAAACTGCATTGAAACCCCTGGGTGTGCTTGCCCCTTGTACTTGGCCGTGTAAATGACAGCACGCTGAGTAAATTTAGCCAACGCCTTGCCGGGTAGCAACAAGGACTCAAGCGGATAATTGTCCGGCCACTGCACAATAAGATAATCATTATCATCGCCTGCTGTCGACGCCGCTATTGATTGATCGTTAGCAATTAAATCACCTAACCAAACGGGGGGTTCGCAAGGACTGGAAAAAACCCGAGGGAATCGCAACCACACGGTATCACTTTCTAGATACGCTGAAATTCGAGTGTCATTCATCTGCAAATTGAGTTCATAAAATCTCTGTTTGTGCATCCAGTAATAAGCAGCTGACAACAAGCCATGACCACAACAAGCGATCAACTTACCGTCATTGAAGCATTCCACAAAATAGGCGTTTTCCTGACGATCAAACCAGGTATGACAACGGGTCGACTCTTTACCGACGTCCGAAAAGTTAGGATTCTCACTATAAACATAGAGACAGCAGACATTCCCCTTCGCCGAAACACGGTCATCACCTGTAAAAGCGAGTACTTTCAAAAAGTCTATCTGCTGGCTTTTTCTCATGTTAATTAATAGGCTCATAATATTTTATATACAGCCTTTATAAGGCAGGAAAATCAATGGATAAATAACAATAGACAGATCACAAAACAATACAAGCCCACCACTCAAATTAACGCAACACGAGGTAATAGAACGTGAAGTTTGAGACCAACAACCCGGACGTCACCTCATAAACCGCCCTAGAAGGGCTCAACCAACACTTCAATATGGGCCGAATAAAAAGCAACATAGCCTTTCATGGCCTCCATGCCCTGTATTGGCCGGTGGTATTCCCAAGCCACATCGTCAATTTTTTTATTTTTAACATTGAGTGACCAATATCTGGACTCTCCTTTTAGATAGCAGTCACTTCTGGTATCGGAAGGGCTTAGGTATTCTTTGTTTACATCTGCTTCCGGAAAATAGAATACCGGTTCATAACCGAGACCGCCCCCCTCTTTTAAGAGTATTGGAGTGGTGGTCGAAGCAAGCACCGTGCCGTTAAAAAGTGCCCTCACTTTGACGACGGGGTACTCAATGGTAACGTTGTGTTTCATTAAGCTACACCGACTCGATCCCCAGTGGTCAGATGCGTATCCAACCCACTCAACAACTGATTTAACATGCCCTTCATTTTTGGTTTGAGAGCCAGACTTGCTAACAGGGATCCTAACACGCCAAATTTTGGTTCAAAATTCATTATAAATTTCACTTTTGTCTTTGAATTAAAAAGAGAAATGACATGAATTTCTTCGGTTGCATTTTTAATAGCCATAAACGCCGAATCTATACTCAATGTCATACGCCGCTTACCGGCATCGTATTCGACCACTCGCTCGGTCATCTCATTACCATCATGGAAGTAGCAGCTGCGCTCAGTCCCTAGCCCACTCTTAACCGCGCTGCTCACAGGGCTTCTACTGATCAGCGGATGAAATTTATAAATACCCGATATGTCACTCCACTTCTGCCAAACGGCATCCGCACCAAAGGCCAAACTTCTCTCTGCGTGTACTTTTTCCACGATACGCTCCAACTTATAAAGTAGATTACATAAAACCCAAATAAACCATTATGGGCAGTGGAAGCGTCGCGAGGCTGATCACCATAAGAAATACCCTTCCACTTAAAGTCCTATCTATACCAAAAGCCATCGCGATACCGCCTCCGCCGCCCAAAACAGTATTACCCGGTGTGTTAATCAGCAGTGCCAGTGAAAGCCATCTCGGTACAAAGAAGGAAAAAGCCCTTAGCTGCATAATCAGCGTACGATGCCTTTCTATGCGCTCACACCCTGCCTCCTGTTATTGATAGCGATACAGCGGGGGGGATAGTGGCTCATTTGACCCATAAGATAAAATTAGTAATACTATAAAAAATGTCAATTATTCTTATGTCCACCCAATTGAAATAGAGCTGAGCAGGGTTCATGGATTACAACAAATTGCGTACTTTTATCGAGGTCGCTAAAACCGGCAGTATATCCAAAGCGGCCAACAACCTTTATCGGACCCAGCCCGCCATTACACAACAGATTCAAATATTGGAGGAGTCACTTGAGCTCACACTGTTGGAAAGGCGAAACACTCGTATTTTTTTAACCAAGCAAGGTGAGCAACTTTATAAGTACGCCCGCCACAGATTAAGAGAGATTGACGACTACCTGGCTGAAATAAAAAACGACTCCGAATCCCTTACCGGGGAAATTCGAATTGGCATTCGACCGGACGTTGCCACCTATATGCTGCCCATTGTGTTCGCGAACTTTAAGATCAGCTTCCCTAATGTAAAATTCACTATTATCCACGGTGATGCGAGTCAAACAGAAGAGCGAATCCTGAGTAATCAGGTAGACATCGGCATTCAATTATTAGTTGAAAACAAGAAGTTGCTGAAGACATGGCCAGCAAAATCGAGGCCGATCATTTTAGTGGCCGGCGCGGAATACTTAAAAGATCGAGGCACCCCCAAGAAACCAGTGGATTTGTTAGATCACGACGTTATTGACTACACCGAAGACTGCGACGCGCTGGCTTATTGGTCTATAAAAGCAGATAAGAGTTTGCAGTCGTCCATTAGAAAGAAGCGGCCGAACTACATATGCCCTGATCACGGGTTTGCTGCAGAACTGGTAAAGAAAAACCTAGGCATAGGGTTATTGCCGATCTACACAGTGGAGGAAGAGTTAAAGACGGGTAGCGTCAAAGAGGTGCTTGCCCAAAAAGGACGCGACTACTCAATGAGCTTTGACATAGTGGTGAAAAAAAATGCCAACCATACCGCGGCTGAAGCCGCTTTTCTGGAGGCGATGAAAAGAGAGCTCTGTCATTGATAAGCACTTAAGGCTGAGTGAGTCACAGACCTGACGGCGCACAGCCCTACCGCGCCCCTGTTTAGGCATCTTTTTGATAGGTTACCCAGCCGGTCTTGTTTGCCACCTGATCATAGACACGGCGTCCACGATAATTGTTGTCGGCTGTTATCCAACGCATAAACGGCCAATTATTTTCTTTGCACTGCGCATCCAGATAATCAAACAGCGCCTGCACCGCTCCTTGCCCACGGCATTCAGGCGAGACAAACAGATCATCCAAAAACCCTGCTTTCTTGCCCCGCAACGGTGATGGCATCTGTCTATAGTGCGCCAAGCCAATCAATTGACCGCCCGCGTCCTCGGCCACCACACAATAGAATTCGTCAGGACCAAAGATCCAAGACCATACCGTCTCGAGCACCGCGTCATCCATTGGCACTTGATAAAAACCAGCGTAGCCGTGGTAGAGCGCCTCCCACTGCGACCTATCTTTTACTTCAAGGCTTCTTACTTTCATACTTTTATCCTTCCTCTCGACGGCGTTCGCCTGTCGATACGGCATCTAATACTGAACCCGCCAGCCGCGCATGGGTAAAATACGTTAGCTCGACGCGAGGGCATCGCCCAGCTGTACATCGCCAGAGCTTAATATTTGTGCCCGCAGGCCTGTTTTGTGGACCAACGCGGGCATGATCTCAGGCACTAAAATATTGGCCAGGTGCGCGCAAGGCTCGCAAAGCCTAATGCCTTTAAGACGTACACCGCCCAGGGTGAACTCCTTACCTTCGAGTTCATTGAGGCGGACACCCTGCGTCACAATATTGCGGCGAAAATCACCATAACCAAAGCTGAACCCTTGCTCACGATTGAAGGCCTCGACCTCTTCTGATTCGATAAGAGTGAGCTCCTTATCGGGCAAACCCGCCAAGCGCTCAGAAAAAGTGCCCTGCTCAGAATAGTATCGATCCCCGACTATGCCCTTGCCGGCTTCCAGCTGTGCCGCCTCGACACTTTGCATAGGTTCACTGGCGCTTTCTGCGATGTATAGCTCTAACACTTTGCTCATAAACCACTCCCTACATGCTAGTTTCTGCTCTGCGTTGTTATCGCGTTTAAACTTTATACTCAACAACAACCCGCTCTTCCTTCAAGGAACCGACAAGCTGGCCAATAGAGCGATGAAATTCATCTCTATCAAACTCATCTAACGCACTGGTATTTTCGAAGCTACCTATAAAAACGACATCCAGCGCTGAGCTATGGTTTGAAGTATTTACACCCACTTCAATAGAGGAAAGCGATGGCACCTTCCCTTGCATTGATAAGAGGGCGTCTTTCATGCGTTGCGCTTCTGACAGGTTCTTCAGCCTCCACATTGAAACTCTTCTGATCATACCCTGAGATCTCGCTCATAGTCCGTTAAAAAAATGCAGCCCAAAGCTCAAGACAAAGTTCATCTAACCGCCCCTACTGGCTTGATTGACTGGGTTTTGGCTGCAGACGCATGATTTGATCCGCAACCCGCCTGCCTAGATAAGCAGCCGTTGCCATATCGCCCTCATGCACATGGCCGTCGGCTGAATGCGCAACGACGCCAAGCTGGCAACCTAAACGGTTTACACCATGGTCCTTATATCCCTGCGCTGAATCCAAACCCACCCATAACATACCGTGTTGATTTGACAGAGTCACAAGATATTGAAGCGTGCCCGTTTGGTCACCGTTCATGGCACTGCCGCAGGTAAAACCCGCTGCCATTTTACCCGCCCATTGTTGCTCACACCAAAGTTCACTGGTGGCGTCTGCAAACGCTTTGAATTGAGCCGATACGCCCCCCATGTAAGTTGGCGTTCCAAACACAATGGCGTCACAGGTGGATAATTCATCGATGATGGATAAATTTTCAAATCGACCTTCGACTATTTCACTGCCTGTTATTTGATGCCTAACGATAACGGGTTCACTTTTCGAGTTAAGCCCAGCAATAAGCGCGTCAGCTAATTGTTCAGTGACGTCTGTTTTAGAAAAGTAAATAACACCTATTTTCATAAGGTCCCAACTCCATGGGTTAACTTGGTATTGGCAAGACTTTTTCCTTGATCATATCGAGCGGCTTACAAATTTCAACGATTGATGCTGTGTGTATTTTCTCGCGTTGCGTCATAAAACCGCTACGGCGTACTGCCTGATTATCCATGTCGAGTATGATCTAACCGACTTCTCGCAGGATAAGCCCCGGCGGTGTGGTCAGTACTCGGCGACACGACAAGACACCCATGCCACCAATCACCAAGGTTGAGCCACCAACGCCTAACAGCCAGATATCCCAGTGCAGTGACAGCGGCATGTTTAACACCCACTTTTGCATCGACAGCAACAGCACTTCGGTGCCGCAGACAGCCATCACCCCTGACAAAAAGCCGAGCATTGAAAATTCTATCCACAGGCTGCCGAGCAGACGTCCGCGCGCGCAACCCAGTGCACGCAGCAGTGCGGTCTCTTGCATGCGTTCATCCATACTGGCACTAACTGCGGCCCACATCACGGTAAACCCACCGAGCAACACCAACCACAGCATCAACTCCACCCCCATGCTGACCTGGGTGACGATGGATTGAATTTGCGCGATCACCCGGTCTAGCTCGATCACCACCAGTGTCGGCCAATCTTTTAACAGATCATTAATAAACAGTTTTTGCTCTGCTGGCACATAGACACTGGTGAGCAGCGTTGGTGAAAAATCATCCAGCGCGCCGGGCGACAACAGAAAATAGAAGTTGGGGTTCATCGAATCCCAACTCAGCGAGCGAATGCTGGCGACTTCTGCGTTCAGCGGCAGGCCACCGACGCTAAACGACACCAGGTCTCCCAACTTGAGGCCAAGGCTGCTGGCCACCTCCTGCTCCACCGAGACACCGACACGCGCAACCTTGTCAGAACCCCCGACAAGCCCCCCTGTTTTTTCATTGCTCACGGCGTTGGCTGCCACATCGGCACTGACTGGCCATTTATCCCACCACTGGCCTGAGAGTATGCGGTTGTCGTCACTGAGCTGTTGCGTCCAGCTGAGATTCACTTCGCGCTGTAAGGCTTCGGCCTGTTCCATTAATGCTGGGCTCGGCGCCTGCGCATTGATGTGCGTCAGCCGAGCGCGCACCATGGGATAAAACGGTTGCGGGCGCAGCGAGCGTTCAGCCATTAACGTTTCGACAGGCGACTTTGCGGCTGGCGTAATGTTCATCAGGAAATGGTTGGGTGTGCCCTCGGGCAATTGTAATTGCCAATCGGCGATCAAACTGGTGCGCAGGCTGCCAAGGGTCAGCAACAACATCACCGCCAAAGCGAACACCATCATTTGAATGATATTTTGGCGGCGGTTGCGCTTTAAACCCGCGAGCGCCAAACGCCAAATACTGCCCGCGCGGCGGCCAAAATGCTCCCCCAACGAGAAGAGGCTACTGGCAAATAACGCCGAGCAAAGCAACAGTGCCAGCAATGCCCCCACAACACTTAACGTCAGTTTTAAGTCTTGACTGAAGACACTGATCAACCCGACCAAAGCCAGCAAACCCAACAGCGCTTGCCAGTAATATTGCACGCCGTTAATGCTCAGCTCACGGCGCAGAATCTTGATCGGCGGTATCTTTGGCAGGTGCCACAAGGGCGGCACCACAAAACCCAGCAGACACATCACACCGGTCGCGAGTCCTATGCCGTAGGCCGACCAAGGTGCGGCCCCCAGACTCACGGGCAAGAGCGACGCCAAGACGCTGGCGATCCAACTCTGCAAGCCAAAACCCAATAACAAACCGAGCAGCGAAGCCACTAACCCCAGCGTCAGTAATTGCACGCCATAGAGGCCGCGCATTTTTCCCGCGCTGGCGCCCAGACTTTTCATCAGCGCGACCTGATCAATGTGCCGTTCGGCAAAACGCCGCGCGGCAATGGCAATGGCAACACCGGCCAACAGCACACCGATCATGGCCGCCAATAATAAAAACGTGCGCGCCTTATCAAGCGTAGTGGCGAGGTTTTGCTGCGAGGACTCTAAATCGATGATGCGCTGGTGTACCGATAAGCGCGGGGTCAGTTCATCGATAAAACCATCCAGCGCGGCAAGCTTGCCAGCCAATAACCACTGGTATTTAATGCGGCTGCCCGGCTGCACCACTTCGGTGGCGGCGAGGTCCGCCTGGTTGATCATCACCCGTGCGCCGCCCATCGTCAGGTTACTGCCCCGGTCTGGCTCGTCGATGATCACGTGACTCACCTTGAGTGATTTCTCCCCAACAAAAATCTCCCCGCCCAACTCAACACCCAACAGCGGCAGCACCCGCGAGTCTACCCAGGCCTCTCCGGCCGCGGGCACGGCGCCGGTGGTCACAATATGTTCAGCCTCGGTGGCAAAGGCGCGCGTACTGATTTGCAGCTCGCCAATCAATGGGTAGTGGGCGCTTACCGCTTTGACAGACGCCAAATGCATGCGCTCTGCGCCGAACACCATGGAGGAAAACTGAGTCGTGTGGGCCGATTGCAAACTGTATTTCTGCGCCAGTTCTGTCCACTCGGGCGGTATCGGCTGGCTGCTGCTGACCACTCGGTCGGCGCCTAAAAACTGATGGCTTTGGGCAACGAGGGTATTTTCCAAACGGCCGGTAAATACCGCGATACAGGTCACCACCGCGACGGCCAACACCAGGGCCCCCGCAAGAATCTTCACCTCACCGCTGCGCCAATTACGCCACAGCAGTTTTATCGCCAGACGCACTAAGGAGGAAACATTAAAGCGTGGCGCCACAGCTTTTTCTCTGGGCCCGCGACTCACGATTGCACAGCCATAGGTGTCTGCGGTCCGTCCACCACCCGCCCGCCCTCTATGCGAATCTGCTGTACACAGTGTTCCGCTAAGCGTTGTTCATGGGTGACCAGTACTAAGGTCGTGCCCTGTTCACGGTTAAGCTCAAACAACAATTCGATAACCTTGGAACCGGTGCCGGTGTCGAGGTTGCCGGTGGGTTCATCGGCAAACAATATATCCGGCTGACTGGCGAAGGCGCGGGCGATGGCCACACGCTGCTGCTCACCGCCCGACAACTGCCGTGGGTAATGCTGCTGGCGATCGGCCAACCCCACGCGCTGCAGGTACTGACTGGCTTTTTGCTCGGCTTCACCCACGCCGTGTAACTCCAGAGGCATCATCACATTCTCCAGC
>Ga0209081_1001234_pt1 | contig 15346 bp, 24 predicted proteins | sample GOMGulsemesocosm_4_FD_184636 | JGI IMG/M metagenome (GOLD analysis project Ga0209081, IMG submission 184636) | Methane-oxidizing microbial communities from mesocosms in the Gulf of Mexico - GOM15B Gulf of Mexico (SPAdes) (version 2) | ecosystem: Environmental > Aquatic > Marine > Cold seeps... | reverse complement strand
TTTTTTGGAAGAAATTTAACAAAATTTACAATTTTCACCTTTTGCTTTATATTCAATAACATTTCCAAGTGAATCATATTCATAACTACAACACTCAAACAGTTTTTCTTTGATTTTCTTTTTTCCTCTAAAAATGAGACTTTTTGTATTTGCAGCACTAAGACTGAGCTCCTTGGCTATTTCACTTTGTTTAAGACCTTTTATCTCAGATAACAATAATACTTCTTTGTAGTTATTTGGTAAAGAGTTAATCATAGGCTTAAGACAGTTGGAGAGCCCGTCATGAATACTTTTTTCTTCTTTCTTCTCATCTACATTTGACTCTTCTTTAAATTCTTGTAAAGGGGGAGTTTTGTTGTTTTTTCTATAAAAATCAATAATGGTATTTCTTGTGATTGTATATATCCAAGAAGTAAGTTTTTCGTTTGAATCTAGCTTGTCTATATTGTTGTGTATTTTTATAAAAACTTCAGAGAGTATATCTTCTGCATCATGAATATTGCGAACTTTGGAATTTATAAATGACAACAACTTTGAATAATACTGTTTATAAAGCTCATTCATTGGTTTCCTTTAGCTATGACTGCTTAATTTTCGTTTCAAATCATAGCCAAAGTATACTTGTACATTTAACATAATTGTTGTGCATTCAATGGGGCGTCATTTTTTCTTATATTGTCATTAAAACTTTTCTAGCCAAACTTACTTCTTTATTTTCTTGTAAACTCTCTTGAATTAATATTACCTCTTTGTGACTAACATCAATATCAAAAAATATGTTACTTAATATATTGACTTCAACAATTTTATCGTTGGCATAACTTAACCATGATTTATTCTTTGTTCCCTCATCAACTTCAGCTTCCAAACTAGAAGGTACATGTGGCAGTGAGCAAGAACTTGATACAATAAGATTATCTTTTGGAACGATCTGGGATATTTTTTCTAAAAGCTTTAAAGTTTCCTCAAAATCATTTTTCCAAATATTCTTTCCATCAACAACACCAACAATTAGTTTTTTAGAACTTGTAGCAATATCTTCAAGAGCATCAAAATTTTCATATCCAGAAACAAAGTCAAGTCCCAATCCATAAATTGGAGTATTTACTAAGAGCTTTGTTGCTTTATTTGAATGGCCAAAATAAGTACTAACCATAATTTTTAAATTCTTACTAATTGAACAAAAAGCCTCATACGTAGGTTTGATTAAACTCAATACTTTCAGGTTTTCATTGCTAACTAGTATTGGCTCTTCTATTTGTATATAAATGCTCTCGTCCAATTTTGCAAGTACTTCTAAAAGCTGTTCATATATAGATACTATTTTATTGAAAAGTTCAAAGTTATCTCCACCATCAACTTTTTTAGATAAAGCAACATAAGTAAGGGGCCCTAGTAAATTTATTTTAACATTGAGTCCTAATTTTTTCGCTTCTTCGTACTGGGCAATTATTTTACTGGCATCAAGTTCATAAATATCCTCAGTGGACAATTCGGGTACTAAATAATGTTGATTTGTATTAAACCATTTTTTGCTTTCCATTGCAGCAATATTTTCAGTACCTCTTAACATTGCAAAATATTGATCTTTTTGCTCTAAGTCTTGAAACCTTTTTGGAGCAATACCTAACATTAATGAAGTATCTAACATAACATCACTATACGAAATATCGTTGATACTAATTAAGTCAAGACCTACGGACTTTTGATATTTCCAATGCTTTTTTCTCAAGTTCATAGAAATATCTTCAAGTTTTTCAAAACTTATTTTTTGGCTCCAGTAATCTTCCAGTGCAAACTTTAATTCTCTTTTTTCCCCAATTCTAGGGTAGCCAGTTATTGTATTTTTTGGCATGTTTTATCCTTGTAAGGTTAATTTTTACTAAATATGAATTACAATGATAATAAAGGAGGATGCACGCCAGTTCTTCGGAATGCGAAATAAGTAGTATAAAAGGGACATCGAGGGATGTATTTAAACATAAGTGTTGCCAGCTTAGTTTTTAATCTAAAAACACAGTCACAATGACAAGGACGAAGATTGTTAGTAAGTTCTGAATCTTCTAATGCTTTTTCTGTTGATGTAGCATCTTTAAAAGTGAGTATTTTTTTTGCAGTAGAATACATTGTAAGGGCTGAGAATGAAAAATAATCTTTGCCAAAACCTTTTAATAAGTTCAATGTATTCCTTTATAAATTTTCTGCACTATATACGAGACAAGCTTAAGATAAAATTATAAGACATTAACAAGCCACCAAAAATAGTACTCTTAAGCTCCAAGAAATAGACCCTTTCTTTATATTAATTAACTTTTATAACATCTTACAGTTGGCTTCCATATATACTCATATTTACACAATAGCTACATATATTTCTGTTTTTAAATTCTCTGGTTTAGTACGTCTTGGATCTCTATTTAAATACTTTTCAATGATGGGTAAATCTCTTAACTCAACACCACTTTCAACGATCCAATTTCCAACACCTTCATAAGTATTGATTAGATTTTCATAAGCTCCTTGATGTTTAAACATGGCATAGTTTCCACCCTCAATGATTTTATTTAATACTTCACCTTCAGGAGTTGCACTTTTATCATCCCAAGTAATACACGCATCGTATCTTAGTTTATCCACATCCGTCACATGTGGATTATCATGACCTATTCCAAACATCATGGCTTCTTTTCCCATGAGATTTTTCTTATTTTTGATTTTATGTTTATAAGCAAACCCCATAAGCGCTTCCCAAGCAAACCCACTTGAAACTCTATAATCACCTGTTTTTCGTACATACAAAATCTCAACATCCTCTAGTTTTACAAACTTTGGCTCACTCATTTTTAGTCCTTTTGTTATCTTCGCATTTTTAGCAAACTCTTTAGGAGTGATGCCAAAATGTTTTTTAAAAGCTTTGGAAAAAGAGGCATTGGTTTCGTATCCACTACTCATGGCAATTTGGGTGATTTTTGTAGGAGTCATAAACTTTAAAGTTGTACTCTGTAGTCGTACTCGTCTGATATAATCACCCACACTAACGCCAACAATAGATTTAAAAATACGATGAAAATGATATTTTGAAAAACTACCAACTCTGGATAAGTCTTCTAAACTAAGTTCTTCAATGAAGTTTTGTTCAATATATAAAACAACTTTACACACACTTCTTATATAATCATCTTTGGTTGTATTTTTCACTTAATCATTACTCTCTTTATCTTTGTCTTTATGGCGAAATTTTATGATAATTTAAAAATTAAAACTACTCCAAGCTTGCTAATTTTAAGGATAGGTATCAAAGACTTCTTTTGCTGCAAATAAAGCATTTAAAGCACAAGGAAAACCTCCGTAACAAGACATCTGAATCATCACTTCAATGATTTCTTCTTGGGTACAGCCTACATTTAATGCTGCATGTACATGAACTTTTAACTGGGGTGTTGCGTTTCCCATAACCGTTAATCCAGCAAGCGTTGCAATTTCACGTGAACGTAAATCTAAATTTCCTCTAGAATATATATCTCCAAAGCCAAACTCGATTAACAAATCTGCAAACTCAGGTGCAATATCTTTTAAAGCACGTACAACATTTTCACCAGCAGTACCATCCACTTCTTTTAATTTTTCCCAACCTCTTTTATATCGCTCTGATTTCATTTTTTTCCTTTTGTTTGAAGGATTTTAGGATAATCAAAACAACAACGGTATAAGAAAAGTCTTTATATTTGTTGGTTTTCTTCCCTATACAATAATGGTGTTACAGTATAGAGTTTTTTAAACTGTATGATAAACCAAGAAACACTGGCATAACCACAAGAGCTTGATATCTGAGATACTGTTTTGTCGGAGTTCTTTAATAAAGTGGATGCTTTATGTAATCTCTTTTTATCCAACCATTGTTTTGGTTTATCCCCATAAAGTCCTAACATTTCTTTTCTTAAGACTGTTTGGCTCAGACGCGTGAGTTTACACATATCATCAACATCATTGATAATATCAAGATTGGATTCCAGTATATACTTTATCCTTGAAGCCTTGGTATTTACGATGTTATTCAAAAATGCTGAAAAACGTTTTTTATCTTTGGCTAAAGTATACAAAAATATTTCATGGGTTTTTAACTTCACCAAATCAACACTTTTGTGTATCTTAGATGAAAAGTAATTATTTACAGTTGATACACAATCATTGATAAACTTATCTTTTTTGATACATAAAACAGATTCTTGGGCTTCAACGTCCAACTTTATTTTATATTTTTTAATAAAATCCAAAATAAAATCATCATTAAAACAAATCAAAATTGATTCATAAGAACTTTTATCACCAATAATTTCACTCATGAAATAATTTCCTTGTGACAAATAAAGGATCTCACTTGTATCAATATTAATATCATCTTTTAGATGTAATACTTTAGATCCATTAATCAATAAAATCAAAACGTGGGTACTGTTTCGAAGAGATAGTTTTCCTTCTCTTAAAGTCTTTGACTTTGAAACAATAAAGTTTTTATCATGGATGAGTTCATAGGAGTTTTCACTCTCAATTAGATAGTTAGGTATTGTCACTGTCATTGTTTAATTGGTTACCATCGCTTTTATATTCTCTTCATATCTTTGTATATTAAAGTTTTCCTCATCATTAGGAGCTTGGAAGTATTTTGTAATCATATCAAATTCTTTTTCGCTGGTAAACGCAGTTCCTTCTGGTAGCTTTTCACTTCTTTGGAGCAATTGTTGTTTACATACCTCATCGCTTTTATCCACAAAATGCAGAGTATGGGGGACATTGGCTTCTTTAAAAATCCCTCTAAACCATTCTCTTTGCTCTTTAGTATTTCCTGGAAAATCCATTACAACTGTAATATCATTTGAAAGTAAAGATAACACATGTTTTTTAATTACTGTTTTTAATCTACTAGAGTATTTGACATAATCAGGTATGGTTTTTATTTCACCCTTGTACAGTTCTTTTAACCACTCATCCTCACTTAATAAAATAGCATTTTTATCTTTGGCCAATTGTTTTGACAAAGTCGATTTTCCTGCTGCCATCTTTCCTGAAAAAAAATGTAAAGTTGTTTTATTGTTCATTCTTCTTAATCCTATTTATTACTTTTCGCACTCTGCAATTATGGTCATACTTTTTACTGATTTTACAAAATACTTTTCTTTTACTCTTAAATATTCTTCATTGGAAAAAAACTCATCGGCCACTTTTTTATTAGGGAAATAAATAGTAAAAACACGATTGATGCTATCTTCACTTTGAGTTTTTAAAACTTCTTCTATTTTAAAATCATAATGAAAACCACCTCTAAAACTTTTTAAGATGGGCATCATATTTTTTCTATATTCACTGTACATTTCATCATCAGTGACTTCAAGTCCCACTACATATTCAAACATTAACTGTCTTTTCTTTGTGTAGTGCCATTAGTTGCTTTATCTCTTGCAACACGGCATTTCCAAGGTTGGCTGGACATCCCCAATAATCAAAAATACCACCGTGGTTTTTATTTTGTCCACAAGTCACAAACACACCAGTTCCCAGCTTTACTTTTAGATAATTTGCCAGCCAACCAACAAAACCACTGTTGTCCAAGTGTTCATCAAAGTGAAAAGAAAATATCACAAATAATTCTCCTTCATTACCATTTGAGGGTACCAGTTGGCTCCATACTTCCTCATCACGAACCAAAGCCAAAGCATGTTCATTTGCTTTTTCTCTAAAGTCTTTTAAAGCAAACTCTTCAAAATAATACGTGCCTTCATATACTTTAAAATCACTCTTTTTGATTACTTCTCTAAGTCTTCTTTCTTTTTCATCTTCTGTTTCAAAACTAATATACATTTTAACTCCTAATTAAATCACAGATTCATCATTTTGCAAAACGATTCTATATCCATCAATATCTTCATATGTTCTTCCAAGTTCATTCCAATAAACATTGTAGGAATCCACTCTTGTAAATCCGGCTTCCAGCATAGACTCACAACATTGTACCCAAGCATGTTTATTTGGAATATAAAATACCAGCAGATTGTCTTTTGTGGGTGCTAACCCTACTTCTGTACCTATATGCTGGGTAAAAGCAAAATGATAAGGATAGTTTTCATGTCCCAGTATTGAACCATTAATTCCATTATGTCCGTGGAACTCATTTAATAATTCAAAACCCAAGCCATCCATATACATACTTGTAATGCGCTTTAAGTTATCCGTTGGTCTAACCACTCTCATAATAGATGTTTTTGGAATCATTTTTGCTCCTGCCCAATTTGAAATATTCTAAATATTCTTAATATTATTTAATAGTCTTAACCGCCGTTGCAACAACTTTTACTTTTCCACCAAAAGGCAGTGCTGCTGCTTCATAAATAGTTCGAGCGGGACGTTTTCCTTCAGGGAATAGTTCCATATATACTTCATTGACCTCATTAACTTCACTTAAATCTGAAAAAGCAATATCCACATAAACAATCTCACTTTTATCAAATCCAGAAGCGCTAGCAGCTGCAAATACATTGGAAAAAGCTCTATGGGCTTCTTCTTTTGCACTTCCTTTTATATACTCACCTTGTACGTTTACTGATAACTGCCCACTGATATAACACATGTTGTTAACAACCACTGCATGACTAATTGGATTTGACCATTGAGGTAAATCTTTTCCTGTTGTTATAAATTTTCTATCATTCATTTTTTTTCCAATTTTTTATTTTTTGAGTTTTATTGTCCATAAGGATGTTTTTCACTCAAAGGAAGTAATTCATCTCTTATTTCTTTTAATTTTTCACTATAAAGCAATAAACTTTTTAATCCAACTTCTATTCGTGATTGAACTTGTCCAAAGCGATTGTTTTCTTCAGGTGCCCATTTCTTGATTAAAAACTCCTCTACATTTTGTACAACTGCATGTAAAGGTAACCATAGCAGATGAGAGTTTTTTCCTGAATACGCCTTAAGCAAAGTGATGACATTTCCACCTCCTCCAGTTGCTGAAACACCTACAACAAAAGCAGGTTTATTTGCCAAAGGTAAGCCACCAGCAGAACCATAGGCACTGAGTAAAAGTAAGTTAACCAAAGCAGGAGGAATCATTCCACCCCATTCAGGACTCACAATTACAACACCATCACAAGAGTAAAGTTGACTTAAAACATCTTTTTTATTTTGAGCTAAAAGCTCCTCATCATCACGTCCCTTTCCGTAATGGTCTAATAAAAAGGGGTATAAAGACAAATCTAAAACTGTAGTTGAACCATCTATGTTATCTTTAAAGATATGTTCTTCTATATGCTTTGATAATTCCAAACTTTTTGATTCATCTCGTTGTGAGCAACTAATTATTAAAATATTCACATCATTTCCTATTAATCTCATTTCACATTACAAAGAAGTTAATTCTAATTTCATTAGAGGTAAATATCTTCCAGGTATACTTCCTGATTCTTTTTTTGATATTAATTTAGCACCTGAATGTTCATAGAATTCTTGTGCATAAGGGTCAGATTGAATAAACATTGATTTTAAACCCAAGCCAATAGCTTGTGTTTTGGCATGATTTAAAAGCTCTTTTCCAAAACCTTTTCTCATGAACTTGGGATCTAAGAATAGCGCTTCAAGCTCAACTTCATTGGTATCTAATTGTCTTAATAAGTAAAACCCAGCAATGGTATTGTTTGATTCTTTTACATAAAAAATATACTCTGATTTTTCTGTCATCTCTTTGCTATAAGTAAGCTCATCAATACAAGCTTCCATAAACTCTTTAGAATAGCCCCAGTAAGCTTTTGAGGCAAGTGCCAATTGGCTTATTTGTTCTAAGTCATTTTCTTTTGCAAGTCTAATCATTTATTCTCCTTTACTGGGTACTATTTTAATACACTCTCAAGATGACCATAATAAAGATTCTCTCCCACTAAAGTTTGAAATTCTTTGGTACTAGGGAATGTTGGCCATTTGGCAGTAGTACTTTTTGCAGCTTCCTTATTGACCCATTTTAAATACCAAGAGAGTTCTTCTTGATTCTGGGTGTTTTCCAAAATATCATAGGATAAAATCACTGTCTCATCTTTATTCATTTCTGAAAAAATCATCTCACTTAACTCAATCACTCTTTGTTTATGTTCTTCTTTCACTTCAAACGCAGAAAATTCCATACACGTACTCATTATTTTTTACCTTCTTCTTATTGATTGATTTAAAGAGCCAATGAAACCCATTGTCCGCTTGTAAGACTTTCTAAATCTGATGATTTTAATTCAAATACACAATGTGGCGTTCCAGCAGCAGCCCAAAGTACATCATAGTTTTTTAAATCTGGATCTAAAATTGTAGTGACGTTTTCTTTGTGTGCAACAGGCGGTACTCCACCTATTGCATAACCCACTTTATCTTTGACAAAATTTGCATTTGCTTTACCCAACTCCAAACCTGTAGCTTCAAAAATTTTTGTAATACAAACCATGTTGGTTCCAGATGCAACTACCAAAATAGGATCTCCCGTTTTCACATCTTTGAAAATAAGTGATTTTGCTATTTGAGACACCATGCATCCAATAGCCAATGCAGCTTCTTTTGCAGTTCGTGCAGAATTGGGAAGTTCTTTTACTGTAAAACTTGTATTTTTACTTGATAAAAAATCTTGCACTCTTTGTGCACTGGATTTTAGTTCATTTGACATGGCTACTCTCCTATAATTTAATAATTGACCCTTTAAGGACTTGGGCTTAGATTACAACTTTGAATTGCCAAAATTGCTATTTGCTCATCTTCATTGGAAGAGGCTCCTGATATTCCAATCGCACCAATGATTACATCATTTTCAAGAATTAGAACGCCACCAGGAAGAGGAATAAACTCTCCATTATTTGCGCCATTAATGGTAGAAGCAAACATTTCAGGCAACACTCCTTGTTTTACCAGATTAGAAAATTGCCTTGTGCCAAAACCCATACCAAGAGCTGCATTTGCTTTTCCTTGGGCAATTTTTCCGCGTTGTGTTCCAGAACCATCTTCACTGGCATAAGCTTTTAAATGTCCACCATTATCAAGTACAGCAATACTCAATGGTGACATACTTAACTCACGTGCTTTTTTTAAAGAAACAGTTAATAATTCTTGAGCTTGCAAAAGGGTGATTCCTCGGGGATTCATACTATTATCCTTTTTATCTTAACTATTTGTATCATCGCGTTTATGAGTTTCAGTGATAATTCTTTTATTCAGAATTTTAACTTCACCCACCATGAGCAAACGTAAATCTTTGACAATATATTTAGCCAATACATCATCTTCAATAGAAGCACCAACAATGTCAAGTCTAAACTCTTGCCCTTGAAGGCCACCACCATTTGAAAAAGTTATATCAAAATCAAATACAACTCGTTTATCTTGATTATGCATTATTAACTACTAAATTATTTTCTTTAATAATACTGTCAAAATATATAGTATCATTTGGTCGCTCACTAATATTTTGAGCAAAATCGTCTCTACAGCCAGTATTGCAAAACCCAACAATGAAGTTTTTATATTGAGTCAAAGAGTCACTAGTAACTGCCTTACCAGAACGAGGACAATATTTATTAATAGCCAATTCTTTCATATAAATCCTATTTTATTTATTTAGAAGTATGATATACTAAAAGCTCTTTATTTATCAATTTTTTTATAAGTAAACCAATCAGATTTAACGACAAAGGCCAATTTTGTTCTTTCATTTTCATCCCTATAAACCCTTTTTACAAAGAAATACTAAAAGAATTATTGTGGGAACCCTACCCCCTCCAAGGTTTTGTACAAAAAAATTCAAACCCAAAGACGTGAACTTTTGCTATGGTTCCTGCGATGGCTTATTGTGGCCAGTTTTAGAAAAAATCTATAAACAAACATGGATTTATGATAATGGGGAAGAGGCAATTTCTCAGAGAAAAGATTTTTTAATCAAACATCAAATTGGATTTTGTGATATTGTTGACTCCTGTAGAAGAGAAAAAATTGATGCCAGTGATCTGGGAATGAGTGAAGTGAAACTTCGTGATATTTTGGGATATATTGAAGAGTTTCCAAGTATTGACACCATCATTTTTACAGGAGGAAATAGTAAAAATGGTCCTGAGTATTTCTTGAGAAAAATACTCAAAGAACAAAACATCAAATACACTGTAATATCAAATCAAATACCAAGAGTACATGAGTTCCAACTCAAACAAAGAGTGATAACAACAATAAGTCTTACCTCTCCCTCAAATGCAGCCAATCGTTCTATTGGTGCTAACGCACATTATAAGCAAAACAAAGAAAAAAATCCAAGTTATTCAACTTTTGATTTTAGAGTAGAGCAATATGAGAAAGTATTTTTAAAAAAATGAATCCCATCCTATGCTTTTTTTATTTGCTATCTCTATTCATTTGATATTAGTGATTTAGAGAAAAAATCTACGGTTATCAAAATTGTATCATTACGTGCTTTCTTATCAAAACGAATTGTGGTACCTCTTTTTCCACAAATTTTAAACAAAGTATCAACGTATTGACTCCAGCCTTCCCTTGTTGATGTTTTTCCATTTAAAGCGACTTCATGTCCATCATCTTCAAGATAAACTACTCCACAATTTGCAAATGTCATACACTTTTTACAATTAGTAACACCAAAATCAGTAAGCCAAGCGTGATGTACTCCTTTATACATTTTTATCTTAACATCATATCCTTCATCAATCATCCTTTCTACATAAGACAAGCAATATTTCGCAGGAGTATAATCATCAAGTTCACCTACAAGAAACATCATTGGTGCACCTGTTAATTGTAAGTTACGGAATTGCCCCTGACAACTAGGAAAGACAGGTAAATGTGCTGCAAATTTCTCCCCGTTTGCTAATTTTGCATCAACAAGTCTTTTGTCCGCAGATACCATAGAAATAATACCTCCAAAAGAGTATCCCGTGATACCTATTTTATTTTTATCAATCATATCTAAAGAAGATAATTTTTTTAGTGCTGAAAAAGCATCAACTATTCGAGCAGCTTTTGAAAGTTGAGTTTGATTTTTATATGTATTTAAAATATTTCTACCACTATAACTGTCAAGCACGAATGCTGCTATTTTTTCATCTAATAATTTAGGAATAACATCATCAAACCAAAGTTTTAGCTTACTGGGATGCGCACTTCCATGATAAAGTATAACTACGGGAACCTTTCCTTTACTATTTGGTAAATATAACGAGCCTGAAATCTTAGCAGGTTTTACTTTCCATTTATGAGAATAAATCTCACTAAGACTACCAGGAGTGTATGTAGTAAACTCAAGGTTAATCTTATTGGACTTTGCAATACCTTCTTTTGCATGTATACTATTAAATAAAACCAACGCTGTAAAAACAAGACACCATAAACAATTGGGCTTTTTCATCTGAACACCTTCCTATTAATATTTTTATTGTAAACAAATAACAACAAGAAAGTATAATTAAGTCGTATGATATTAGTATGATATGAAAAAGTAACAATTAGCCAGAGTGAGTTGGATTTTGTTTATTGGAAACAATGAAACATTAGTTCAACATCTCCAAGTTAAAGAAATATTTTTTTGGTATTTTTTTAAATCTATCACTCATATTTGGATTTACAATTAGAATCTGTTTTCTATTTTTTAAGTTGGCTTTTTTAAATAAAGCTTCATTACTTTTGTGGGATTTAAATAACTCCCAAAAGCTTCCATTTTCAAAAGAATTTTCCAAACCTTTTTTAACAATATCACGTAGTTTTATATTATCTTTGTGTACAAAAAAGAATCTAGCAAATGGATATATAAGCAAAAGATTATTCTCAATTGCCAAATCTCCTGATGTGTGTTTTTGAAAAGACTCTAATAAAAAATGCGCTTCATTAGCACCTAAGGGAAAGTATTCAAAACGTTGTCGCTCTAACATTTTAAATAGGTTAATAAGGTAAGGAGCTTGGATAACAGATAATCTTGAATTTTCCAATATCTTAACATCAGACCAACCAATACCTTGTCCCGCTCTATATAAACTCAAGTCAGATAAAGAATTTACTTTGTTAAACTTCATCTGGTTATGTTTTTTAATAATAAAAACTCTCCAACCAGTTAAACCCAAATTAATTGGAAAATAAACAGGAAGAAATTCCTTTTCAAATTGTGCACTTGTACCAAAATCTGAAATACTAATCTTTTTGTCTTTTATCAATTCTCTTACACGCGCGTTATTAGGGTTTGATTCAGTAATAAGTAATTCAAATTCATGACCAGAATTTTCTAAAGCAAGTTTTAAAACAGCATATCCAAATAAATTTTTCCCACCTGAGTTTACATTTGGATAAATTACTTTTATTTTTTCATTTGCAAAGCTTTGAAAAATAATCATATTTAATAAGATAAATATTAAAAGAGTAAGTCTCTTCATCTTTTTTCCTATTATCTGCGTATTATAAAAGTATAGTCTTTGTTTTTATATATGCAATAAATAATTTGTAGTAATAAAAAATGCAAAGCAATTAAGTAAAAATAGTCTTAGAATAAGTAATTTTCTAAAAGTTCTAGGATTATAAGTACTTTAAGTAGACAATAATGGCTTTAGAAAATTGGTTATTTTGCTAAAAGTCAAGGCAGTGGATGTATTTTGTGTAGGAGCATACTTTAGTATGTGAGAAGCAAAATTCCTGCACTAACGCAGAAATTTTGCAAAAGAACTATTTTATAAAGTTATTATTCGTTCATTGATTGGAAAAATGCATCATTATTATCTGTTTTCTTCATCTTAGAATACAAAAATTTAAGAGCTTCTACTTCATCCATTTGTGAAATAGCATTTCTTAAAATCCATGTTTTTTGCATAATATCTTCTGTTAATAATAATTCTTCTTTTCTTGTACCAGATTTGATAATATTAAGTGCTGGATAAATTCTTCTATCCGCTGCGTTTCTACTTAATACAACTTCAGAGTTTCCTGTACCTTTAAACTCTTCAAAAATTACTTCATCCATTTTTGAACCAGTTTCAATTAATGCAGTTGAAATAATAGTTAAACTACCACCCTCTTCAATATTACGTGCAGCTCCAAAAAATCTCTTTGGTTTGTGTAATGCATTTGCATCAACTCCACCTGAAAGTACTTTACCACTACTTGGAGTTACTGTATTATAAGCACGAGCTAATCTTGTAATAGAATCAAGCAAAATAACAACATCTTTACCCATTTCTACCATTCTTTTTGCTTTTTCAATTACAATTTCTGCTACTCGTACATGGTTATGTGCTGGAAGGTCAAAAGTTGAACTATAAACTTCTCCCTTAACACTTCTTTGCATATCTGTTACTTCTTCAGGTCTTTCATCTACTAATAAGACCATTAATAATGCTTCAGGATGATTTCTAGTAAGTCCGTGAGCAAGTTCTTTTAAAAGTTCAGTTTTACCAGTACGTGGAGGTGCAACAATCAAACCTCTTTGCCCTTTACCCATAGGTGCAAATAAATCTAACATTCTACCTGTCATTCTTTGTGAATCATATTCAAATGTAAATCTATCATTTGAATATAATGGTGTTAAGTTATCAAACAGAGGTCTGTTTTTTGATTCATTAATTGGTAAGTAGTTTATTGCTTCAATTTTTAATAACGCATAAAACTTTTCACTTTCTTTGTTTGGAGGTCTAACTTGTCCCGTTACAATATCACCCGTTCTTAAAGCAAACTTTCTAATTTGAGTCGCACTTACATAAGAATCATTTGAAGTATCTGCAAAATTACCATCCATTGCTCTTAAAAACCCAAATCCACCATCTTTGATCTCTAAAATTCCTGTAAATAGTACAAATCCACCTTGGTTGGTTTGAGATTGTAAAATTGAGAACATTAAATCTTGACGTTTTAATTCTTGAGGATTTTCAACATCTAGATCTTTAGCCATTTTAAGAAGGTCTTCAAGTGGAAACTCTCTTAGTTTTTCAATGGTGTGCCCTTCAACAGGTACATGAGTTCTAGGTTTTGATCGATTGTTTGAGTGATTGGGTTTGTTTGTAGATTTAGCTCTAGGCTTGGGTGTAGCTTTTGGTTGGGTAGTAGATTCATCCATGGAGTAGTGGCCTTTTTTGGTTTTGATTTATTGTAATAGTAATATTTTGAGATTGTTTAATGAGTATTCTTTGTTATTGATTTTTGAAATTGTAGTCTTTATTTATTAATTTGTCAAGAATTTGTGCTTTTAAAGCATTATTTTTACATTTTTCTTTCATTTTAAGTAAAAATATCACTTTATTCTAAAAATAAAAAATACATAAATAATAGATTTTAGTTCATTTACACAAAGCAATAATAAGTAAATATTAACCATAATTTTATGGTTATTGTGTTAGAGTAAAAATATTTTTTAAGGAGTTTACAATGGCAGTAAAAATTACAGATACCTGTATTAGCTGTGACGCTTGTTTAGATGAGTGTCCAACAGAATCAATAGTTGATAATGACGAAAACCCAACAGGTGAAGATATTTATTATGTAAATGCGGATACATGTACTGAGTGTATTGGAGATAACGATGAACCAGCATGTGCAGAAGCATGTCCTACTGAAGGTTGTATCGTATGGGATGATAGAGATAATTCTACAAACCCAGTAAGAGAAGATAAAGTTTTCGAAGACCCTTGTGTAGAAGACTAATAATACTTTTATAATACTGGACAACTATAAATAAAAAGGCAGGTAGTTTATACTACTTGCCTTTTTTTTATTTTTTAGGTATAATCCGCGACCTAAAATAAAAAACAAAATAGAGGATAACATAATGGAACAAACATTATCAATCATCAAACCAGATGCAGTTGCAAAAAACGTAGTTGGTAAGATTTTATCAAGATTTGAAGATGCGGGATTAAGAATCGCTGCAACAAGAAAAATGCAATTAAGCCAAGCTGATGCTGAAGCTTTTTACGCAGTACATGCTGAGAGACCATTTTTTGGTGACTTAGTTAAATTTATGATTTCTGGACCAGTTGTAGTAACTGTTTTAGAAGGTGCTAATGCAATGCAAACAAACAGAGACTTAATGGGTGCAACTAACCCTAAAGAAGCTGAAGCTGGAACAATTAGAGCTGACTTTGCTGAATCAATTGATGCAAATGCAGTACATGGTTCTGATTCAGTTGAAAATGCAAAAAATGAAATTGCTTTCTTTTTTGCAGAAAAAGAAGTTTGTTAATAAGCTAATTTCATGAAAATTGAATTTAGAAAAGTACCTTTTAATGAAAAAGACTTTAAAGTTTCACTGGATTCAGTAGAATTTGAAGGTACTTTTTGTAAGATATCGTCA
>Ga0209081_1001233_pt1 | contig 15356 bp, 8 predicted proteins | sample GOMGulsemesocosm_4_FD_184636 | JGI IMG/M metagenome (GOLD analysis project Ga0209081, IMG submission 184636) | Methane-oxidizing microbial communities from mesocosms in the Gulf of Mexico - GOM15B Gulf of Mexico (SPAdes) (version 2) | ecosystem: Environmental > Aquatic > Marine > Cold seeps... | reverse complement strand
TATGGATACTTGCTTTATTACCTTATCCTGAGATGAGGCTGAGTTTTGTGTTGTTGTCATAAAAGACTCCAATGTGTTAATTGAATATCTATTAAACCAGAATTTAAAAAACAGGTAACAACGAGTGTGCTTAGCTGAAAAATGCTTACAATGCTTAAGTTGATCCCTAAATCGCCATGTTTCATAAAACACAGAAGGGTGCGACTATTGGTGATGTCATTACATCGGTTATTTCCACCGCAAGTGAGGCGGGTATTAATGTTTTTGACTATTTCACCACATTGCAACAAGAAATAGTGCAGGTAAAAGCTAATCCTGAACATTATTTACCCTGGAACTACCGCGATAAAAATTAAATATTCCTGAAATGTATACTGACTTAGGCTTGAATGCCTAGGTTAAGCCGTGCCTGAAAAATAATATGTTGTCACGCTTTTTCTCGTAAGCTCACAGCCAGAAACGGTGTAAACAAACAATTAAGTATGATACTTAAGCTTAAAATAAATTTATCGGGTCACTGAAAAATCAAGAACTTACAGGTTCGAAAAGTGTGATAATTTATTGTCGGTTTACAAACGGATGATAGAATATTCCCTTATAATTCCCGCTCTGTTACAGCAGGTTTTCAGCGTCCCCATCATCAAAAATGAAAAGAATAACGGTTAAAAACACCTACTGGATAGATAAAAATGAGTATAAATTAAACGATACCATTCAAGCCGATCACTCAATAGCATTTTGACCGAAAAGTGATCGGCATCGATGGTATTGAGTGATCGCGATGCATGAGAATATGCATACCTTGGATTTCACCTTAAAAGACTAACTAAAACATGTCTAGGCGGTTAATAAGGTGCTTACTTTTGTATTCGCCCGAGTTTTTGGCATTTGGATAGATATTCCCTATTTCAAGTGTTAATGTAAATCAATAAAAATCATGATTAAGTGTCATCTTGCGCGTTTAATGGGCGAGCATAAAATGAAAGTAATGGACGTAGCCCGTGAAACAGGTCTAAATCGAAATACCATTACCTTGCTATATAAAGAAACAGCACAACGTGTTGATCTTGATGCAATGGATAAACTTTGTGATTTGTTTAATTGTGAAGTAAGCGATTTATTTGAGAAAATGAAAGTTGAATAGAGAGTATGCGTACTAAAACGATCACTTCGTATAAAGAAACGAAATAGATAGTGAAATATCTTAGGTAGCCAAAGATAATGAAATATACAGAAGAAAGAGTAAAGATAGTTTCTTGGATTGAAGATGAGTTAACAGGTAAAAATGTTGATGAATTGAATAATATAAACCCACTTGAAGAAATTCACATTGGATTTTTATACCCTCAGCTTGAACTAAATGATAGAAAAGCCCCTCCAACCGTTAATAAAAGCACCCCACCTTCATCTGTAGGTTTTTCGTTTTTTGTTATGGGAGATACTATCCGGCTTTCTATTAACTTAAACGCTTGTAAATATGAAATTGAAAATAAAAATGGACCCTGGATAAAAAAAGCGCTGGCTGATAAAGATGGCGAAGAGATTGAAATTACTTGTCCATCGAATATAGGTACTATTGCTGAAAATTCACAGCAAGTACTTATGGAAAACGGAGTGATAACATCACTATGGCGAAAGCATAACCAAGGTTATTTAGTTACTTTATCCTTAGCGAATCAAAACAAAGTTGACTCATTTTCAAGAGAAGCTAAATCTATTAATGAAAACACTCTGTTTTGCATAAAGTTATCTATGGAAATATCAGAAGGAGTCCCTTTACCTTATCCAAGAAAAGACTCAAGCTTGTTATCTGAAGAAGAGCAAGAGTTAGAGTTTAGATATCGAAATGTTAATGTATATGGTATTGGTCATGCAGTAGCTTTAGACTGGTTTAAGACCAAAAATAACAAGATGGTTTTATCAATAAATTTTATGCCAAAGGTTGAAGTGCCTACTGTTACAGCTAATACCGCAGATGAAGATAATAAGAATCTTAACTTTGAATATCTTTCTACTATTCATCAATCTGAAGAGGTATTAAAGTCTCTTGAAAAGTTTGTTTTGAAATATGAAAGTTGGATAAACCAGCAAAGTGAAGAGTTAACTGATTTATCAGAATATGACCAGAAAACAGTTAAAAATTTAGCTAATAAAATGGTTGAAGCAAAAGAAAGAATGTATGAAGGAATTGCCTTTTTAAGAAAAAACAAATTAGCAAGAATAGCATTTGCTTATACAAACGCAGCAATGTTAAAACAAATGAATCCGAATACAGAAAAAGAAAAGATAGATAGCAATAAATTTAATTGGAGACCATTTCAACTTGCTTTTATTTTATTGTCCTTAGAGTCAGTTGTGAATGAAGAAAGTAAATTTAGGGATACTGTTGATTTAATTTGGTTCCCAACAGGTGGTGGTAAAACCGAAGCCTACTTAGGTGTAATGGCATTTCTTTTTGTCTTTAGGCGGCTTAAGTACCCTGACAGCTCTGCTGGTACGGTTGCAATAATGCGCTATACCTTAAGGCTATTAACATCACAACAGTTCTTAAGAGCTGCAAAAGTGGTTTCTGCTTTAGAGTTATTAAGAAGGTGTAATGCAGCGTTATTAGGATCTGACCCATTTTCTTTGGGATTATGGGTTGGTTCGGGTAGTACGCCAAATACAATTACAAAGGCTTATGAGAATGTAAAGGATGGTGACTTCACTAAACTGGGTTTAACATTTTGTCCATGGTGCAATGAGCCTTTTAAACCTGAAAATTATGTATTTGGAAATGAATCATTTCATTTTGAATGTACACATTCAAAATGTGACTTTGGAAAAAGTGAGCAACAAAAACTTCCATGCAACACTGTTGATGAAGAGCTTTATAAGAACCCACCTTCATTATTATTAGCTACGGTTGATAAATTTGCGAGACTTGCTTGGGAAGAACGAGCGGAAAGTTTTTTTGGTCGTAAACCCAACAGACCACCAGAATTAATTATTCAAGATGAGCTGCATTTAATATCAAGCGAGTTAGGCTCTATTGTTGGCTTATATGAAGTGGGAATTGAATCTGCATTAGCTCTAAGGCATGTATACCCCAAATATATAGCATCAACAGCAACAATAAAAAATGCCAAAACTCAGGTAAAGTTACTTTATGGGCGAAAAATGGCAATGTTTCCACCCTCTGGTTATAGTCATGATGACTCTTACTTTGCTAAAGCAGTGCCAACTAGCCAGCAAGATGGGCGATTATATGTTGGCTACCTTGCTTATAATCGTTCTAGAAGTAAAAGCATAGAACCTCTAGCAGGATTAACCTTAGCTGCACCTCAAATTTTCTATCATGATAGGAAAGATTATATGGATGCATGGTGGACTCAAATGGTTTATCACGGCAGCTTGAAAGGGGTTGGTAACTCTCTGTCAGCATACACTAGTGATGTTCTTAGTTATATGAATAAGCAATATCAGAAAAAACAAGAAAAAAATAAAAACGATGGTAAAAATATAATCAAGTTAGAACGTAACTTAATAATTGAGAGTTTAACCAGTAATCAGGGACCAGAAAAAAACAATCAAATATTTAAAAACCTAGAATTATCAAATGATAAAACTGATGCAATAGATGTAGCATTAGCAACAAATATGGTCGCTGTAGGTCTAGATGTTGATAGATTATCTCTTATGATAATAAACGGCCAACCCCTCACAACTGCTGAGTATATTCAAGCAAGCAGTCGCGTAGGTCGAGGAGATGTGCCTGGTATAGTTTTTGTCAATTTTTATAAAAGCCAAGCTAGAAGCCTGTCACATTATGAAAACTTTAAACCTTATCATGAGTCATTTTATCGATTTGTAGAACCTACCAGTCTTACTCCATTCACAGAACAAGCTTTAACAAGAGCCTTACATGCTGCATTCATTATAACATTAAGAATGGGTGATATAGGTTTAACAACAAATAGGAGTGCGGATGATTTCTCTTCATCTAATCCAACAGTTAAAAGGGCAATAGATATTGTACTTAATCGTTTGCGATCAGCCATACAGGGACCATTTGATTCTGAATTTGAAGCCGACAAAGAAAAAGCATTATACGAGAAAGCTAAGAGTTCATTAGAAAAATGTATCGATGAATGGGATTTTAAGGTGACAGAATTGAAAAAAAAGAGAAAGCAATTAGTTTATAACACCTATGACGGAGGCGCATACTCATTAATTAAGCCTTTTGGGGCAGATAATGTTAAAGCGCTTTGGTCAACATTAACATCAATGAGAAGTGTTGAGCAATCAGGACTAGTTAAGGTTGATAAGTCAGTATGAAATCAAAATTAACCCCTGTGAGACTATCTCATTTATGTGGTTCTCAAGGCCCTGGTAGTATAGTGAAAACTGTTGACGGTCTTTCTGTAGTAATAAAGGATATTAGTTATTGGGCAGACTCTTCTCAAATAAATCAACTTGAAATTTTGTATAATGTTAGAAGAATAAAAGAGTGCTTAGGTGTTTATGCCAAATTAAAAGCACCTCCTTTGGCACAAGAAGACGAGCAAGGAAAAGTTAAAGGACTAACCATCCCAAGTGTTATTTTTCCTAACTATGCTGTTTGTAATGCTTGCAATAAATTACATTTCAAACCATGGAATGACTCTAATAATTTCTCAGGTAAAGTGTATTGCCAAAATCAAAACTGCCGTAACCAATACCCTTTAATTCAAGGTGTTTGGTGTAATATAAGTGAGTATGACCAACTATCAGAAGTTGATTGGTCAGCTATATGTCATTCAAATCCCAAAAAGCCTAACCAGGAAAAATGTAAATCCAAAAATTTAAAGCTTGAAAAATCAAAAGTATCTTGTTTAAAGTGTAAAGCTGATAGCGGATATATAAATCGTAAAAGCAGTGCCATACTCACAGATCAACCTTGGTTAAATACCTTGATGGAAGATACGAACAGCGATAAAGAAGTAGAAGGTAACAGCCCAGCTAAACCTGTAGTAAAACGACAGTTAGCAGAAATAAACAACCCTCAAGTTTATATGCCAGTATTAGTTGATGGCTTAGTTATCCCTCCAGAGTCCAATAACCAAAAAGACGATAATATAATAGTAGAACTGAGCCAAAAAAGCCTGGTAGTTAAGGAGTTAGCAAGTACAAAATTGCCCGATTTAGTTCGTGATATGAATATAAGAAAAGTAGCCACAGAGTTTAACTGTTCGATAGAAGTTGTTAAGAATGCAGTTGAGTTTTTAAATAAACCAACAGTAACTGAAGTGGATAGCTTAGGTACTGAAGGCAATATGCTAGTTGAAGAGTATATTGCATTAATAACGCCAGCTAACTTTCCTAAAGGAGCTGACTTTATCACATCCCATCTAACTAAGTACTTCAAATCTTCAGAAGTAACAGAGTCTTTGTTACCATTTCAAAGAATGGTGGGCACACTCGTTAGCGTAGATCGATTAAGAAAGATCAATATTTTAAAAGGCTTTACCCGGTTAAAAGATACCAATGGCTCTGATGGTAAAGAAAGCGAAGCAAAAAATATAACATCACCAGATATTGTTGGACAAAGCAACTGGCTTCCTGCTGTTGAGTTATTTGGTGAGGGACTTTTTTTTACTATAGATGAATCCATTATTGAAAAGTGGGAGTGTATCCCAGAAGTAGAAAGTCGCTCTGAAGAAATGAAAGATCGCTTCAATAATTCAGACCAGTATATCGAGGAGGAAGTTAATGCACGATTTATACTTTTGCATACTCTTTCTCACCTTATAATCAGAGAATTAGAGTTAATATGTGGTTACCCCGCTTCATCTCTAGAAGAGCGTATTTATTCATCAAGAGAAAACGGGATGCAGGGGGTTTTAATTTATACCGCTGTTGCAGATATTAATGGTTCATTAGGCGGGTTAATGGAACAAGCAGAGCCTAAAAAGTTTTTGGCTTTACTAGAAGGTGTTTTCAAGCATGCCGATTGGTGCTCATTAGATCCTATCTGTTCAGAGCATATAGCCCAAGGACCAAGCGGGTTAAATAAAGCAGCTTGTCACGCTTGTAGTTTACTTCCTGAAACAAGCTGCAAATATGGAAACATCTTATTAGATCGGGGGTTAGTTAGAGGAAATAAAGATGGCATTCCAAGTTTTAAACAATATTTAAAGGAATTTTAAATTGACTAGTCCTAGAGTATTAAAGTTACCAGAATTAAATGAGCTAACCCCTGAACAGCAACGTATAAACAACTTACCATTAAATGGTCGTTTTTTAGTTGTTGGCGCTCCGGGTACCGGAAAGTCAGTCGTTGCGCTAAATCGTCTTCGAGAGTATTCAGAATTAGATGATGTAACAGTAATAACTTTTAATCATGTACTTAAATCGTATACCACTCAACTAGCTGAAAAAAGTACAGTGTATTCTGCTATAGGTTGGCTCTATAAAATGCAATACGGATTAACAGGGAAGTTAATGCCAGAGCAAGCACCTGCTGAAAATTCTAAAAGAGGCTCAGATTACAGGCCGAACTATAGCGTGCTCAATGATATATTTTCTCAATATAGTCAAACACTTGAAAACAATACTATATATTTCAAAGATAATCCAAAACCATGGCGAAACCTCCCTGATCCTGCTTTATTACCAGAGAAAGAATATCAGCATGTAATTAAGCAAGCAGAGTGTGCTCAAATCCTCAGACACACTGATCTTATTATTGATGAAGGACAGGATTTACCTGAGGGTTATTACAAATCCCTGATGTACTTAGGCTTTAAGAATTTTTTTATTGTTGCAGATCAAAACCAACAAATTACAGAAGAAAACTCAAACCGTGAAGACTTAGAAACTGTGGTCGGTGAAGAAGTTTATGAACTAACAGAAAACTTTAGAAACACTACCCCTATTGCAATAATTTGTCAGCATTTTCACACCGACAGAGCAAGCCCTTTACCTAACTTGCCAGACCGACCATCAGCTATAAAACCTATGTTAATAAATTACAGCATGGTTGATAAAGCCATTGAACGTATTTTAAGAGAAGCAGACAGAGATGACTCAAAACTAATAGGTGTTATCGTTGGCTCTGAGACTAAAAGAGAAGATTATATTAGAAAGCTGCAACAAATAGATGTTACTAGAGATAACCCCAAACCAATGATTAGCACTTACTCTAGTAGTAGCAATATTTCTAAGCGTGTTAATATAGATTTTTCTCAAGGAGGTATCGTTGTATTAGCAGACAAATCGGTTAAAGGAATAGAATTTGATACCGTTTTTATATTCTTAGATGGCATTAAATTATTTGATGAAATATTAATAATGAAAAGATTATATGTTATGTCTTCAAGAGCCAAAGAAAAGCTATTTTACCTACAAAGTAAAATGTATCCCAGTGAAGTTTCTAAACTATTGCCAACTGACACTCAAATAATGCAACGGATTGAAGACTAATGAAAAAACAAACACTTTTATTGCCCTTAAATATAGACAACTTGATCAATTTTTTGGCTGCAGGATTAATTACTTCAAAGAACAACTTTCCTATCGGCAACTATATGCCAGATTCTTTAGCGTTGTTTCCAGATCAAGTTACACTTTATAAAAGTAAAGTACCTTATGAATCAACTACTATGGTTAAAGAGCATGATAAAAACCTTTTTGAGTGTATTGTAACAATATCACTTAAAGTGGAAGAGAGCGTATGTGAAAAGTTAAGTCTTGAATTACCACTTCAAATAGCCACATTAATACCTACATCTTCTATATCTAAAGTCACATTTGAAGATCAAAACGCAAAAGAAAAATTTACCCGTGCTGTTAACAACTCAAACGTTATTAGTAACCAAATATTAACTAGAGAACTATCTATAACAGGTTACTCTAAACTAATTTTACCAGCTAAAGATCTTGTATTTGAACAAGATAGTGAAATGAAAGATGAGATTACTTCTACAATGGAAAGCGTTGATGATATCAATAGTTTTAGCCCCGAAACTGTTGACGCAACATCTTGTAATGAAAGGCTAAATCACCCTAAAGTTTCTGCATACGGAGCTGTTATCGCATTGCTTTTTACAATGAGTAAAAATGGTCGGATATCAAATGAGATTTTTAAATGTTTTATTAATGGTGATCGTACTAATTTAAGCAATATTGAATTAAGCAACGATTTTATAAGAATCTTTGATTACTTTAACTGTGATAATGAAGAGTTTATTGATCCTGAAATGGAGCCCTTCTTTCTGATATTAGATATTATTATTAACAATAATAAATCGACAATGTTAGATAGTTTGATTCTACATTTACAAAGTCCTGCCAGTTCTAAAGTTGCAAAATTTCAATCGTTCTTTGCTAGTATAGGCAAACAGATGCAAGACATTTACCAATCTAGTGAAGATAGGACAACTCGTCAACTTGTTAAAGATCTAAGACAAACGTTTGATAAAACCAATATTAAATTATATTTCAGTTTTTTTGCCATTAAATCAGAGATTGAAACACTTCTTAATACGCAAATAGAAGAACTTAGAGAGCAGGACTATTTGATGTTAGCAATATTTTATGGAATGCGTGATGGTTACGAAGGTCTACCAAAATTTATCAGGGAATATGAAGGTATTGAAGATTTTTCATCATATAAAATGGCTCAATATGCTAGCTCTCAACAAAGTATAACTGTTGATTTAATTAAAGTGAGCATACCACCAACATTAATAGATTTACTTGATGGTACTAAGTTAAATATCGAAGCTAAGCAATCTATAATATTAAAGCTTAAACTTGAAGAGAGTGTAAGTATTGAATTAAAAACGAAAGATTTTAATTATGTTAATGGGTCTATTAGTATTCCGTTAACCGCTAAACCAAAATTTACACTTAAAAGAGATGAAGAAAAGTTCACACAGGTAATGCTAGGCATAGCGCCCCAAAACTTCACCTACAAAGATGTTATTAAGTTGGCTAATAAATAACTATGCGTATTATTCCTAGTCAGCCTATTGATACTAATAGCCGAGCAGAATTAAAATTTTTTGAAGCGCTTAAACGTTGTTTTAATGAAAACTCTAACTGGCGTACATATCATTCCTTGAATATCGAAAATCACTCATCAAAACGAATTGGTGAAATCGACTTTCTGGTTTTATGCCCTTATGGCCTCTTAATTTTTGAGGTGAAAGGTGGAGGTGTTAAGGTTAAAGATGGAAAATGGTATACAGTAAATAAAGAGGGTACGTTCAATATACAAAACCCCTTTAACCAAGCTAAAAGTGCAATGTTCTCGTTGCAAAAAACGTTAATTGATAGGCATCTATTGAAACCATCTCATCTTATTGCCTTTGCATCAGTTTTCCCTGATATTAAATTTAATAATGAATCGGTTGAGTGGTCTAAAAACCAAATACTAGATAAATACGGGCTATTAGATTTAGAAGCTTGGTTAACTAGCTTAATTGCTCACTCTCAGAAAAAAGTAAGTAATCAACATGGATTAAGCGATCAAGAAATCATTGATATTGATATATTCTTACGGCCAGAGTTTGAGCAAGTGTGTAGCTTGTTTCACCCATCAAAGCTTGGGTTATCTGATAGCATTAAGCTAAATGTCGAACAATTAGATATTTTAGATGGAGCTCAAAAATATAATAGGTTTGTGTGCGAAGGTGCAGCAGGTACAGGTAAAACACTTTTAGCAATAGAGCTTGTGAGGCGTTTAGTTGCAACACATGACAATGTCTTGTTTTTATGTCGCTCAAATTATTTGAAATCTTATTTAAAGTCAGTTGTTATCCATGAAAATATAACTATTTCATCTGTAAGTAGCTTAGAAATAGATACTCAAAGAAAATTTCTCACAAAGTATGATGTCCTTGTCGTAGATGAAGGGCAAGATCTCTATGAACAACATATCTTTGATTTATTAGACAATTACCTTGAAGGAGGATTAAATCATGGAGATTGGTATATTTTCCAAGATAGTAATTTTCAAAATAAATTATTTTGCGATATCAATAAGGAATGCTTTTCTCTCATCAATAATTTGAGTCAAGGAACACTAAATTTATCCAAGAATTACCGTAATACTCGCCATATAGTTAATTTCTTACAAACTACACTTTCTTTACCATTAATAGAGCAAGTTGATGTTAGTGGTACAGTAGTAATAGAAAAATTTGTATCATATAAAGAAATACAGCATGTATCTAATATCATTAAAAAGATTTTAAATGATATTCCACAAAAGGGAACGGTTACCTTTTTATCTAATTTACCTTATGAACAAAGTATAATTTCTAAGTTACCTGTTCATTTGAATAATCAATTAACAAGGATAGATGATTATTTAATGAATCACTTTCCACCAACTCGAGCCAGTTTTTGTGAAATAAAAAATTTTAAAGGGCTCGAAAACGACTATATCATTCTGGTCGACATGCCTCACCCAACGGAAACAATTTCAGCAAACGAAAAAACGCAATATTATGTCGCGCTTTCAAGACCTAGAATTAAATTATTTTGCTTGTGGCGTAATGATTCCTGTGAAGTTTCACCAGTCAACGATGAGCAGCCATCGGATCTGTTTTCAAAAAGCCATTCCGATGGCTGGTCTGAAATAATTCCAATTACGTATCTTTATGATGAAGCAATAGAGTTTCAAAAAATGAATGTTACAGTTCCTATTTGTGGGTATGAATTGATTGATGATAGTCAGGTACAAGCAACAGCTGAGTTTGTATGGGAAGAGAAACAAGTATCAGTTTTTACTGAAGATGATGATTTAGATATTAGAGAGTTTCAAGCAAGAAGTTGGCTTTGTTTTCAAGCGCCATTATCAAAAAATAATTTACAGGAAATATATAAAGCTGTTCAATGATATAGAGTAACCAGTACATAATTTTTAAGGTCATAGTCAATAATTATGGCTATGGATGACAAAAGCTATAAAATAATTTGTGATATATGAATTCAAAAATAAAAAACAAAGAACAATACACAAACTACGCTCCAGGTATGCGCATAGTTGTACGAGATGCAGAGTGGATTGTTCGTCGCGCTGACCCAAGTGCCGACGGTGGTTATTTAATAGAATGTGAAGGTTTATCTGAATTAGTTCGTGGTAAAGAGGGGCGCTTTTTAACGTCAATTGAAAACGATCCAAAAATAGGAGCAAAACCTATTGAAATTCTTGATCCTGCGACAACAAAATTGGTTGAAGACAGATCGTCAAACTACCGTGGTACATTGCTTTATATAGAGAGTTTACTTCGCCAACGCGTACCAACCGATGAGAATATCAACTTTGGCCATCAAGCCGCGATGGACCCACTACCATTCCAACTTGACCCAACATTAATAGCACTTAAACAACCTCGCCAGCGTATATTAATTGCCGACACGGTAGGTTTAGGTAAAACGCTTGAAGCAGGCATTCTAATGTCTGAACTAATGCGCAGAGGCAAAGGTAAACGTATTTTAGTGTTAGCGGTTAAATCTATGTTAACTCAATTTCAAAAAGAAATGTGGAACCGTTTTTCGATTCCTCTTACACGATTAGACTCATCAGGTTTACAGCGTGTACGTAACAAAATACCTACTAACCATAATCCGTTTCATTTCTTCGATAAGTCGATTATCTCTATCGATACACTGAAACAAGATATCGAATACCGTCATTATCTTGAGCAAGCCTATTGGGACATTATCGTTATTGATGAAGCGCACAACGTTGCTGAGCGTGGTTCTAATTCACAACGAAGTCGTCTTGCCAAGTTACTAGCCAGCCGCTCCGATAGCCTAATTATGCTTTCTGCAACGCCTCATGATGGTAAGCCTGAAAGTTTTGCTAGTTTAATGAACATGCTTGATGCTACGGCGATTAGTAATCCTAAAGAATACAAACACGAAGATTTTAGTGAAAAAGGCCTTGTTGTTAGGCGTTTCAAAAAAGACGTAAAAGATCAAATAGCCAAAGAATTTCCAGAGCGCCAAATTGAAACCATACGTTCAAATGCAACAGCCATCGAAGAAGACGCTTACCGAGAACTACTCGATGCAAACTTTGGCAGTTTAGACAAAAGTAGCGAAGGCGGACAAAATCACAGTATCTTATTTCGAGTAACCTTAGAAAAAGCATTGTTTTCAAGCCCTATGGCGTGTTTATCAACAGTAGAAAATCGATTAAAGAAACTGAAAAATAAAGATGATGCAGATTTTGCTGACGATATTGATACGCTTGCGTCTTTAGCCCAATCATTAAAACGAATTGATGCACCAAACTTTAGTAAATACCAACGTTTATTAACGCTGATACAAGACAAAAAGCAGGGCTTTGGTTGGAAGCCAAACAAAAAGGATGACCGAATTGTTATCTTTACTGAAAGTATTCCAACCTTACGTTTTCTTCAGCAACATCTTAACGAAGACTTAAATTTAAAAGACGGTCAGTTAGCCGTATTACATGGTCAAATGCCAGACACGGACATCATGAACATTGTTGAATCGTTCGGTAAGTTACAGTCAAAAATACGTGTACTAGTGTGTTCCGATGTTGCTTCAGAAGGTATTAACTTACATTACCAAAGTCACAAGATGATCCACTTTGATATTCCATGGTCATTAATGGTATTCCAACAGCGTAATGGTCGTATCGATCGTTATGGCCAAAGTAATCAGCCACAAATTCGCTATATGATCACCGAAAGTCAAAATGATAAAATTCGTGGTGACAGTCGTATATTAGAAGTGTTGATAAATAAAGATGAACAAGCACAACTTAACATTGGTGACCCATCAGAATTTACCGGTGTTTACGACCAAGAAAGTGAAGAAGACCAAGTTGCCTGCGTTATTGCTGAAAGCACCTTTGACGGTGCCGATATTTTAGCTGCCATGTTCGATACCAACATAGCTAGCGATACTAACAGTAGTAACTTAGCTTTTATGGGAGAAGCACAAGTAAGCCAAGACGAAAGCGAAGTTAAAACGCTACCGAGTTTATATTCATCAAACGTTGAATACGCTAAGCAAGTATTAGAGCTAGCAAAGCGCAATAATCAAAATATTGAATATAATGTCTCGGGTAATAACTTATTAAGTATTACTGCCCCTAAAGAACTAGAACAGCGCTTTAAAATGTTACCTTCAGAAGTGTATCCTGAAAACGGACAGTTCTTACTGTCTGAAAATGTAGCTGAAATGAATAAAGCCATTGAAGCGTCTAGGGGCGACCAACATGCATGGCCTAAAATTCAATATTTATGGCAACTGCATCCTGTAATGCAATGGCTTAACGATAAAGTGCTCAGCCATTTTGGTCGTCATCAAGCGCCAATATTGCGTATGCCTCAGCATTTATCAGCCAATACCGATGTGTTTTTATTAAGTGCAGTATTCCCTAACCGTAAAAGTCACCCGGTAATCAACGACTGGACAGTGATCACCTTTGAAAATGGTGAGTATAAAAACTTACAACCGTTTGATGACTTCCTACAGCAGCATAACTTAGCCGATATCACGTTATCAAACCCTGGTACCGCTAACGGCGAAGCACGTTTAGAAGCCCTATTACCTAAAGCCATTGAAAAAGCAGCTCAGCATTTTTCCAATGTTCGTGATGTTGCCATGGAAAAAATTGACGACAAGTTATATCAGCAACTTGAGATACTCGACAAATTAAAAGCCAAACATATTCAACAACTCGAAATTCAGTTCGACGATGTATCAATTACCCGTATTGCTAATAAAAAAGAATCTGAAAAAGAGAGAGTCACTAAATTGTTTGATAACTACGTTAATTGGATAAAAGACACCATGACCACTGAAGAACAGCCGTACATTCAAGTTGTCTCAGTATTTACTGGTTCACAGGAGGGAGTAATAACGTCATGAAATTATTTGGCATTAACAACGAAAACGACTTTTATTCTCATCATTATCTTAGCTCAGTATTTGAAGGTGATATCCGTGGTGTATTAGACACATGGCTAGCTGCCGAGGAAAAAGCGAAAGAACATGAAAGTCAGCAGCGAGAATTGGGTCGAAAAATTGAACTTGGTTATCGCGCACCACATAATCAACTAAAAAGTTATAGTGGCTCATTTTTCAAATTACTGAACGAACATAACAAAGAGCGCAATGTTGACCAACGCTTAACCGATCAACGTAAACGCTGGAAACCAATTATTGAAGCGCTAGGTTACCAATTTTCTCCTACATCAATAACGCTTGAAACAGGCTTACAATTGCCGGTACTGGCTCAATATCAAAGTAGTGATCATTCACCGTTTTTATGGATACTCGAAGCACACGACAAGTTTGATGAAGACAACCAAGATCCGCTAGGTTTGCCCATCCTTAAAAATCAGTTCAGTAAGTCAGTTCAAAATGATGAAGATGAACTTAAAAAGCAACGTAAGCTGCTTAAAGCGAAAGGTAATAGTGAATTAACGTGGCAAGACATTATCTCAAAAATGGTCTTTACTCAGCCAGAGCCACCACGTTGGTTACTGCTATTAGGCAATCGCCAATGTTTACTCATAGACCGAACTAAATGGGCACAAAACCGTTTAATACGTTTTGACTTTGAAGAAATTCTAGGTCGAAAAGAAGCCGACACCTTAAAAGCAACAGTTGCCTTGTTACATAAAGACTCTGTTATGCCAGAAAGCGGGCAACCACTATTAGACAACTTAGATGAAAACAGTCACAAACATGCATTTTCAGTTTCTGAAGATTTAAAATATGCGCTGCGTGAATCTATCGAATTATTAGGCAATGATGCTACTCAGTACTTAATTAATAAAGGTACAGCGAATTACACTGGTGCCAAAGCGGTTAACCCTGATGAGTTAAGCAGGGAGTGTTTACGTTATATGTATCGTATGTTGTTCCTGTTTTATATAGAAGCAAGACCAGAGCTTGATTACGCACCGTTAAAGTCGATGACTTATTTAAAAGGTTATAGCTTAGAAACGTTACGCGATTTAGAAATGGTGCAACTCACTAACGAGACGGATAAACAAGGGCGTTATCTGCACGACAGTTTAAATATACTGTTTCGCTTAATTCATAAAGGTTACGATCAAAATGCTGTAAACAAGAAGCGCAAAGACGACTTAACGATAGAAACAGACGCAACAGGCGGCGGATTAGACACCTTTAAAATAGCTCAACTCGACAGTCATTTATTTGATCCTAAACGGACGCCAACCCTAAATAAAGTTGTTTTTACCAACGAAACACTACAGCGCATTATTATGTTGATGTCGTTGTCGAGACCATCGAAAAGTAAAAACAAAAAGCGTGGTCGTATTTCCTATGCACAATTAGGTATTAACCAATTAGGCGCAGTTTACGAAGCGTTA
>Ga0209081_1001232_pt1 | contig 15371 bp, 16 predicted proteins | sample GOMGulsemesocosm_4_FD_184636 | JGI IMG/M metagenome (GOLD analysis project Ga0209081, IMG submission 184636) | Methane-oxidizing microbial communities from mesocosms in the Gulf of Mexico - GOM15B Gulf of Mexico (SPAdes) (version 2) | ecosystem: Environmental > Aquatic > Marine > Cold seeps... | reverse complement strand
TGCTTCATATAAAAGTAAATCAGATTTTTGAAGGGCATTTGTATAAGACTCATATTGATTTCTTAAAGTGGTACCAGCACTAAAAGTGATTTCAATTTTATGCTCTTTGTATAAAAATTTATTTTGAGTGATAATATTTTTGATTCTTTTAAGATATTTTAAAAGTTCACGTTTGAGATTAAAGTGAATGATAGCAACAAACTCTTCTCCCCCATATCTACAAACAATATCATTTTCTCGTGTTTCTTTTTGTAAAACTTTGGCAAATGTTTTTAGAATAACATCTCCACCTTCATGACCAAAAGTATCATTAACATTTTTAAAGTGATCAATATCAAAAAAGATTAAAGCGTACTGAGTACCATTTCTTTGATATAGTCCTTCTATTCTTTGCATTTCTTCATCAAACGCTCGTCTGGTTAAAAGGCCAGTTAAGTGATCAATAGTACTTTCTTTTTTTGCACTATCAAGTTCTTCTTCAAGTTTTTGGATTTTTTGTTCAAGTTTTGAAACTTGACTTTTCCCATCTTTAAACTTTTCTCCAACAGCTGACATTTCATTTTCAATAGATAATGCAGCACTTACAAGTTTACTTTGAAGTACAGATAATTCTTTTAAATCACCTGTTGACATATCAAGTGATTCAATTTTGTCTTTGATATTGGATACATTATCAGAACCACTACCACTACTAGAAATCGCATCATTGAGATATTTTCCCATAAGAGTTACTAATTTAGCAATATCTTCGGTTTTTTGTTTGACGATATTCTGATCGGCTTCAAATCTTTTGGTAATATAAGATTGCATCTCTTTTTGAATGTCTTCTTCGAACATTAAAGAAGGTGAATTTCCAATTTTAATTGAAAATTTTGCTAAGTTTTCATCCAGCTCAATATTAATAGATGGGGTTAGCGAAGATTTAAATATTGATGCTAAAGTATCAAGGTTTTTAGTTGCAACTCTTTTTAATAATAGTGAAACCAAATCATCGACAGACTCAATTTTTTTGTCACTAACTTCTTTTTGCTCACTTTTATTTAGTTCTAAAACTAATTTTTTAAATTTTTCGCACTCTACAACAGGAAACTCCATATCTTTTGCTACTGTACAAAACTCTTTTTGGTAAGCGTTTGGAGTAGGGTCAATATTTTGATTTCCCAGATTTAATAAGGTCTTGTCAACAATTTCTGCAATTTCACTCATAGGTTTATCCTAATAATTTTTTTACCATCTCGTTTATTCTTTTTCCATCTGCAACACCTGCAAATTCTTTACTAGCAACACCCATTACTTTACCCATGTCTTTCATAGATGATGCGCCCACGTTTTCAATAATTGTTTTTGTTTTTGTTTCAAGTTCTTCATCACTTAATTGTTGTGGCAAATATGCTTTGAAAATTTCAACTTGTCCCAATTCTTTTTCTTCTAGATCTGCTCGTCCTGCTTCGTTATATGCAGTTGCAGCTTCCATTCTTTGTTTAATCCCTCTTTGAATAAGTTTTAAAACTTCTGCATCATCAAGATCTCTTCTCTCATCAACTTCAATTTGTTTGATCATAGTATTAATTGCTCTAATACAATCACGTCTAACAATCTCTTTTGCTCTCATAGCAGCTTTTAAATCAGATTTTAATAACTCTTTTAAACTCATAAACTCTTACCTTTTTTTATAATTGTGTAAATTATATCAAATTTACCATTAAGTTATCTCTCTCCAAAAATACTTTACACTGCCACTTTAATGAGTATTTTTTCTATAAGTCTTGATTAATACTTTTAAATACATTTTGAAGAGATATTATTACAAACTTAGTATGCATTAGTCTCACTACAGCAAAATAATATTTACCCATAAAACCATTTAGTTTTATAACCGTTGAAACTTCAATATCATCTGATTGGCTTTTATCTAACCTCATGGAAAATCTATAATCTAAGAAACCCATTGAATCACCAAATACTATTTCTTTATCATTTCTAGTAAATATTTTCCAAGATCCAATATTTGAATCAATTTGAAAATTTGTTTGGTTTACACTCTCTACTATTTTTTGTTTTGATATTGTATTCATACTTATTAGTCTTAAGCAAGTGGGTTGGGATAAAAAATATACTTTTGCATATTCATCTATGAATAATGAAAGTTCTTTTGATGGAGGATATTTATTTATGTATAAATTATTCAGACTAAATTCCTTAATTCTCATATGACATTTTAAATTCTATTTTAATATGCCAAAAAGATTAGAATAGTTTTAGTCTAAATGATACTTGACTATAGGTTTATATAAATCGTTTTCCAATTAGCTATTAAAACTCTCAACTAATTCTTCAAGTTCTAAAAATCGCTCTACTTTTACTTCGTATTCTTTTTCTGTCAATTCTAACTCTTGAGAAACAGCGACTATACCTTTTTGCTCATAACATTTTGGGTCCATTAAACAATCGTTTAACTCTTCAATCTTTTGCTCATAATTTTCAATTTCTTCTGGCAACAAATCATATTCTCTTTTTTCATTAAAGCCCAGCTTCGTTTGCACTTTTTTCTTTTCCGTATTTGATTGAGTAGTATTTTGTGTTTTTGTTTTCAATTCTTTTTCAAAACTGCTGATATCATTGATTTCTTTTTCTAGTTCTAAGTACTCACTATAAGGTTGATGGCTTTCCATGATTGTACCATCTCCTTTAAAGACATAAAGTTTTTTTGCAATTTTGTCAACAAAATATCTATCATGACTTACAATGATAACTGCGCCTTGGAAGTTTTCTAGATACTCTTCTAGAATATTAATGGTAGGAATATCTAGATCATTGGTTGGCTCATCTAAGATTAAACAGTCCATTTGTTTGGTAAATAAGAGTGCCAGTGCAACTCTGTTTTTTTCACCTCCACTTAAAATGCCTACTTTTTTTTCTAAGTATTCTCTTGGAAATAAAAAGTTTTTCAAATAGCCGTATACATGCATATTCGTACCATCATTAAGTACTACTCGATCTCCACCATTGGGACAAAAAGTATGCATAATACTTTGAGAATCATCAAGCATTTCTCTTTGTTGGTCAAAATACCCAACTTTAAATTCACCTTTTTTAAAGACACCTTTATCAACAGCTAATTTTTCCATAAATATTTTAAGTAATGTAGACTTACCACTTCCGTTTGGCCCAACTATTGCAATAGTGTCTTTTTGAATGATTCGTGTTGTGAAGTTTTTAATAAGAAGTTTATCTCCTAAAGATTTTTCAACTTCTACAAGCTCAAATAACATCTTCTTTTTATTGATGATTGCACCATCTGTTTTATTAAAAGATTTTTGCTCACGTTGGAGTTCAACTTTCATTTTATTGATTTGAGCTGGATTTGACTGGGCTTGTTTTTTGAGGTCAAAGTATTCAGATTTTCTTCTTTGATTTCTTTTTCTTCTTGCTGTTACTCCACGTTGCATCCAATGGGCTTCTCTTTTCACCAAACGCAGTAAATTGTCATGGTCTTTTTGCATATTACCTAATAACTCTTCTTTTTGAGTTAGGTAATCACTATATCCACCATGGAATTTTCTAAGGTTTCCTCCATCAATTTCGATAACTGAAGTTGCAATATTATCAATAAAATATCTATCATGTGAGATGAAAAGTAGGGTGAAGTTTTCTTTTAATAATAATTGTTCTAAAAACTCAACCATATAAACGTCAAGGTGATTGGTAGGCTCATCTAGTAACAATACATCTGGTTTCTTAAGTAACAATCCTGCAAGACTAACTCTACGCTGTTCTCCTCCACTTAAAAGTGCAACAGGTTTATTTTCGTATTCCTTTAAATGGAATTCTCGTAGTACCCGTTGAACCATATTATCTAAGTCCCAAGCATTATGAAAGTCAAGGAAAGTAGCTAATTGTGCTTGTCTGGATAAAAGTGATTCATTTTCATAATCGTCAATCACCTTAATTGTTATTTCATCGTATTCAGTCTTTGCATCTTTTAGTTCAGTTAACTGTTCCTCAATGGCAACTTTAACCGTAATCTTTTCACCAAATTTTGGCTGTTGATCTAGCATTTCAATTTTGATTGCTTTATCAATTGATTTGATACCAGCATCAATTTCAACGCTATTCATGATTATTTTCATCAAGGTTGATTTTCCTTGACCATTTTGACCAATTACAGCAACTCTTTGTCCTGTATTTAAACTAAAGTTTGCGTCTTTTAAAATTACTTTTGTGTCATATTGTTTAGAAATGTTTTGTAAGTCAATTAGTGCCATTGTTGATTAGTTTCCTTGAGAGTTAACTCTTATGTATATATGTTATTAAATGGGATAATACTGTAAATGGTGTTATATATTGCTTTATTTTTTATACATATATATGAGTAAAACTTAATATGCAAAAACAAAACTAATGTAATGCTTTTGTTACATATAAACAATCTTTTCGTTTGCTCAAAAAACTTTATCTTTTCCTTTTGTAAAAATATTAATTTGTTAAATTAATATTAATGTTATTCTATTACTCAAAAATTACTAAAATCTATAATAGTCATAAGAATTACTTATAAAATGAGCATATATATCTGGAATTTGATTGATATAAGTAGAGCTTATGATTGTGTTAAGTAAATTCAATACTACATTAATATTACATTAACTTATAATCACCTATATTTTAAATATAGCTTTTTTATTTAAAATATATAAAAACTCTTAAGTAAAATTTATATTAATTTTTACATAAAGATTGAATAACATTTAGTGTTTATTCTTTATTGTAAAAGTCGAAGGTTAATAATGACAAAAAAAGAAAAAACAATGAATGTAACAACTATTAATAATAAACCAAATTCAAGAAGAAACTTTTTCAAAAAAACTGCTGTTTATTCTATGAGTGCAATTGCAGCTTCAAGCATTGTACCTATTAGCAAGCTTAACGCTGATGAAATTGAAATCACACAAAAAGCTCCTTGGGGTACAAAGTTGGGTGACTTGGTTGATAAGTATGCTTACGGAATACCTTCTCCTTATGAACATAACAATGTAAGACGAGTACATGATTTATTGTCTTCAGGTGATAGGTATGCAACTGTGTCTATGACACCACATCATTTACAAGAAGGAATTATTACTCCAAATGGACTTTTTTTCAATAGAAGTCATGGAGGAACAGCACATGTAGATCCGGAAAAATTTAGATTGATGCTTCATGGTTTACTTGAAAAACCTTTGGTATTAACACTTAAACAGTTAAAAAGATATCCAAGCATTAGTAGAATTTATTTTATTGAGTGTCCTGCAAATGGATCAACTGGATGGAGAGGCCCACAATTTAATAATCTCCAATTTGTAAAAGGTATGACATCATGTGCTGAGTGGACAGGAGTTAGACTTAAAACTGTGCTTGATGACTTGGGATTAAGTCCCAATGCAAAATGGATGCTGGCTGAAGGTAGTGACAACTCTGAAATGGCAAGAACCATTCCCATTGAAAAAGTTCTTGATGATGCCATGTTGGTATGGGGACAAAATGGCGAACCCCTTCGACCTGAGCAAGGATATCCTGTGAGACTATTACTTCCTGGATGGGAAGGAAACCTAAATGTGAAGTGGTTAAAAAGGTTAGAGTTTTCAGATAAACCGTGGCATACCAAAGAAGAAACATCAAAATATACTATGTTACAAGCCAATGGAAAAGGCATAAACTATTTTTGGCCAATGGAAGTGAACTCAATCATTACTTCTCCTTGTCCAGAAGTTCCTTGGACTGATTTAGAAGTTGGTGATAAAATCGAAATCTCAGGTCTTGCTTGGAGTGGAAGAGGGACTATTACTACAGTAGATATTTCACTTGATGGTGGGAATAACTGGGTAGAAGCTTCTTTAAAAGGTTTGATTTTACCAAAAGCTTGGACACGATTTTCTTATATTTTCAAATGGGATGGAAAAACAAAAGTTCTGTTAAGTAGAGCCATAGATGATAGTGGACATATCCAACCTTCCATTGATAAGTTAATAGAGAATGTTGGTGTTGAAGGTATCTATCACAGAAACCCAATTGTAGGTTGGGAAGTAAAATCAAATGGAGAGGTTAATAATGTTCATGTTAGATCTTAAAAAAATAATTATATCCTGTGGAATAATCTCTGCATTAATCATATCTAGTAGTTTTGCTCAAACTCAAACAAATTTAAAAATAAATGTTGATGGTGCAGTTATTTATCCCCATAAAGATGGAAAATACACATCTTATTTGTTAAATGAACAAAGTACCAATGGGTTCAATAACCATGGGCGAACCCCAACCTTAAATGAAATAAAAGCTTGGAATATAGATGTGATGCCCGATGGAACTGGTTTACCAGAAGGTGAGGGTTCTGTTGAAGCTGGAGATGAACTTTACTCTGCACAGTGTGCTATGTGTCATGGAGAGTTTGGAACAGGTGGAAAAGGGTATCCAACATTAAGTGGTGGACAAGGCAGTTTAAAAAACCAACTCTTAAAAGAAGGAGATGAACCTCCTTTTAGAACCATTGGAAGTTATTGGCCTTATGCCAGTACTTTATATTGGTATATTCAATCAGCAATGCCTTTTGCAAACCCAAAAAGCTTATCAAACGATGAGACTTATGCTTTAGTAGCTTATTTATTGTCTATCAATGATATCGAAATTGATGGGGTTGAACTTGATGATGAGTATGTTTTAAACAAAGAGAAGTTTTTAAAAATTAAAATGCCAAATGTTGATGGATTTTATCCTGTAGATCCTTCACGAAGTGATTTAAAAGAGGTACGTCCTCCTCTTGCTCAAGGTAACAGATGTATGAGTGATTGTGATGCACCCGAACCAGTACATATTGCTGCAGAAATTACGGGCTTTGATCCTGTGATTTCAACGTCAAAAAAATTAATTATTAAGGAGTCTGAAACTACTATAACCCAAGGTGAGAAAATTTATAATGATAGTTGTATGGCTTGTCATGCAAATGAAGCTTTAGGTGCACCTGTTTTAGGTGACAAAGATATTTGGAGAGAAATTACATCCAAAGGTATTGATTCAGTATATTTAAATGGTATTAATGGAATTAACGCCATGCCTCCCAAAGGTGGCAATATGGATTTAAGCGAAGTACAGATGAAAGAAGTAATTGATTATATGGTTCTAAAAAGTAAATAATAAAAACTACACCAAATTAAATAAGAGGAGAGAGAATGAAGTTAGCAAAAAGTTTATTAATAGTGACGACTATTATTGGTTTTATGGCATCTAGCAGTTTTGCTGCAGAGGCGGAATTGGTCCGTGAGGGTGAACAAATTTTCATGACTAAAGGTGCAGGAAATTGTTTAGCCTGTCACGCGGTTAATGGTAAAGAAATAGATGGTCCGGGAAGTTTAGGTCCAAAGTTACAGTATCTTTCGTCTTGGCCAGATCAAGCAATCTATGACAAGATTTACAATCCATATACAACCAATCCAATTTCAGTTATGCCTGCGTTTGGTATAAATGGATGGTTGAGTGATGGTGAAATAAAAGCTGTTGTTGCATATTTAAAAACAATTAAATAAATTAAAGGAAATAAGATGAATAGAAGAAATTTTTTTAGTATAGGTCTGGGCGTTGTGGCTATTTCAATGGCACCTTCAAGTCTTAGTGCTATCAACTTTAGAGAAACAAAGCCAGAAGCTTGGACAGCAAGTAAGGTAGAGCAGGGTATTCAAGAAGTATTTGGAAGCTCAACTACTATTAATTCTAAGGTTAAACTAAAAGCTCCTGATATTGCTGAGAATGGTGCAGTTATTCCTTTAACAGTTAGCTCAAAATTAGCTGGTTCAAAAGTGGCTATTTTCCAAGATGCTAATCCTGAGAGTACGGTTGCAGTGTTTACCGTGCCTGAGAACGGAATTATTGATTATTCAGTAAGAATCAAAATGCAAAAAACAGGAACAGTTTATGCAGTTGTTGAATCTGATGGGAAATTATATGCATCTTCAAAAATGGTAAAAGTAACAATTGGTGGTTGTGGTGGTTGATTTAAGAATCACCATTTATACGAATACTTCACATAATATAGAGATTAAAAAGGAATTATAATGGCTAAAAAAACAAGAATAAAAGCAAAATTAAAAAAAGGTATTGTAACAGTCAAAGCGTTAGCAAATCACCAAATGTTAGGTCATAGAGAAGCAAAAAATGCAAAAAAAGATGTGAACTTTATCACATATATGACGGCAAAAGTTAATGACAAAATAGTGTATGAGGTCTCAACGAGTCAATTTTTGTCTAAAAACCCTTATATTAAATTTAAATTTAAAGGTGCCCAAAAAGGTGATATGGTTGTAGTTACATGGAATGATTTAAAAGGTATTACACAAACAAGTACTGGAAAAATCAAGTAAATATTTTGAAATGATAAATTAAGAGGAGAGATTATGTTATTGAAAATTGTAAAAACGATTACTTTGTTGGTCCTTACAAGTTCTGCAATAAATGCAGCAGAATTTAATACACAAGCAGAAAAAGATCGACTTGCTTTGATAAAGTATTTTGAAGCAAAGTTTGAAGATCCCGAAAAAAATAGAAATACTTTTTTCCCATATTCAACGGATGAGGAGTTGAAAACTGCTTTTATAAAAGGAATTAAACATCAAGATTTTTCAAAAGGAAATTATGCATTTAATAAAGACGGACGTGCTCAGTATGATGAAATAAAAGAGATGCCTCCGTATGAAGATGCAATTGAAGAAGGTGAAGCTTTATATAGTAAACAGTTTAAAAATGGAAAATCATTTGAATCCTGTTTCCCAGATACAACCATTGGTGGAATGTATCCTATCTTTGATGAGTCAAGAAAAGAAGTCGTCACTATTGGACAAGCAATCAATGAATGTTTATCAAGTAACGGTGAAAAAAAATGGAAAATGACTAAGGGTAATATGGCGAAGTTACAAGCTTATTTTGCCTATGAAACTATGGAAGCTGAGAAAAAGGTTGATATTAAAATCACCAGTACTGATGCTGCTGCAGCTTATGAAAGAGGTAAAGAATATTACTATACTCAAAGAGGTTATTTGAAATTTTCATGTGCTTCTTGTCATGTCCAAGGAGCTGGTAAACGTGTAAGAAATGAAAAAATGTCTCAACTATTGGGTCAGACAACTCATTTCCCAGTATATAGACTCAAGTGGTCAGGTTTAGGAACATTAGAGCGAAGAATGGGTGGATGTATTAAAGATGAAGGTCAAGTTCCTCCAAAGTCTGTAAGTGATGATATGAAAGAATTATTATACTTTATGTCTTATATGTCAAACGATATGCCAGTTGATGGCCCAGATATTAGAAAGTAAGGGGAAATGATTATGATTAAACAAAAGAAAATCCTATTTACAGGTAAAACATTTGCAAAAATAACTTTGGCAACCATTGCTGCCCTTTCAATAAATACTTCTGCAGCAGCTTCTGAAGCTTCAAGTCTTGATGTTAGAAAAGTTTGTGATGTGCAACAAAATGGAATACAAAAAGTTATTGATATGGCTGCTAAATATAATCAAATAGCTAAAAAAGAGGGTCTTGAGTTCATGCGACTGGGAATGAAAACATCTCAATATATCCTTGCCACGCAAAAGTCAATCAAAGAGGGTTCTAAAACAGTTGATATTGTCAATAAAAAGAAGAAAAAAACAGGAACAGTTTCAACTCAATATGCTGCTTGGAGAGCGTGTTCTTTTGCTATTACTGCATTACAACAAGCAAGTCAGGCAAAAACAACTTGGAGAATGGCAACTCCTGGTGATGGATTTGCTTATTAAATAATAGCAAATAAAATAAGTCTTTAACTCGCAAATAAAAAGTCAAGAGTTATTCTTGGCTTTTGAAAAATAAAATCAATTATAGGAGCCAAACTTGAAACAAATAAATACTTTAATACGATTTTTACTATTTATAGCATTGAGTATAAATATTGGTTTTGCTGAGACATTTATTCCTATTTCTAAAGGTGTAAAGTCTGTAAAGATTACTCTCAATGAAGTGACCTTTACAATTATTCGAAATCAGTCTAAAGATGCAAAAATTTCAGCCTTATATGAAACGACATTTAGAGGTATCCCCCAACCTATGGTTTTAGCATCTGGAGTTGAAACAGTAGGTGAACTTGAATTTATTGAATACATGAAAAAAGCACAACATGATGAAACTATTATCATAGTTGACAGTAGAACTCCTGGATGGTATGAGAGATTAAGAATACCAGGTGCAATCAATATTCCTTTTACTGATTTTAATAATAAAGAAGATGCTATGGAAGCTATGGAAGACAACTTAAATGTAGAAATCAAAGATGATAATTCACTTGATTTTTCAAAAGCTAAAACGATGGTAGTTTATTGCAATGGATATTGGTGTGGACAAACTCCCTCAATGGTTAAAAATTCAAAATTTTCACTCCTAAAAATGAACTACCCCAGCTCAAAAATAAAATACTATAGAGGTGGTATGCAAGCATGGACATCTATGGGGTTTACAGTTATGGGTACTGGACAATAAGATAATAAAAAGGTAATAACATGAGTAAACTAAGCAGAAGAGAATTTATATATATGATGGCAGTACTAGGTTCTGCACCTGTATTTGCAAATTCTCATACAAGAATGGCTCCAACTAATAGAGCTGAAGACTATTATAAACTTAAAAATTTTGGAAATGTAAGACTTTTACACATGACAGATAGTCATGCTCAACTATTACCAGTGTATTTTAGAGAACCCAGTGTTAATCTTGGATTTTTTGATAACTATGGAAAACCACCACATATCGTTGGCGAAAAATTACTGGACTATTATGGAATTAGAGGTAATAAAAGATTGGAATATGCTTTTTCCAGTGTTGAGTTTGAAAAACATGCAAAAGTTATGGGTCGAGTTGGTGGTTTTGCACAAATTAAAACGGTGGTTGATCACTTACGAAATAACTTTGGTTTTGAAAAAACACTTTTACTTGATGGTGGAGATACTTGGCAAGGAAGCGCAACGGCACTTTACACCAGAGGTAAAGATATGGTGGGAGCTATGAATAAACTGGGTGTCGATGTTGCAGTTGGACATTGGGAGTTTACTTATAAAGCAGAAGAAATTTTATCCAATATCAAAGATTTAAATGCAGAGTTTTTAGCACAAAATGTTTTTGTTAAAGAAGATGCACTAATGGAAGGAGCTGTTGCATATGATGAAGATTCAGGTTTGGCATTTAAACCATATACTATTAAAAAAATGGGTAATGCAAGAGTAGCTATTATTGGACAAGCTTTTCCATATACAACTATTGCCAATCCTCAACGATTTATTCCTGAATGGACTTTTGGAATTAGAACTGATGAAATGCAAGAACTGGTTGATACCATTAGGGATGAAGAAAAACCTGACGCTGTGATTGTTCTATCTCATAATGGTTTTGATGTTGACCAAAAGATGGCACAAGTGTGTACTGGCATAGACTTTATTATGGGTGGTCATACTCACGATGGTGTTCCTGAAGCAGTTCCAGTTAAAAATTCAAATGGAACAACGTATGTATGTAATGCTGGAAGTAATGGTAAGTTTTTAAATGTTTTAGATTTAGACATTCAAAATGGAAAAATAAAAGACTTTAAATTTACTCTTCTTCCAATTTTCTCTGATTTAATTCCTGAAAATAAAGAGATGAAAAACTACATACAAGAAGTACGAAATCCTTTCTTAAAAGATTTAAATAGAACCATAGCAACTACCGATGAAACTTTGTTTAGACGTGGTAACTTTAATGGTTCGTGGGATCAAGTTATCTGTGATGCCTTGATAGATGTTAAAGGTGCAGATATTTCTCTTTCCCCTGGATTTAGATGGGGTACGACTATTATGCCAGGACAAGCCATAAGTTTTGATGACTTGATGACTCAAACGGCTATTACGTATCCTGAAACCTATGCAAGAGATATGACAGGAGAAACCCTTAAATTGATTCTTGAAGATGTTGCCGATAATTTATTTAATGCAGATCCTTTTTATCAACAAGGTGGAGATATGGTCAGGACTGGTGGAATTTCATACCGAATTGATCCAACTGCAGCCATGGGACAAAGAATCAGCAATATTGAGCTTACTAAAAATGGTAAAAAAATACAAGCCAGTAAAACTTATAAGGTTGCAGGTTGGTCAACGGTTGGTTCAAAATCTCCTGGTGAGCCTATATGGGAAACAGTTGAAACCTATTTACAAAATATCAAACATATAGAAAATCTAAAAGTCGATAGTCCTGATATCGTAGGTGTTAAAGGTAATCCAGGCATTGCCTAGGCGCAAATCAAAAATAAAAAATCATAAAACATAGAGAAACTTACAAGGAGTTTTTCTATGTTTCAATTTAATAGATGTTTTAAGTGAGTGAAACATCTTTTAAGTTGAAAAAGGATGCTATAAGATGTTCAAAAAAAGTGTATTACTATTTTTTATATTGGCCATGGGTTTATTTGCCTCTTTTGAAGAAGGGAAAAAAACTTTTGAAAATAAATGTGCTTCTTGTCATAGGGAATTTATATCTATCAAAGATTTAAAAGTGAATTTTTTTGAAAAGAACAATGAGTTGTTTCAACTCAAAGCACCTACTGTTAATATGATAGCTTTTGATATTATGGATGGTACCAAGCGTATTGGGGATAAAGAGGACCCTGAAATGCAACAGATAGAAATAGAAGAATATCTCATAGATTATCTTTCAACTCCTAATAATGGCAACAGTATTTCTGATGAGTATGTATTTAAGTTTTTTGATAAAAAAGCAAGTATAAAAGATGAGTTAAGTGAAGAAGAATACATTAACCTTTCAATTTTTTTTATGAAATATTCAAAAAACTACGAAGCCAGTAATATGACAAAAAAAGAACACTTAAGTTCTAAATACAATGAAACAAAATTAATAGCTGATGTTAAAAATAAGGATAAGTTATTTATCGTATATGCTACGTCTAAAACATGCTATTTTTGTAAAAAAATGGATAAAGAAGTATTAGGTCTCAAAAGTGTCCAAAAACAAATCAGTAAAAATTATAAATTTATGAAAGTAGATGTGGATGAAAACTCTTTACCTTTTGATTTAAATAAAGTTTATAAAAAAATGACGCCTACGTTTTTTATTGTATCAAAGGAAGGTAAGTTTTTGAAACAGTATCCTGGAAGTTGGAGTAAAGAAGACTTTTTTGAAATTTTAAAGGAAAATATTAATTAACATGAAAAATATTGGAAAAATACTACATACTTATAGTGCACAAAAGGGACAATCAGGTCTTCCTAGACCTTTGGTTGAGAAACTAACGATTCTTAAAGGTTATGGAATACAAGACGATAAGTTTGCGGGATATGACTTGGATAAATCTGTGATGATTGTAGGCCTGGCCGCTTATGAACTAGCAAGACAACATGATATTCATTTGATATGGGGCAGTATGGGTGAGAACATTACTTTTGATTTTAATCCCCATGATTATCCTATCGGGAGTATTTTTAAAATAAATTCGGTGGTACTGCAGGTGACTCAAAAATGTACTATCTGCAAACATCTAGCTATTTTTAATGCCTCTTTACCTTTTCTAGTACGTGATGTAAGAGGTTTATACTGTAAAGTCCTTGAAGGTGGAGTAATAGAGCGAAATCACAAGGTGGAACGCGTTATTGAATATAAAGTAAATAAAAAAATTGCGAGTTAAGGATAGGGTGATGAAAAATAGTATGTTTAAAACTTTATTCTTATTATGTTTTGGTACTCTTTCTTTTGCACAATCTTCATTTTCAGATCCTGCACCCACTTTTGAAAAACCCAGAAAAGTGGTTGTCCAATTATATTATTCTGAAATAAAAAGAGTGAACCAAACTCTTGGAATGATTTATAATATTCTAAAAGAATACCCAGCTGAAACACTTAATGTGGTAGTTGTAACTTATGGACCCGGAATGAGAGCCATAAAAAAAGACTATGACAAACATACCTTATTGCGAATCCAATCTCTTATGGAATATGATGTTGAGTTTATTGGATGTAGAAACACAATGGAGAGTATGCATTGGAAAGAAAGTGATTTTATAAATGATGTTTCCTTTGTGCAAGCAGGAATAGTGGAACTAATTGAGAGACAAGTTGAGGGTTATATTGCTGTAAATCCATATTAAATAATATGTTCAAGGATGAGATATGATTCAAAAAGTATTCGCTTCTATTATGCTCTTTATTTTTACAATCCAACTATTTGCTGAAACAGTTTCTAAAGAAGAGTGTATGAGCAAAAAGACAGGTTTTATTTTCGCAGGTGGTGAATGTATCCAATATTATGAAGCCCAAGGGGATGTTGAAAATACATTAAATATCATAGTTCATGGTGCATGGGAAAAAGGTACAAATACACTCTCTCGATATACTCCCTTTGCTCAAAATATCGCAATGAGTACTGATATAACAAGTATTGCTATCGCTTTACCAGGATATTCAAAATCATCCACTAACAATTTTGGCGCTTTAATAGGAGAAAATGGTAAGCCTTCCTTAGCTGCAAATAAAGAATATATATATTTTATGACAGAACTAATTATTAAGTTAAAAGAAAAATATAAAGCTTCAACTATCAATTATATAGGACACTCTGCTGGAGCAATGTTGGGTCTTACTATTACTGGATATAAACCCAAACTTATACAAAATATGATGAGTGCTGGTGCTGTTTATGATGTGTCAGAAAATATGGAAGATAATGAAGACTTGATATCTATCACCAATGTTATTGACACAGTAGATGAAAATACAAAATTTCTTTTGATTTATGGAACAAAGGACACTGTTTCCAAGCCCAAATATACAAAAGACTTTTTCGCTTTAGCCACCCAAAAAGGCTTAAATGTAAAACTGATAAAAGTTGAAGGTGCTGCCCACCTTGATCTTGATATGACAGATACTTCAGTTGATGCGATTATTGAGTTATTAGACGACTAGTATTATACTGAAAAGGACTATTATGAATAAAAAAACACATATAGAATTTAATTTAAACAACTTTTTATTGGCTATTTCTTTTTTGTTTGATACGGTTGAGAATAGAGTTTATCAGACCAAAGTCAATCATTCCAAACGAGTAACTTATTTATGTCTCAAGATTGGCGAAAAGTTTAATCTAGATTTTGAACAAATGTCGGATTTATGTTCTTACTCACTATTACATAATAATGGCTTGTTTCAAGCCAATCAGACCATCAAACATAACTGTGAAATTTCTGAAGAAAATATCAAGAGACTACCTTTTCTAAACGCTCAAAAAAACATATTACTCTATCAACAAGAACGTTATGATGGAAGTGGATTATATGGAT
>Ga0209081_1001226_pt1 | contig 15411 bp, 15 predicted proteins | sample GOMGulsemesocosm_4_FD_184636 | JGI IMG/M metagenome (GOLD analysis project Ga0209081, IMG submission 184636) | Methane-oxidizing microbial communities from mesocosms in the Gulf of Mexico - GOM15B Gulf of Mexico (SPAdes) (version 2) | ecosystem: Environmental > Aquatic > Marine > Cold seeps... | reverse complement strand
GACAGTTTGAATATGGGTTTAGGTCAGGGCTTCGTGCTCGCGACACCGATTCAATTGGCTTTGATGACATCAACCATTGCAAATAGAGGCGAGCTCAAGAAACCCTTGCTGGTGAACTCTATTGACGATACGCCTATCGAGCCTGAATCTCACAATAATTCCAAAGTGCTGCCTGAGCATTGGGACACTATTTTTGACGCGATGGAAGCCGTCGTACATGGTGGCGGCACGGCAAAAATCATTCGCAAGGGCACTAAATATCAATTGGCGGGTAAGACAGGTACTGCTCAGGTGGTAGCGATTAAACAGGGCGAAAAGTATGACTCTGAAGCGCTGGCTGAGCGCCATCGAGATCACGCGCTTTTTGTCGCGTTTGCGCCGGTGGTTAATCCTCGCTTGGCTACCGCGGTGTTGGTTGAAAATGGAGAGAAGAGCTCCAAGGCGGCCAAAATTGCCCGCAAAATTTTGGACCAGTGGTTGTTAAATGAAAAAGGTCGCTATGTGGCGGTCGCGCCGCGGGTATCTCTACAGGCTTCCACGGGAGGTGAAGGGTAATGGCAGGTCGAGATTTTTTACGTCGCATGCCTGAAGCCAGTCGTGAGCTGCGTCGACCAAGAAGTGTTTGGCAAAAGTTGCACATTGATTTGCCTTTGTTAATTTTATTGTTAATGTTAACGGCATACGGCTTATTGGTGCTCTACAGCGCTAGCGGTCAAGAAGTTCACTATATAAAACGCCAAGGAATATTCTTTCTTTTGGCCTATGGCGTCATGTTTACGGTCGCGCAAATACAGCTGCACGTTTTTCAGCGCTGGGCGCCTTGGTTTTATTTGGCTGGTGTAGGTTTACTGTTGCTAGTGATGTTTTTTGGCATTGGTGCCAAGGGGGCGCAGCGCTGGCTTAATTTAGGCGGCTTTCGGTTTCAGCCATCAGAAGTTTTGAAGTTGGCCGTGCCTATTTTACTGGCCAGTTATCTTTCTAGTCGAATTTTGCCGCCACGCTTTACTCACGTATTTATAACCCTTGTGCTGATCACTGTGCCCACCCTTCTCATTATGGATCAGCCTGATCTTGGTACATCTATCTTAATTGCAACGTCTGGGATAATCGTGCTGTTTATGGCGGGTTTGCGCTGGCGGTACATTTTGAGTGCCTTTTCGCTCTTGTTGGCCGGCGCTTGGCCGATGTGGCACTTTGTTTTACGAGATTATCAGCGGCAACGGGTGCTTACGATGTTTAATCCTGAGGCCGACAAGTTAGGTGCCGGCTGGAATATTATACAATCGAAAACGGCTATTGGCTCTGGCGGTGTCAGTGGCAAAGGCTGGCTTCAGGGCACTCAATCGCAATTGGATTTTTTGCCAGAGAGCCATACTGATTTTATTATCGCGGTGCTGGCTGAAGAGTTTGGTCTTATGGGAGTGCTGCTGTTAATGGGGCTTTATTTACTGGTGATTGCACGAGGCCTGATGATTGCATTATACGCTCAAGACACGTTTGGCAAGCTTCTGGCCTCGGCCATAACAATCACATTTTTTGTATACGTATTTGTAAATATCGGTATGGTTACAGGTCTGCTACCGGTGGTGGGGGTGCCTTTACCACTTGTCAGTTTGGGGGGCACTTCTATTGTGACCTTGATGGCCGGCTTTGGTATTCTAATGGCCATTGGCACTGAACGGCGGCGTATAACACGTTAGCATCTAATACTTTTTGAGTGGTAGAGAAAAGGAACTGCAGTAATGTTAAAAATATCTCACCTGTTGTCTAAATTGATTTGTGGTAGTTTGGTTTCACTTTCTATTGGTTTACCTGCCCTTGCGGAGCCGGCGGTTGAAACTTACGCCAACCACGCGGCCATTGGGCCCTATATAAACGAACTGGTGTCTGAGCATCAATTGTCTCGAGAAGACTTGAATCGTTGGTTTGCGGCGGCCGAAAAAAAACAGTCTATCCTTGACGCCATTGCTCGGCCGGCCGAGAAGAGCAAGCCTTGGAAAGATTACCGAAAAATCTTTGTCACGGAATCTCGCACAGCTAAGGGGCTCGACTTTTGGCGCGCGAATGAAGATGCGCTAAATAAGGCAGAGGCCACCTATGGCGTTCCGCCGGAAGTGGTAGTGGCTATCATCGGAGTTGAGACACGCTACGGTTCAAACACCGGTCGATATCGCGTTATTGATGCACTCTCCACTTTAGCCTTCGACTACCCTAGGCGGTCGAAGTTTTTCAAAAAGGAGCTCACACACTTTCTGCTTTTGGCGCGAGAGCAGGGACAGAACCCAATGGATCTCAAAGGCTCTTATGCCGGAGCGATGGGCTACGGTCAGTTTATGCCTTCTAGCTACCGGGAGTACGCGGTAGATTTTGACGGCGATAATCTCGCGGATATATGGCTAAATCCTACGGATGCTATTGGCAGTGTGGCCAATTATTTTAAGCGTCACGGATGGAAAACAGGCGAGCCCGTTGTTACCCGTGCCCGAGTGAGTGCCGATTATGACCCCGCTATTATGAAGGCTCCTTTGAAGCCTGCAGTGACTCTAGCGTCATTAAATGCAAAAGGCGTCCGGGCGGTAGAGGAAAATTACGCCACAGACCAGTTGGCCGCCCCATTTAGGCTTGAAGGCGATCGTGGCGCTGAATTTTGGTTGGGCTTACAAAATTTTTACGTGATTACTCGCTATAACCACAGCCGCATGTACGCACTGTCGGTTCATCAACTGAGCCAGGCGCTTAAACAGCAATATCGCGCGGCGCAAAAGTAGTGACTAAATCACGGGTGTTGAGGCTTGCTTTTTTCTTGGCCTCTTTGGGTTTGAGTGCCTGCTCCACAACTCATCTGGGTGGCCAGCGCGATGGCGCTCCCACCCGGCAGGTTGATGTGTCAAAAATCGATAATGCTCGGCCCGAGGTTGTACGTCGAACCAAAGCGGGCAATAAAAGCCCATATACTGTGCTTGGCAAAACCTATCGGGTAATGGACGATGCCACCGGCTTCAAGCAGAGTGGTATCGCGTCTTGGTATGGAACCAAATTTCATGGCCGTTTAACTTCTAATGGTGAAACATATGACATGTTTGCCATGACCGCGGCTCATAAAAGTATTCCAATCCCGTCCTACGTCAAAGTGAGCAACCCAGCCAACGGGCAAAGTGTGGTGGTTCGGGTGAATGATCGCGGTCCGTTTCACGGTGGGCGAATTATCGATTTGAGTTTCGCGGCGGCCAAGAAATTGGGTTATGCCGATGACGGCACCGCCAGGGTTGAGCTCGAAGTGATTACCCCAGCAGGGCAATCCTCAGGTATTGACGTGCCGAGTCGTCCTAGCTCAGACCCCTATACACTGCCAGCTAATACCTATCTTCAGCTGGGAGCATTTGGCCGTATTGAATCGGCTGAAGCATTGCTTGCAAAAATTTCCGAACTTGTGAGTCACCCAGTGCGTATCCGTCTTGATAAGCTCTTGTATAAGGTCCAGCTTGGCCCAATTAGTAACAATCAAGTTATGCTTAGGCTGCGCAAAGCGCTTGAATCGGAAAATTTGGCCACACCCCATGTGGTTTATGATTGAGCGGCAATTACTGGTAGACTGACGTCCATTCTAGGCGGGCCCATTCCTTGTTCGCCACTGACTAAATAAAGAGAATTGTGTTTTGAAAAAGCTGTTTAAATTAATGTCTTGCGCGCTGCTGATTGCACCGCTTATCTCTGCCCCGTCGTTGGCGCGTCAAGTCATAATTCCTGCGCCACCGCAATTGGCGGCCACTGGCTATCTAGTGATGGACGCCAACACGGGCAAGATCCTCGTTGAGCACAATGCCGACGAACAATTACCGCCCGCTAGCCTCACTAAAATGATGACCAGTTACATAGTGTCTTCAGAGATTCACAGCGGTAATGTTCGGGAAGACGATCCCGTAGATATTAGTGTAACGGCCTGGAAAATGGGCGGTTCCAAAATGTTTATTCGTGAAGGTACCCGTGTGCCCGTGAAAGACCTGCTGAGAGGAGTGATTATTCAGTCGGGTAACGATGCCAGTGTGGCTTTGGCAGAGCATGTAGCCGGCAGTGAAAGTGCGTTTGCGGATGTAATGAACCAGCAAGCGGCCTTGTTGGGTATGAACAGCACGCACTTTAAAAATGCCACCGGCTGGCCAGCCGAAGGCCATATGACGACCGCTAAAGACTTGTCTCTGCTCGCACGCGCGATGATTAATGACTTTCCTGAGCATTACAAACTGTATTCTGAAAAGTATTTTAAGTATAACGGCATCAATCAACCTAACCGCAATAAACTACTGTTTCGTGATAAATCAGTAGACGGTATAAAGACCGGTCATACTGAAGCGGCGGGTTATTGCCTTGTATCGTCGGCTGAAAAAAATGGTATGCGTTTGATTGCGGTGGTGATGGGTACGCGCAGTGAAGAAGCTCGGGCAACAGAGTCACAAAAATTATTAGCCTACGGTTTTCGTTATTTCCAGACCCATAAAGTGTATGAGAGTGGCGCAAGGTTGAACACAACCAAAGTTTGGGCGGGTATGCGCGACGAGCTTGAGCTAGGCTTACAGGAAGAGATATTTCTTACTATTCCTCGCGGCGCACAAGATGACCTTGTGGCTGAAATGCTCATAGACGAAGTGATTAAGGCGCCCATTAAAGCAGGTCAGGAGCTGGGTAAACTCACCATTCGCCTCAACGACGAACAATTGGTTGATGTGCCTTTGGTAGCTCTGCAAGCCGTTGATGAGGCTGGTTTTTTTGCCCGAATTTGGGATGCTTTGGTGCTGTTTTTCATGTCGTTTTTAAGTTGAGTTCCAAAATATGTCTGATCAAACTCCTCCAAAAATTGAATTTCCTTGCCCCAATTACCTGATTAAAGTGATGGGGGAGTCGGGGGCTGCCTTAATGTCCTTAGTGAATGAGGTGGTTGAGCAAGAAGCGCCAGGCTTTAATCGGGCTAGCACGACGGTAAAAGACAGTAGAAATGGGCGTTTTCAGTCGATTACGGTGTATATCACGGCGACGGGCGAGCCGCAGCTCAAGCGCATTCACCAATCGCTCATTGCCAGCCCACTGGTTAAAATGGTGCTGTAGCTATGGCAGAATCCCAGACGCTGGTCATACGGGACTTGGGCGTATTGGACTATGAGCCTGTATGGAAGGCTATGTCGAGTTTTACCGATCAGCGCGACGCCAGCAGCCAGGACGAAATTTGGTTAGTGCAGCACCCCGCCGTTTTTACGCAAGGGCAAGCCGGCAAGGCTGAACATTTGCTTATGCCGGGTGATATCCCAGTTATTCAGGTTGACCGAGGCGGCCAAGTTACTTACCACGGCTTAGGCCAATTAGTTCTTTATCCCTTGTTGGACATTCGGCGTTTAGGTTTTGGTGTGCGTGAGCTGGTAAACCGGCTGGAGCAGTGCATCGTTAGCACTTTGGCTGAGTATGGAATAGAGGCCTACCCAAAGCCTGATGCGCCGGGGGTATATGTCAACGGTGCTAAGATTGCGTCTTTGGGCCTGCGTATTCGGCGTGGTTGCAGCTTTCACGGCCTCAGTATTAATGTCGATATGGACATGGAGCCCTTTCAGCGAATTAACCCCTGTGGTTATGCGGGCCTAGAAATGGTTCAAATGCTTGATTTAACGACTCGCACGCTGTTGTTGAGCGAGCTGCAAGACGTGCTGTGCAGCCAACTTTTGGGGCTTTTAGGCCAGCCGACCGCTTCCCGTTGCTCTGGGTTACCGGTGACACCGTAGTCTGGGCTATAATGCGGGCTCTTTTTTCTGTTGATAGCGCGCAAAGGACATAGAGTTAAGATGTCAGATTCATCGAGTACCGATTCCCCCCAAGACCCTTCTTCTGTGGTTGTTGAAGCTACTGTTGCGGCGCCAAGCCCAGTGAAGCGAACTCGTCGGCACAAGCAGGGCGAGAAACTTCGCGATGCCGATAAAGTAGAACGCATTCCAGTAAAGGTGATTGCCAGCGATCAGGTGATGCGTAAGCCTGACTGGATTCGTGTGCGCTTAACGGCCTCGCCCGAAATTGATCGTATTAAGAAAATTTTGCGGAAAAATAATTTGTCCTCGGTATGCGAAGAGGCGTCATGTCCGAATCTGGGCGAGTGTTTCAGCGGTGGCACCGCGACGTTTATGATCATGGGGGATATATGCACACGTCGTTGCCCCTTCTGCGATGTAGGTCATGGTAAGCCTAACCCTTTGGATGCTGGGGAACCCGTGCACCTGGCGGAAGCAATTGCGGAGATGCGATTGAAGTATGTAGTGATCACGTCTGTGGACCGCGATGACTTACGAGACGGTGGCGCTCGCCATTTTGCGGACTGTATTCGCGAGGCAAGAGCTCGTAGTCCAGAGTTGCAGGTTGAAGTGTTGGTGCCCGATTTTCGGGGGCGTATGGATATCGCGCTGGATATTTTAGAGGGTGATGCGCCCGATGTGTTTAATCACAATTTAGAAACGGTGCCTCGCTTGTATCGCCAGTCTCGGCCAGGAGCGAATTATAAGTGGTCCTTGGAATTGCTGAAAAAGTATAAGCAGCGACGCGCTGATGTATTGACGAAATCCGGGCTGATGGTAGGGCTGGGGGAGACGAAGGAAGAAATTTTTGAAGTGATGCGCGATTTGCGTGAACACGATGTGGATATGTTGACTATTGGGCAATATCTGCAACCATCTAAGCAGCATTTACCCGTCGAGCGTTTTGTACATCCTGATGAATTTGAAGAGTACACCCAGTATGCTGAGTCTATTGGGTTTAAGCATGCAGCTTGTGGGCCTTTGGTTAGGTCTTCCTATCATGCAGATAAGCAGGCTCATGGGGAGGCGGTTTAGTTAGCTTGTGGAGACTCCGACGTTTTTAATCGTGGAGCTTCGTCTTTATCCTCAGTTTCTCTCAGTTATTGCCGCTTGGTTTCACTCTCAACGAACTCTCGGCGGCTTTGTTGGAACGTTGGCGGAGTGTGAACGTAAGTTAGCCGCCCAATTCGAGAACGCCGATATCCCTGTGACCTATGTGACCTTGGTGGATGGGAAGGCGGTGGGTGCTGCGAGCTTTGTTTATTATGAGTTTACGGATAAAGATGCTGTACGGGTGCCTTGGCTGACCAATGTTTTTGTCGAGCCAAAATTTCGGAAGCAGGGGCTTGGAAATGAGTTGGTTGCTTTTATGGAGATGCGAGCAGCGAAGTTGGCGCACCGACAGATAAATTTATTTACCGTGGACAAACGCAACTTTTATCAACGGCGTGGTTGGAGTTTTCAATATAAGGCACGTTTAAGCGGTAGCGATGTGGATGTTATGTCTTTAGCTTTAGGTAATGCTTAATATGGCAGCACTTTCTTTGAGTAACGCTCTGGCTTCAGAGCCGAGCCTTCATCTTCAACAGCATGCTAGCAGTAAGGTCGCATGGCAGGTTTGGGGTGATGAGGCCTTTGCGCTGGCGATTAAACTGCAGCGGCCCGTGCTTTTATCGATCGGTTACTCGGCCTGTCACTGGTGTCAAAACATGCTGCGAGAGTCATTTTTTGATGACGTGACGGCTGCGACGCTGAACGAAAATTTTGTGTGCATAAAAGTTGATAGGGAAGAGCGGCCCGATCTGGATGACGTGTATCAAATTGCCCATCAATTGTTAACGGGCCAGCCTGGTGGCTGGCCTTTGACTATGTTTCTTTGTCCCAAAACACGAATGCCATTTATTGCGGGTACTTATTATCCAAAGGCGGCCGCTGAGGGGGTGATGACCTTTGAAATGCTGTTGTCTCGCGTAAGTGTGTTCTACCAGTCGAAGACGAAGGAGTTTTCAAGGCTTCGTACACAAGTTCGGCGTGGGTATGAAGGTTTACACGCAGCACTTAGCCTTGGGACGCATTCCCTGCAGATGAATGCTCGGCAGGTAACAGGATTGCGTGAATCGGCACTGGCCTCTCTGTTGCTCGACGCTGATACTTATGAGGGCGGGTTTGGGCAAAGTTTGGCATTGCATTCAAATGGCGCCTCTAGAGTTAAATTCCCGATGCCGCTGAGCCTGCAACGTTTATTGTTTTCCGCAGGCAGTCGTGATCAATTTGAGGCCGGTGCGGCGCAGCACGCATTTTTTACATTGTCTAAGATGGCCCACGGTGGTTTGCAAGATCATATTGGCGGAGGTTTTTTTCGCTATGCCACGGACTCCGAATGGCAAATTCCACATTATGAAAAATTGCTCGGTGATAACGCACTATTGTTGTCAGTCTATGTTCGGGCGATTTTTCTATGTGAATCGGCCGCCTTGCCGCAGGATGTATTTGAGGCCGCTGCAAGAGGTATTGTCTCATGGCTGAGTGATTCAATGCTGTCTCCAGAAGGGGCTTTCTATAGCGCCCTAAATGCGGATTACAATAATCTTGAGGGTGATTATTATCTCTGGGACAAGTCACTGCTATTGGTACGTTTATCCGCAACTGAAAAAAGTTTAGTAGCACGGCTGTTTAAATTAGATGGTTCGCCAAACTTCCAGGGGAAATGGCATTTAATTAAATCAATGGCTGATAATGAGGCATTTGCAGCTGAAGACCACACTTGGCTGGATGGACGAGCGATATTGAACAGCGTGACATCAAAGTGGTTGCACATTCGTCAGCAAACCTTGTTGCCGTTAATCGATACGAAAGTACTTTGCAGTAGCAATGCATTGATGATTTCTGCACTGAGCGAAATGGCCCTTGTAATGGACGATTCAAACAGTGCTCGCTTAGCGCAATCGGCCAGCGATTTCTTAATGAAAAATCTTTGGAATAATAAACGTTTAAGTGCTGTGTGGCAGGCGGGAAGCGCTCGGTTCATGGGCGGCCTGAATGACTATGTCTATTTGATGGATGCGCTGATGCTGCTTTTGCAAGTGCAGTGGCGAGACAGTGATTATCGTCTGTTGTTAAACTTGGCGCAGGCAGTGCTGGAAAATTTTGAAGATGAAGACGAAGGAGGTTTTTTTTCTACCGCGCATGACCATGAATCTCTGATTCACCGTGACAAACCTATAGTTGATGGTGCGCTTCCTTCGGGTAATGGTGTTGCGGCCAAGGTGCTGGTTCGCTTGGCGCATTTGGCTGCTGAATCACATTATTTTGACAGTGCATTAAAAACGATTCAGTGGGCCGGCACTAGTATTCAAAAGCATGCGCAGCTTTACCATAATTTACTGGTCGCCCATGAAGAGTTGGTAAGGCCTCTGCCTCTAGTGCTGCTCAGGGGTGACGAAGTCATGGGTTCTTGGCAGCGAGAAATTTATCAGCTTTACGGCGATAGGGTGCAGTGCTTCTTATTGCCGAGTGATTCTGAGTTGCAGCCGCCTGCGGCGATGGGCTTGGAAGTCAATCAAGGCTTGGTCTGCTTTGGCAGTCACTGTTTGTCACCACGGAATGATTTGGCCTCGCTGGTGTCACAATTACAGGAAGGTTTGCATAGTATGCGATGATCTGGCCCTTGGGGTTTTTACAGGGGTTCGATAATTGTTCTTGAAATGATTCCGTCACAGTGATGTAATACTTTCCGAGTATGATGTTTTCGGTGGGTATCGCAGCCAGCGCGCTGATTGAACCCTTTCATTCACTCGTCCAAAAAAGGAGGTTCCTCCGCGTCAGAAAAAATTTAGAATGAGATAGTCTTTGTTATATTTGACTGTAATCGACTTAGGGAAAACCCTCATGCCTAAAAGATCTCACGCCAAAAAGAAATCATCCCATGACCGTTACAAGGATGAAAATTCCTATCATGATGAGCGCAAGCGTTCGTCGCGAAAGAACAAGGGCGGTGGCGCCAACGTCGTCGAACTAAACTCTCAATCTGCACACCTTAATCAAGCTTACTCTCCACGCCGCACCAACGAAATTCTTCGAGCACAAAACTCCGCACAGCAACACTACATCGACGCTATTAAAAAATATTGTCTAACCTTTGGCCTTGGCCCTGCGGGTACGGGTAAAAGTTATTGCGCCGCGGCACTGGCGGCCGAGGCTTTGGAATCGGGGCGTATCGAACGAATTATTTTAACGCGGCCGGCGGTTGAGGCCGGAGAAACACTCGGTTTTTTGCCGGGTGACGTAAATGAAAAGTTTGGTGTTTATATAGACGCTTTCCGTGACATTTTGAATGAGCGCTTGGGGGGAGGAACAGTAGATTATTGTCTTCGGCACGGTCGCATAGTGGCCGCACCATTAGCATTTATGCGAGGCAAAACATTTGGTGAAAATACCTTTGTGATTTTAGACGAAGCGCAGAACACTACGCCCAGTCAAATGAAAATGTTTTTAACGCGCATCGGCGAAGAGTGTAAAGTGGTGATTAATGGCGACCTTATACAAAGTGATATACGCGGACGAAATGGTTTGGCAGACGCCGTGGACAAGCTTGCGGACTTGGCTAAAGTCTATGTTCATCAATTTGAGCGAGAGGATATTGTCCGCAGCGGTTTAGTGCGCGATATCATAGATCGCTACGAACCCGCTTAAACGCTGTAATTCCTATAGTTTGTTAAACTCTCGAGGGCCCAAATGACCATCTGGTGATTTGGGCTTTGTGTTTTTCGGTGGGTGTGCCTTGAGCTCGCCATTGCTTAGCCTCATAATAAGACCAATAGGGGTTTACACTGATAGTTTTAAGCATAAACAGAGAGCACACACTATGTCGGGATTTGTTTTTACTACTACACGCCAACTCATCAGCGAGCCTGGGAGTGTCAGTCAGTTGGGAGAGCTATGCCTTCAGCTAGGCATCCAAACCCCGGTTATTATTACCGATCCTGGAATTGTGAAGGTGGGATTGCTCGAGAAAGCTGAGCATGCACTGAAGGCCTTAAGCCTGCCGGTATTGGCCTATGCCGATGTTCAAGCAGACCCACCTGAGAGTGTGGTGTTGGCGGCGGTTCAATATGCTATTGATCAAGGTGCCGACGGTATTATCGGTTACGGCGGCGGCAGCGCTATGGATACGGCGAAACTGGTGGCCTTACTTGCCTGTTCTGGGGAGCAGCTCAGTGACATATATGGTGTTGATCAAGTGAAGGGTCAGCGTCTGCCCCTAATTCAAGTGCCCACAACAGCGGGTACGGGCTCCGAGGTGACGCCAATTGCGATTGTGACAACCGGTGCCTCAACAAAAATGGGTGTTGTGTCTGGGCGCCTGCAGCCTGATATTGCCTTGCTTGACGCAGAACTTACACTCGGTTTACCGGCGGGTGTCACCGCGAGTACAGGCGTAGACGCCATGGTACACGCAATTGAGGCCTACACTAGTCGGCACAAGAAAAACCCCTATTCAGATATGTTGGCTCATCAGGCCTTGCGCTTATTGAGCGCGAACATTCGTCAAGCAGTGACTGAGCCAGGTGATTTGTCGGCCCGCCAAAATATGCTCTTGGGCGCTATGATGGCTGGACAGGCTTTTGCAAATGCGCCGGTGGCCGCTGTCCACGCCTTAGCTTATCCATTGGGGGGGCAGTTTCATATTTCCCATGGTTTGAGCAACTCCTTGGTACTGCCGGAGGTCATGCGTTTTAACCTTCCGCAGGCCGCTGAGCTTTACGCTGAATTGGCGCCCAGTATTATGGGTGGCAGTGTGCCGCTCGGCAGCGACACTGAGCTGGCGTCGGCGCTCATTGAATATCTTGCCGCCATGATTGCCGATCTGGGACTGCCGACACGATTGCGTGATGTCGATATTCCAGAGGCCGCCTTGAGTGGCTTGGCTGAGGATGCTATGGGTCAACAGCGCTTGCTGATTAACAACCCCAGAGATGTTGAATTTGAGGACGCTCTAACGATATACAAGGCGGTTTATTAATGAGTGCCAACGAGCAAGAAGCGGCCTCATCAAGAAGCGAATATCGCTACTTTGCACCGCTAACCACAAGGTGGGGCGATAATGATATCTACGGCCATGTGAACAATGTGGTTTATTACGCATACTTTGACTCGGTGGCGAATCTATTCTTGATCGAGGAGGGTGGTTTGGATATTCACACCGCTAAGGTCATTGGATTGGTGGTAAACTCCAGTTGTAACTATTTAGCGCCAGTGGCATTTCCAGACGCCTTGGAGGGCGGTTTTAGGGTTAACCGTCTCGGTAAGAGCTCTGTCGAGTATGGCATAGCCATCTTTAAAGTGGGTGAAGAGAAAGCGTGCGCGGCGGGTACTTTTACTCATGTGTTTGTAAACCGGGAAACTCGTCGTCCGACACCCATCGATGAGAAAATGCGCAGCGCTCTTGAGGCGCATTTACGAGTGGCAAACTAAGGGCATTCTGGCGGGGAGAGATATGGGTTTAATGCTTAAGTTTTTTTCTTTCTTACTTGTGCTGGGTTTTGCCGGCCTTTTTGTGATGAAAAACCCTGATGGTCAGCCTTGGTTGTCCGCGGAAGATTTTGTCCCCGAGATCTCGTTCAGTAATATTTTTCCAAAAAACATTTTTGCCTCTGGGGCTGACGCTGGGGATAGTGCGGTGGCGGTTTATCGCTGGCGAAATGCGCAAGGGCAATGGGAATTTTCTGATATTCCACCAGAGGATCTAGATGCGGAAAAAATGACTTTAAGCACCAATGCTAATCGTGATCTTTATACCTCAGCGAAACAGAAGCCGGCAGAGGCAAAATCACAAGAGGGCCCTTCTGTGGCGGATCGCCTTTCTCCAACAACCGTGTCCCCAGCAAAAATCGCGACGCTGGTGAGTGATGCTGAAGGCGTACAAAAATTACTGGAGGACCGAAAGCAAGCTATGGACGAGACGCTGTCTCGTTGAGCTCGCTTTCGGTCGCTGACTTTAAACCTAAGATTCCCGCAGAAAATCAGCGATACAAAATGCTAATTCCAATACCTGATCGCCGTTAAGCCGTGGGTCACACTGGGTTTGATAGCGTTGCGCTAAGTCCGCATCAGAAATTGCATAAGCGCCGCCAGTACATTCAGTCACCGCCTGCCCGGTCATTTCTAAATGTATGCCACCAGGGTGAGCGCCTTCACTTCTTAAGACACCAAAAAACTGTTTTATCTCTGTCAGTATGCTGTCGAAGGAACGGGTTTTGTACCCGCTCGACGCTTTGATCGTATTGCCATGCATAGGGTCGCTTGACCAAACCACTTTGCGACCTTCAGCCTGTACCCGGCGGGATAGCTTGGGTAACTTTTCGGCGAGTACATTGGCACCCATTCGAGTAATCAGCGTTAAACGGCCCGCTTCATTGTCTGGGTTCAAGGCGTCAATCAGGCGAATGAGTTCGTCCTCATGAATACCAGGGCCCACTTTCACTCCGATAGGGTTGTGAATGCCTTTGAAAAATTCCAGGTGTGCGCCGTCTAATTCTCGGGTGCGCTCACCAATCCAAAGCATGTGCCCTGAACAGTCATACCAGGTATCGGTAAAGCTGTCTTTGCGAGTCAAGGCCTGCTCGTAGTTCAGCAATAGAGCTTCGTGAGAAGTGTAGAGTTGAGTTTGATGCAGTGAGGGTGTGTTGTTGGCATTAATACCGCATACAGCCATGAATTCCAAGGCGTCTTCAATGCGTTCGGCCATCTGGGTGTATTGCTCGCGCAAGGGGTTGTTGTCAACAAAGCTACGGTTCCACTGATTCACTTCATGGAGGTCGGCGAGGCCTCCTTGGGCGAAAGCGCGCACCAAGTTGAGAGTTGCTGTCGACTGGTGATAAGCCTCCAGCATACGTTTGGGATTTGGCACGCGCGCGGTTTCCGTAAATTCGCTGCCGTTAATTATATCGCCGCGAAAGCTGGGCAGTGAAATTCCGTCAAAGGTTTCCATGTCGGCTGAGCGAGGTTTTGCAAATTGCCCGGCAAGCCGTCCTACTTTGACCACGGGCAAGCGACCGGCATAGGTAAGAACCACGGCCATTTGCAACAAAACCTTGAAGGTGTCGCGAATACTGTTCGCTGAGAAATCTGAAAAACTTTCAGCACAGTCTCCGCCTTGCAATAAAAAGGCTTTGCCGTTGGCCACATCGCCTAATTGCGAGCGCAATTCTCTGGCTTCAGCGGCAAAAACGAGCGGGGGTAAACCGGCTAATTTTGTTTCGGTTTCATGCAGCGCATGAGCGTCAGGGTAATTCGGCTGTTGCCCTGCGATTTTTTGGCGCCAGCTGTCAGGAGTCCACGTCATTTTACAGTACTGCCTCAATCGCATTGGCGAGATAGTCAACATTGTCTTGGCTAATACCGGCAATGTTAATGCGGCTGGAGTTCACCATGTAGATGCTGTAATCGTTTTTTAAAGTTTGCACTTGCTCTGTACTTAAGCCTAAGAAAGAGAACATGCCTCTTTCTTGTTCAATAAATGAAAAGTCTCTTTTGATGCTGGTTTTTTCGGCCAATTTCTTAGCCAGTAAAGTACGCAAACCTTTAATGCGGCCGCGCATTTCATCTAGCTCCTTGTGCCACATCTCTGTGAGCTCTGGGCTGGTGAGAATGGTTTCAACAATTAGCGCGCCATTCGACGGAGGCATTGAATAGATGCCGCGAGTTACGCTGAGCAATTGGCTTTCGGCAATGTCAGCCTGTTCAGCACTGCTGCTAACGATACTTAAAGTACCGGCGCGCTCACGGTATAAACCAAAGTTTTTTGAACAGGAACTGGCAACCAAAACTTCCGGAACGCTGCTCGCCATGAGGCGGGCGCCATATGCATCGTCATCAAGGCTGCTACCAAAACCCTGGTAGGCCATATCGATGAAGGGAGTGAATTCATTTTTTACCGCCAGGTCGGCCACAGCCTGCCACTGCTCATGGCTTAAGTCGGCGCCGCAAGGGTTATGACAGCAGGCGTGCAGTAACACCAAATCACCTTTTTTGGCTTCGGCTAGCGCGCTCATCATGGCCTTAAAGTCGACTTGATGCTCCTGAGCGTTGTAGTAGGGGTATTCTTTTACTTGCAGGCCCGCGTCGTTCATCAGGGGTGTATGGTTTGCCCATGAAGGGTTACTGAGCCAAACTGCGGCGCCGGGTGCTGCGCGGGAAACCAATTCGGCTGCCACGCGAAGGGCGCCGGTGCCTCCAGGGGTTTGAATGGTGCGAATACGTGTGCTGTCACGGTCGGCACCAAAGATGAGTGCCTGGAGTGCTTCATTGGCGACGGCGGGGCCCGCCGGAGCCATGTAGGCCTTACTGGTTTCTTTGCTCAAATATTGTTGCTGAGCGCTTGTGACGGCTTTCAGGACGGGAGTGTGGCCACTTTCGTCTTTATAGACGCCAATACCTAAGTCCACCTTGAGAGGGTTGGTGTCTGCGCGATAGGCGACACTGAGCCCCAAAATTGGGTCTTGGGGCAGGGCTGGCAATTGTTCGAACATAATTAACTCCATTGCTCTTTGAGCCGCAGTATAGGTCGCTGGCTAGTTGAGTGGAT
>Ga0209081_1001225_pt1 | contig 15424 bp, 14 predicted proteins | sample GOMGulsemesocosm_4_FD_184636 | JGI IMG/M metagenome (GOLD analysis project Ga0209081, IMG submission 184636) | Methane-oxidizing microbial communities from mesocosms in the Gulf of Mexico - GOM15B Gulf of Mexico (SPAdes) (version 2) | ecosystem: Environmental > Aquatic > Marine > Cold seeps... | reverse complement strand
AAAAAAACCGATGCTACCTTTTAATAAAAAGGTCATCGGCTAATAAGCTTATGGGGAAGCTAGAATACAATTATTACAATAAGTAAGAAGTAAGAGTTCGTTTAAGAACAGATTTCAGTATAGAGCAAGTACTCTATATTTGTAAAGAAAAATAGTATAAAAGCTCTATTTTTTGAACTCAATCAATTTCATACTATTTTGATCATGTCGTTCATCACAAGTAATACCTGTCACGTATACCCTACATCACTTTAAAGAGCATGATTTTAACTCTTCCGGCACTATAGAGTTTGGGTCATTATGAATAAACACTTCACAAGGTGCTAGCACTTGACAAATTTCTGCCCTAATTTCCTCACCTATACGGTGAGCTTGCAACAAAGAAAACTCATCATCTAATTCTAGATGAAATTGAATAAAGCGCTGCGCACCTGATTGCCTCGTACGTAGATCATGCATGCCTAAAATATGTTCATGACTCAAAATAATAGTTTTTATTTGCAATAATTCATCGTCATTTAATTCATGGTCCATCAATTGATAAACACTTTGATAAATAATCTGTCCCGCACTAAAAAGTAAATATAAAGCAACAACAATGGTAAAAACACCATCAGCTTGCAACCAAATACCTTGGCTCAAAACAACCGCCAATAAAACACCAATATTCATTAACAAGTCAGACTGATAATGTAAAGCATCGGCATTTATCACCACAGAGCCTGTTCGTTTAATGACAAAACGTTGAAATAACACTAATAACAGTGTCAATATGATCGCGACAATAGTCACCCAAATAGCAATATTACTTTGTACTATAACCCTAGGATTAATAACGCGTTCAACGCCATTAAAAATGAGTAAAATAGCAGATCCTAAAACAAAAGCTGCTTGTATTAACCCCGCTAAACTTTCTGCTTTACCATGGCCAAATCTATGTTCTTTATCTGCAGGGGCTAGCGCAAAGCGTAAAATAACAATATTCATCACTGAAGCAAATAAATCTAGCATAGAATCAGTGGTTGAGGCCAACATGGCGCTAGAGTCACTCATTAACCATGCATAAGACTTGATACTAACAAGGATCAAGGCTACCGATGATGAACAGATTGCGGCTAATTTCACCCAATAAGCATAATCACTCTGCTGCTCAGACAACTGTATTTTTTGGGGTGTGGCTTTTTGAGACATAAAAAGTGTTTCCAAAAGTGAAGCGTAAAATCTTAATAACCGTTATAATAACAAAAAACCTTACCTTCAAAATAGCGTTGTTATCATTATGTTAGATGTTGTGCTTTTTCAGCCACAAATTCCACCAAATACCGGCAATATAATCCGCTTATGTGCCAACTCTGGTTTTCGATTACATTTAATAGAACCATTAGGTTTTGATTTAGAGGATAAAAAACTACGCCGAGCAGGGCTTGATTATCATGAGTTTGCCGCGATAAAACGCCATGCCAGTTTTAATGCCTTCAAAGAAAAAGAGCAGCCAAAGCGCATATTAGCGATAACGACTAAAACCAATAATTTTTATGGTGATGTAACTTTTACCGAAGGTGATTATTTACTGTTTGGCTCAGAAACAGCTGGCTTACCTGAAGAGGTGCGAGTACAAATTCCCGATGGAGATAAAATTCGAATTCCTATGCTTAAAGAAAGCCGTAGCATGAATTTGTCGAACGCTGTAGCAGTGATTGTTTATGACGCATGGCGTCAGTTAGGTTTTCCAAACGCAGTATAAGAGCCTTTTCGAGTTTTAAAAGAGCCTAACCTAGCAATAAATAATAAATAATAAATAATAAATAAAGAGCTTCGCAACTCTTCACTCCCATCACTTAAAACTTCATGCCTATGCAGATAGCTCAGGTCTCAATGTAGGTCAGGCTTTAGCCTGATGAATCCCCATAATTATTGACTGCAATTTTATTAAGATCGGTTTTTTTGTAGCTTTTGTAGGGGCGATTTCAATCGCCAAAGCAGCGAAAATTAAGCTGTCAGGCGACTAAAGTCGCCTCTACAGGTAGTACTAAGTAGAGGGAGTGCCAATAACTATTGGTAACAATTTTATTGAGCTGTAACATAATTTATAAGGTTAAATGCTATAAATGTAGGATGTACTTCACGGTGATATTATCTGATTAAAGCCATTTTACAGTAGTGCAGAGTTAACAGCTTTGTAACTTTGCCATTTAAAACATAATGTTAAAGCTTGTTTTTGTGGGGATTCATCAGGCTTTAGCCCGTCACTTTGACGGCATAAATGCCGACCTACAGGGAATATAACGCACATTTTATAGTGTTCCTGAGTGAAGTACATAGCCATGTAAAACTTTTATTCTTGTTTTTGAGTTCTGGATAACAAATCTGCAGCAGCAAGCTTTGCCGCTTTGCCTTTATAAAGCACTTGATAAACTTGTTCAACTATTGGCATTTCAACATTCATTCTTTTGGCTAACATGCGTACTTCTTGGGTATTTCTGTAGCCTTCAACCACTTGACCTATATCAGTCATCGCTTGCTCAACATCAGTACCTTTCCCTAACGCTAAACCAAAACGGCGATTTCGTGACTGGTTATCAGTACACGTTAACACTAAATCACCTAAACCTGCCATACCTGTAAAAGTAGCCGGATCGGCATTTAATGCTGCACCTAAACGGGTCATTTCAGCAAGCCCCCGAGTAATTAATGCAGTACGTGCATTAGCACCAAAGCCTATACCATCGGATATACCCGCGCTAATAGCGATAACATTTTTAACGGCTCCACCTAATTGCACCCCAATAAAATCTTTATTCGGGTAAACACGAAAGCACTTTTCACAATGTAATAGATTAGATAGCTCAACAGCAAAGCTATTATCGGTAGACGATAAAGAAATAGCGGTGGGTAAACCTGCAGCCATTTCTTTAGCAAAGGTGGGGCCTGACAATACGGCTAGAGCGATATTATCACCTAAAACAGCGCGAGCGACATTTTGTAATAATTCACCTGACTGCGGATCTAATCCTTTAGTTGCCCAAGCAATTTTAGCATCACTTCTCAATTCAGGTTTAATTTGCTTGAGCATATCGCCAAAAGCATGACTTGGTACAACCACCAAAATATTAGCACTTGCCTGAACAGCAGCGGCTAAGTCACTTATAAGCGTTAAGCTATCAGGAAATGGACAACCGGCTAAGTATTTAGTGTTTTCACCCGCACTAGCCATTGCTTTTATTTGTGTAGCATCACGTCCCCAAAGCAAAGTTTTATGACCGTTACGAGCCAAGCAAATAGCCAAAGCAGTACCGTAAGAGCCAGCACCTAATACAGTAATATCAGCAGAAAGTGTCATGTTTTTTCTCAGGGAAAGTGTAAGGAAAAGTCACAAACTAGTTTTGAATAAGTTTTGATTTTGATTCAGTTTTGGTTAAGTTTTGAGTAAAAAAGTATCGAGTTATAAAAACAGCCAACTATCATTATAGTGCCGTATTATAACTCGTCACTCAAAACTTTATTTTTAATGCGTTTTTGAACTTTCAGGTGCATTTGCTTCTGCTTCTGCAGAACGTTGTTGTACATAAGAAGCAAATAAGGCTTCAAAGTTAACAGGTGATAAGTTAAATTGAGGAAATGAACCACGATTAACTAAACTTGCAATGGCTTCACGCGCGTATGGAAATAAAGTTGCAGGGCAAAATGCACCAATAGTGTGTGCTAATTGCGCTTCAGGTAAGTTACCAATAGTAAAAATACCGGCCTGTTGTACTTCAGCTAAAAAAGCCGTTTGACCTTCAACCGTCGCAGTAACTGTTACAGCTAATACCACTTCATAAGTATCATCTGCCAATTTATTAGAGCGAGTATCTAAGTCTAATTTAACTTCTGGCTTCCATTCTTTTTGAAAAACAGCTGGCGAATTAGGTGTCTCAAATGAAACATCTTTAGTGTAAATACGCTGAATAGCAAATTGAGGTTCAGCTTGTGCAGTTTCGCCTGCTTGATTTTGGTTTTCATCACTCATGAGAGTTTTCCTGTATTTTATATTCGTAAGTTAAGTTAAATTAGTTAGTTAGTTAAGTTAGTATTACTTATTGATTAAGGCTTATTGGTTAAGACTTATCGGTTAACAAAGCATCTAACTGTTTATTCTGTTCTAAAGCGACAAGTTGATCACAACCGCCAACATGTACATCATTAATAAATATTTGCGGTACTGTATAGCTACCATTACTACGGGCAATCATTTTGTTACGCAATGCCATATCACCATCAATACTAATTTTTTCAACTTGCAATGATGGTTGCTCGGCTAGTTTATACTCAAGCAATTTAATTGCGTGCGTACAGTACGGACAATATTCTTTAGTGTAAATTTCTACTTTTGCCATAAATCACTCTACCTTAGACGTTATAAAACCCAGTTACGAGTATGAAATCACGAAAACACTTAATCGAAAATTATTTTTTAGTAACGGGTAAACCCGCACTCGTCCATGCGCCCATACCACCTTTTAACACGCTAACGCGAGAAAAGCCTTTCTTATATAAATCGTTTGCTACTTTAACAGCAATAATTCCCGCACTACATACAACTATGATGGGATTTTCTTTATGCTTTTCAAGGCTAGCAAAACCATTTTTATTGATTTTTTCATTTGATAAACCAACTGCATCAAGAATATGGCTGGTATTAAATTCTTTTTCACTGCGAATATCAAGAGCAACACCTTGCTCTCTGTTCATTAAAAAAGTTAACTCTTGTGAGCTAACTTGTTTAACGGGTGACATCTGAATTTTAATCGTTGTCACGATAATAGCTACAACTAAAGCACCCCATGCCGCGCTCAACATACCATTATTGCTGACAAATGTAATAAACTGTTCCATATAAAGCTAACCTAATAAATGTAATTTTAAAAACCGTGATAGTATACAGATCTTGCGTTTTTTTGCTATGAAGATTTAATCGCTTATCTTGCTTAAATAAACCACTGCTTATGTGTACAATAGCGAGACTTCTTTCATATCAGTAAAGGTACAGCAGTAATGGCACATGCAAATAAAAAATCTATGGTATTAATTATATTAGATGGCTGGGGCTATCGTGAACAAAGTAATTCTAATGCTATACAAGCTGCAAGTACGCCTGTACTAGATAAACTCAAAACTGATTATCCCAATATGCTGATTCAAACATCAGGCATGGCGGTTGGCTTGCCAGACGGACAAATGGGCAATTCTGAAGTAGGCCATGTTAATTTAGGCGCAGGACGTGTGGTGTACCAAGACTTCACCCGTATCACCAAAGCTATTACAGATGATGAATTTCGCCAAAACCCCGTACTTTGCCAAGCGGTTGATAAAGCCGTAAGCCAAGATAAGGCCGTGCATATTTTTGGTTTGATGTCGCCTGGTGGCGTCCATAGCCACGAAGACCACATTTTTGCCATGATGGAATTAGCCAAAACCCGCGGAGCTAATAAAGTTTACTTACATGCCTTTTTAGATGGTAGAGATACGCCACCACGCAGTGCTAAAGCCTCCCTAGAAAAAGCTCAAGAAAAATTTAAACAACTTTTTCCATCAGAATCGCCACAAGAAAAGGGACAAATAGCGTCAGTTATAGGCCGTTACTACGCGATGGACAGAGATCAACGCTGGGATCGTGTTGAAGCTGCTTATAATTTAATGGTATCAGGAGAAAGCCAATACCAATATAGCGATGCGCTATCAGCACTCGATGCAGCTTATCAGCGTGATGAAAATGACGAATTTGTTAGTGCCAGTGCTATCCTTGATAAGTCAGGCAACACCATTGAAGTGAATGATGGCGATGCGTTAATTTTTATGAACTTTAGGGCGGATCGCGCTCGTCAATTCAGTCGTTGTTTTACTGAAAAAGATTTTAAAGGTTTTACTCGTAAAAAAATGCCAGTATTAAGTGATTTTGTTATGCTCACTCAATATGCTGCCGATATAAAAGCCAGTTGTGCCTACGCTCCACAAACATTAAATAATGTGATGGGTGAGTGGTTAGCTAAACATAACAAAACACAATTACGTATTTCAGAAACTGAAAAATATGCTCACGTCACTTTTTTCTTTAGTGGCGGTCAAGAAGACACCTTTGATGGTGAGCAACGTATTTTAGTGCCATCTCCTGATGTCGCTACTTATGATTTACAACCTGAAATGAATTCAACATTATTAACCGAAAAATTAGTTGCCGCTATTGAAGGTGGTGAATATGATTTTATTGTATGTAACTACCCTAATGGCGACATGGTTGGCCACACAGGTGACTTTGACGCAGCAGTAAAAGCGTGTGAAGCCGTTGATACTTGTGTAGGTCGTGTCGTTAATGCCTTACAAAAAACAGGCGGTGAATGCTTAATTACCGCCGATCACGGTAATGCTGAACAAATGCTTGATGAAAATTCAGGCCAAGCTCACACTGCACATACTTGTGAACCTGTGCCACTCATTTATGTTGGAAGAAATGCTACACCTGCCGACAAAGGCACTTTAAGTGATATTTCTCCAACATTATTGCATTTAATGGCAATGGAGCAACCTGAAGAAATGACTGGCTCTGTATTGATGCAATTAGATTAATGCGGTACCAAGCCATCCTCTTTATAAAAAAAATAAGCAGCTTAATTTTTCTAAGCTGCTTACTTGTGTCCTTTGCTAGCTTAGCAAACAATAATGAAAAAGCTAAAGCAAAAAACAATGCTCAACTTAGCAGTGTTCAACGGGCTATTGCTAAACAAGAATCTAATATTTTCAACACCAATCAAACTCGCGAAAAACTAGAGCAAAAATTAAAATTGAATGATTTAGCTATTGCCAAAACGGCCAAAGCAATCAATAGCACAGAACAACAGCTAAAAGTAACGCATAGAAAAATAACTAAACTAAGTAAAGAAAAACAACAATTAACGGCACAAAAAAGAAGGCAAGAACGACTATTAGCCAAACAGCTTCGCTCTGCCTACACTACAGGCCAACATGACTACTTAAAACTATTATTAAACCAAGATCAAAGTGAAAAAATTCAACGAACCATTAGCTATTATCAATATTTAAACAAAGCTCGCATTAAAGAAATAGATAATTTTCAAACAACAATAACAGCGTTACTTGAAGTGAGCAGTATGCATCAAGAACAAGTAACTCAACTTGAAATATTAAAAAAATCACAACATCAACAACAAGCTAGGCTCAGTGATAACAAAATAAAACGTAAAAAAACTCTCACCGCATTAAAAAAGAAAATTTTATCTAACAAACAACAATTAGCTAAATTAAAAGCTGAAGAAGCTAACTTGGCGGCAGCCTTACGAAAGCTAGAAGCCCTAATACAAACGGAAAGAGATTTACTTGGCTTAAGTAAATTAAAACGAAAGCTTTCTTGGCCTATAAAAGGGAGACTATTACATAGTTTTGGTAGCAAAAAACAAGGGTATTTAAAATGGAAAGGAGTATTGCTTAGCGCACCTATTGGTAGACAAGTGAGCACCATTCACAATGGTACTATTTTATTTTCAGGCTGGTTGAAAGGTTATGGTTTATTAACAGTGATCGATCATGGTAATGGCTACATGAGTTTATACGCCCATAACCAAACCTTATTAAAATCAGTAGGAGATAGAGTGGAAACTGGCGAGCCTATTGCTTTAGTAGGCCAAAGTGGCGGGCAAGAACAAGCAGGTTTATATTTTGAAATTCGCCATAAAGGTAAAGCTGTAAACCCCAAGTTATGGTGTAAGTAGTTGCTGTAATTACTATAAAATAGTGCCGTTTAATGCTATGCTTTGATTGCTTTTTCGGCTCATAATAAAAATAATTAAATGGTTTCAGTCGTGTCAAAAATTTTTACACTTTTTATCTTTTTACTTTTTTCTCTTCTTTATATCAAACCAATCGCTGCAGCCCCAGCCCGTATAGCCATTGTTATTGATGACATTGGTTATCGCGAGACTGACAAGCATGCCTTGACCTTACCTGGTGAGATAACTTATTCAATTTTACCGCACACTCCTTATGGAAAGGAACTTGCCTTACAAGCCAATGCACAACACAAAGATGTTTTACTACATATTCCTATGGAAGCAGAAAATGGTAAAAAATTAGGCCCTGGGGCGCTAACGAGTAAAATGAATGAAACACAAATAGTTAACAGCCTGAGTGCTTCATTTGCTGAAATTCCTTTTGCTATTGGTATTAACAATCACATGGGCAGTTATTTAACTCAATTAAGTGATCCTATGACTTGGACAATGAACTTTCTAAAGCAGCATAACTTGTTATTTTTAGACAGTAAAACGAGTCCAAAATCAAAAGCGGAGCATATCGCTAAAAAGTTGGGCGTACCAGTCAAACATCGATATATCTTTTTAGATAATCAGCTGACTCAAGCCTATATTAACAAACAATTTCAATTATTGATTAACTATGCGAAAAATAAAAAAATTGCCATTGCTATCGCCCATCCCCACCCTGAAACGATGATAGCTTTACAACAATTAATTCCAACATTGTCAGCGCATAATATTCAGTTAGTTTCACTGTCTTCTTTATATCCAACAAAAACAATACTCACAAAAAATAACAACACAAAATTAACAACACAAAAATAATGACGATTAACAACATCTCTTAGTAAAAAGCGTGTCTAAAGTGGTTTTGGGATAATACCAATACCAATAAAGACTACAGCTTAATCTTATTTTCTTTGATAATTTGATGTAAATACTTCACAGGTATGGCATAAGTAATACCGCTAGGTTTACTGATCACTGCTTCTTTTGTTTCCTGCACAAAGACTTTATTGATAATTCCGATCACTTCACCCGTTTTCATATCATACATAGCACTACCACTATTTCCTGGATAAGCGGTAGCATCAAGTTGATAAACCATATAAGGGTTACGCATTCGTTTAAGCATTTTTATTGTCATTTGTCCCGCTGAAGCAACAGGGATAACCGTAGGAGTCATATTGGCAACCATCCCCCTGTGTGTTGCAGGGTAAAGACCTAATACTGTACCAATAGGAAAGCCAGTAAAAGCAACATAACTACCATCTTGTTTAAAATCACCTTTAGCTAGAGTCATCGCGGGTAAAGCCGCTCCAGAAAGCTTCAAAATAGCTAAGTCGTATAAAGCCGATTTAACAACAACTTCTGCCATTCGGACCTTAGACTGTTTACCTGATCCAACAAAAACCGCCATTTTTTGTAATAAAGTTTCATCAAGCTCGGTAGGTAACACATGAGCATTTGTTACCACGTAATGACCGTTACCGATGACAAAACCTGTGCCACGTAAAATATTCTGTGGTCGACTAGTAGGCGTATAAATACCTATTCCGACTACCGATGGCTTTATTTTAGCAACAACATCTACAAATTCAGCTTTCGCTGTATTTACAGTCAAAATAACCACCATAATAAAAAATAGTGTTTTAAACATGTTCGTTTCTCCCTTAGTAAGCCTTAAGTTCAATTTCGAAGTGCATAACTTAATCAACTTGGTATAGTTAACTGTACTGTACGCAATTTTGTAATTATCAGCCATAATTAAATTATTATTATTATTATTTGTATTTGTATTGGTATTACTTCAAGATATGAGCTTCAGGGTCTGTCGTGAATAGATCTTGGCTGACATTACTTACCCTTATTACCCTTATGAATATCACTACTTATTGGAAGCCTAATGAATTGGAACAAACGACTCCTTAACACACCTATTATTGGCGGCATTACAAAAAAATTAGTTTCCATAAAAGTGAATCATGACGCACATAATATCGCTGAACACTTCCTTCAATTTTTAGAACCACAAGTTGCTATTAATGATAAGTTAAAAGAAGAGGCTTTCAAAATCCGCCATAATGTCTATTGTGAAGAGTTAGCTTTTGAAGATATAAAAGAAGGTGGACAAGAAAAAGACGAATTCGATGAACAATCCATTTTTTCCTTAATTAAACATAAACCATCAGACACATATACTAGCTGCGTTCGCGTTGTAAGAATTCAAAAAGAAGGTCAACTTTTACCTATAGAAAAATTCTGTTTAGATTCAATAACAAATAAAGAGTTACATCCAAACCGATTTAAACGAAATGAAATTTGTGAAATTTCCCGATTGGCTGTAAAAGCCGACTTTAGACGACGTAAAACAGATAAATTTAAAGGCTCTAGTATCGGTGTTATTCAAGAAGTTAATTACTCTGAAGTAGAATTGCGCTGTTTTCCATTTATTGCTATTGGTTTATATATGGCAGCAGCAACTATGGCAATTGATACCGGCATAAAACATGCTTATGTTATGATGGAGCCAAGATTAGCTCGTAGTATGAAGTTTGTAGGAATTAAATTTCAGTCACTTGGTGACCCCATTGACTATCATGGTCTCAGAGCTCCGTATTATATTAATCCTGAAATGTTTCTTGATAACCTCCCCCCTGGCTTTCAAAGTTTATACCAAGCCATTGAACACGATATTGCTGAGCAACTGACTTTTTTATCTTAATCTTTGAATTCATAAACATTAACAAGAAACCTGCTGTACTAAAGGCGTCTTGTTAATGTTTACAAAAGCGGCTTCGTTGCCTGATTATTTAGTAATACATCATTTTCCTTACTGATAACTATTTCAGTAACTATTTCAGTAACTGTTTCTTTTTCTGCCTCTGAGCCACTGTTACAGTTTTTATCTCAGCTAAAATTCGCTTTGCATCAATACCTTTATTATTAGCGAACAATGTTTCAGCAAAATTTAACGCTATGTCAATATCTTTACCCTTAGATAACTGGTAAGCCTCTTCTGCCTTTTCTAAGGCTTGTGTTTTTTTACCTGACTTCAATAACACTTGAGCTAACGTATCGACTACATTAGGAATTTTTGCCGCTAACGCATAGGCATGTTCAGCATACTGCAATGCCTGTGTATACTTCTCTTGTTCCATATAAAGCCAAGATAAATTATTTAATGCCACAACATTGTTTGGTGTCACTTTAATGAGTCGCTCATATTCAATAATAGCTTTGTCTTGGTGTTTAGCTAAGTACATACTGGCTAAACTCAAACTTACTTTGGGATCGGTGTTATCTTCTTTCGAAAATAACTCTAGTAGCTTTATCGCATCAGTTATTTGATTATTTCCTTCAAAAGCAAAAGCTAAATACATGGCATTACTGCTTGTTGGCCTTGCTCGGTACTGTTGCTTTAACTTAGGAATAGCCTCTGCGAACTTGCGATCTAATAAAAGAATACGTCCTTCAATGCCTGCAAGTAAATTTTCATTGAGTTTAAAGGGCTCTAACTCCTTCAATAATACCTTAGCTTCATCGCTGCGCTCATTATTTAGCAATATTTGCATTTTAACTAAATGAAACATAATATTATCTGGATGTGTTTTCAATGCTCGTTTTAAAACGTCTAGCGCTCTGTCTGGTGATTTTTTATTAGTCCAATAATCTACTAATAAAAAAGTAGGCTCTACATGGTATGGGTTAGCCTTGCGCCATTTATCCAGAATAGAAAACATATCTTTACCATCAGCCTGTTTTGCATTAGCCGCAAGTTGTAATTGCCAGTAGCGTTTAGGTGTTTTTACCGTAGTCTGGTAATCGCCTAAAATAACACTCGCTTTTTTAGGTTGCTCTAAAACCATTAAGGCTTCAGCTAACAAAATCCCATAATTAATGTTTTCTTTATTCTCTTGATACACGTTAGAAATAACCTGCAAACCCGTTTCATTTTTATGAAGTTCGAAATATTGACGCAACACTTTAATGTTTGTTGGGTGAGCTTTTAACGCCTGCTCAGTAAGTGCAGTGGCTTTAGGTCTATCTTTTTGATAGATTGCTAACTTAACCATTTCTGTTAAAGCATAAACATTGTTAGGCTCTAATTGTAGGCTTTTCTCTAATGCCGCCTCACCTTTTTTTAGCTCATTGTTTTTAAAGAAAATGGTCGCTTGTAAATTATAACCACCCGCCTTGTTAGGATATTGCTTTAGCCATTTGTCAGCTATTTTCTTTGCCCGAGATAAATCTCCAGACTTAATAGATGCAAAAGCCAAAGCAAGCTCTGCTGATATCAACTCAGGATTTTGTTGCAACGCTAACTCTAACTCCTTTACACCTGAGGGATCATTCATCATCAACTTTAATACACCCGATCTTGCTATTTGTTCAGCGGTCATTTTAGTTGAGTTTTTGTTATCAGCATAATCAGCCATTTCTCGTGCTTGTTGATAAGCGCCAACTTCGAATAACTGATAACTTAATGTTGATAAAAACTGAGCATTGCCCTTATTCGATGAAGAATAACCACTTAGCGTTTCACTAATATCATCAATCAAACCTAACTGTAATTGACTTATAGCAAGCATTTTTCTAGCAGGATGTTCTACAGGCAAGTAAGGGGTTAAATCAACTAAATGATGATGACATTGCTCGTAGTTTTGTAAATAAAAAGCACTTGCGCCCGCAGCCAGCTTCAAACTAAAAGAACTAACCCCTGAACTTAAAGCCTGACTAGCTAAAGTACTCGCGGCTTTGTAATCTTTAGCCTCAAAGCGTGCCATCGCTTTAATATATTGTGAAAATGGCTGTGTTGGTATTTTTGCTAATATAGCATCGGCAATAGCTTCGGCTTCATTAAACTTACCCTCTTTTAATAATGCATCAGCAATAAAAAATTGCACTTTACCTGAGTTTGGTTGTAGTTGTTGATAGCGCTTAAAACTAGCGATAGCAAGCGGGTAATCACCCTCAACAGAAGCAATTTGTCCTTGTAACATAAGTGCGTCAGCATTATCAGGTGTTGCCGTTAAAATGCGTTCAACCAGTGTTCTTGCATGAGCAACGTCTTGTTTAGAAAATTCAAAATAAGCATTAGCCAACATGGTATAGCCGTCAGCTTTAGCAATATTAAGTGCGGTATCTACCGTTTTCTTTGCTAACTCATCATCACCTATTCTTAACGCTGCCATGGTTTTATAAGCAAGATATTGTGTTTTAGCTGTAGATAAAGATTTTTCTTGCGAAGCTAGCGCTAAAATATCATCATCAGCCTCAGTCAACATATAGGCTCTAGCTAACAGCGGCAGCACTTTATTCGCATCATATTTTAATTTGTTGGCACGCTCTAATTCTTTTACTGCACTTGCAGCATCACCTGAATTCAAATATAACCTGCCGAGTAGAAACCTTGCTTGGATATTATTAGCATCTATTTTAAGGGCATTTTTTAATGAAATAATTGCTGCGCTATCTTGCTTCTCAACAATCAAAATTTCAGCTTTATTGATATATGTTTGAGCCGAGTCATTATCACCACAAGCAGATAAAACAACGACAACGCTTACACATACTATTGATTTTAAAAAATTCATTTCTTTCCCTTGATGGTTATATTTATATTCACGGTAAAGTTGCTTTCACTTTAAAATTTAATTCGCTATTTTTGCAAAAGTAATGCTAATACGGCTTGTGTTTTTTCTTCCATTAATGGTTTATCACCTTTAGATTCAACATTTAACCGAACAACAGGCTCTGTATTACTACAACGTAAATTAAACCGCCAAGCCTCAAATTCCATGCTGATACCATCAGTTTTATCTATCACTTGAGCGGTACGTTGATAATAGTTGAATACTCGCTCTATAGCGGCTTTAGGATCAGCAATTTTATGATTAATTTCACCTGATGAAGGGTAAGCAGCAATGCGCTCAGCGACTAAACTAGAGAGCGTTTGTTCACGCAAACACACAAGTTCAGCAATAAGTAACCAAGGTATCATACCGCTATCGCAATAGAAGAAGTCTTTAAAATAATGGTGAGCACTCATTTCACCGCCATAAATAGCATCTTCACTGCGCATACGTTCTTTAATAAAGGCGTGACCCGTTTTACTTTGTATCGCCTGACCACCTGCTTGTTCAACAATATCAATCGTGTTCCATGTTAAACGAGGATCATGAATTATTTTCTGTTTTGAGCTTTTAGTTTCTGTTGCTCTGGCTGCTTTTGCTAAAAAGTTTTCTGCTAATAAACCAACAATATAATAACCTTCTATAAATTGACCTTGCTCATCAAACAAGAAGCAACGATCAAAATCGCCATCCCAAGCAATACCCATATCAGCTTTATGCGCAATAACAGCTTCACTGGTTGATGCTCTATTTTCGATTAATAATGGATTAGGGATACCGTTAGGAAAATGTCCATCAGGTTGATGATGTACTTTTATAAATTCAACAGGAACATTTAATTGTTTAAAAGCGGCTTCTACTGCATCAAGCGCTGGTCCTGCTGTGCCATTGCCTGCATTAACGACTAATTTTAAAGGCTTGCCATCAGTCTTAATCAGGTTTTTTACCTCGATGTAGGTTAACAAATGTTCGGTGTAAGCTTGGCTAATATCATGGTGAGATAGCTGACCTTTTTGAGTAACGCCTGCAAAATCATTTCTTTCAGCTAAGGCTTTAATATCTAACAACCCCGTATCACCACTGATAGGTTTTGAGTTTTCTCGCACCAACTTCATACCATTGTAATCAATAGGGTTATGACTAGCCGTTACAATAATTCCCCCGTCACATTGTAAATGACTCGTCGCAAAGTAAATATGCTCAGTTCCACACAAACCTAAATCAATAACATCAGTGCCGCCATCCATTAGTCCATTAGCAAGCGCTAACTTCAATTCTTCACTGGTTAAACGAATATCACCACCAACAACCACTTGCTTAGCCTTGGTATGTTGAGAAAAGGCGCGACCAATACGGTAAGCAATGTCTGTGTTTAACTCTTCACCAAGCTTACCGCGAATATCGTAAGCTTTAAAACAGGATAACAGTTGCGAGTGTCGAGCGTCGATTTTTGAAATGTCAGTCATTATTTAACCCTCCCGTATTTATCTTCAAATCGAACAATATCATCTTCACCTAAATAACTTCCCGATTGCACTTCAATCATTTCAAGTGGTAACTTACCGGGGTTTTCTAATGCATGAACAACACCGATAGGAATATAGGTCGATTGGTTTTCACTCAGAAGCATTGTTTTATCATCTAGGGTTACCTTGGCAGTGCCTGATACAATTATCCAGTGTTCAGCTCTATGATGATGCATTTGCACAGACAATTTAGCACCGGGGTTAACCGTTATACGCTTAACTTGAAAGCGCTCTCCGTTATCAACACTGTCATACTTACCCCAAGGGCGGTAAACCTCACGATGCAGTTTAGCTTCGGAACGTTGCTGTGCTTTAAGCTCATTAACAATTTCTTTCACGTTTTGTACTTTGTCTTTATTGGCAACAAGCACCGCATCAGGGGTGTCAATAATGACAAGATTATCAACACCAAGCGTGGTAATTAATTTATGCTGGCTATGAATATAGCTATTACTTG
>Ga0209081_1001222_pt1 | contig 15434 bp, 13 predicted proteins | sample GOMGulsemesocosm_4_FD_184636 | JGI IMG/M metagenome (GOLD analysis project Ga0209081, IMG submission 184636) | Methane-oxidizing microbial communities from mesocosms in the Gulf of Mexico - GOM15B Gulf of Mexico (SPAdes) (version 2) | ecosystem: Environmental > Aquatic > Marine > Cold seeps... | reverse complement strand
TGAATACTACGTAGTTGATGCACTCAAAACAGCCATTGCCATTTGTGAGCAGGAACAGGACTACGATTCACGTAAGATTCTCATCAAACTTCTCGATGATACTGAAATGGATCACGCCTATTGGCTAGAACAACAGTTGGGCTTGATTAAAAAAATAGGTCTACCTAACTATCTTCAGTCACAGATGTAAACACTGAGCTCTGTGCTACTCGCCTACAAACCGAGTAGCACAGAGGCAATAACACTAGCAACAACCTAGTTCAGCAACTAACACCTGTTAGCACAAGCCTCTAAAAACGTACGATGGCGATCAAAAACGCCAGTTGAGCCCGAGATTAATACCATTTCTACGCCATTTAGCCTTATTGAGTTTAATGGTAGTGGAACTGTCATCACTGAAAAAAATTTCATCCGTACCACTATCGGTTGCCCAGTTTCTGTAGTTGGCATCGAAACTCAACGTGAAGCGCTTAGTCATCCGATAGCGAGCACCAATTTTTGCTCCCCAACCTTCAGCATCAGCCTTATGAATAAAACTGATTGGGTGCTGAAAATCACTGCGTAAATTCCAATCAGCCTCTGCACGATAATTCAGCCAGTGATACTGTCCTTCGGCAAAAAGATCCAATTTTTCACTGCTTTTATCCCAATGCAAACCCAGCCAAGGGCCATGCCAACGGGCATCATATTGACTATCTAAACCACTAAAATCACCGAGTGGGATATCCGTTATCTCACTGGGATCCACACCTAGATATTCCGCGTAGTTATCACGGCTAAACAACACTTGCTCACCGTTATTCATAGTCAAATGTTGCTCATTTAATTCATAGCCAACAATGGGCCCGACGTGTTGACCAGCGGATAATTCGAATAAATAACCCAAGCCCAGCGATAGATCAACAAAGTAACCTGAGGTATCCGCTTTTGACTTAGAAAACTCCCGTGTCCGATTACTCCCCGCCCAATCTGAATCAGATACATCGCCATCGATTATCCAGGCAAAATCTACCGAACTTTGAAAGTACACCCCGTTACTAAATGCGGCACTATAATCAGCAGCAAATTGCTGGCTGCGCAAATTACGCCAAGCTAATTCTGATAACACATTCGGTGACCCCGAGGGATGAGCAATCGTAAAATTTAAACTATCGCGTCGATAACCGCTACTTAAGGTTAAGTTTGTCACCAGCGGTTTAACCGCATGACTGGTCTTTGCCGTTCGGCGAGAAACCTTTATTTCTTTGCTACTCAAACGGGTCGACGAACCTTTCCGTGTAGCAGCTTGGTGTTTAAACACCACCATTTTTAAAGCTTGTTGGTTTGCATTTAACACGGTTGAAGCCAGCCGAGTATGCTCAGCTGACAAGCTTTCAGCTGAGCCAAACACGGTCATATTCATCCCATTTGCCAGCTTAACTTGTTGCGCATGCGCTTGCGTTAACAATAGTAATAGCAATAAAACTATCATTAGCCCGGTACGGCTCACGGCACGGCCTGCAAGAAGGGTTTATCAGAAATCAAGTACACATTACATTGGCTACCCACCGTATGCACTGGCGCTAAGCTTTCACACTCTAAACTAGCCGATAACCAGTCGCCGGCTAAATCATACGCCGTAAACGATACCGCACTACTCGCTTTATTTGAAAGACTAACTGCGGTCACATACAAACTGCCCATTTTCCATGACGATAAGGGGAAGGCATAAACATTAAAACCCGCTAATAAGGGCACATTAACAAAGTGATCAAATCGCGCCGGTTTAATATTTTCACTATAACTATCGGGCCCCTGTACATTGTGCACCGAGTCGTGAGCAAAACGCGACAACATAGAAAAATCATTCTCCATTTGATAGCTATCAAGTCCCTTAGACTTTATTGTTGCGGCCAACTCGCGCCCAGCCTTCGATTCACTGCGTTCTTGGTCCCGCTCTTGTAAATACACATCTAAGCCACTCGGGTGCGAGCTTAACTCTTCAATGCGTTCTCGAGACCTCGCCTCCGCTTCCTCGGCCGAAGCAAATACGTGCGGGGTAATCAGCAAAACCAATTCCTGTTTTTTATTTATTTTACTGTTACTGGTAAATAACTTACCCAATAACGGCAAGCTACCCAACACCGGCACCTTAGACTCAGTCTCTGATTGAGTTTCGGTAAACATTCCTCCAAAGGCCACGGTCATTCCATCACCGGCAATCGCAATGCCTTCTAGAGTAGAGGTATCAACCGTATCCACCGGCACCTCGAATAATGTATTGCCGGTTACCACCGGAATAGAGCCTCCATTCTTTTTCAGTGTTGAATTATCCAGCACCACCCGCATTAACACCGTCCGGTCCTCGTTTATGCTCGGTAATATCAACAAACTATTACCAATAGCACGTACTTCCGTTTCGGGTCTTAACGCCGAGCTGACCGAAGAACCATTATTAATAACCGTTGCGCCGCCAGAGAAGCCGGTGGTAATTACCGCCTCTTCACCGACAAATAAACGCGATGCACGGTTATTTGCCGACAATAACATCGGCGTCGACAAGACATTTATTTTGCCGTTTTTTTGCAACCACTTCAGCCGCGCACGGATATTCTTATTCATATATTGGTAAATAAGCGTATTCGGGCTGGCTGCCGAAGTCAGATCACCTAAACCTAAGATAGAGCTAGGCGTTGGCCCGGTTGCCCCACTTAATGGGTTATTGGCAACGCCATCCGGCGGCCCATACGTCAAGTTATCTTGTGCGAGGCTAAGATCAAAGTCCCAGTGATAATCGTCATCTACATCAATCGATAACACCTTCATTTCTAACAGAACTTGGGAAACAGGGCGATCGGTCTCTTTGATAATACGGCTTATTTCCTCCATCGCTTGCTGATCGCCGGTACGCACTAACAATATATTATGCTGGCGGTTGACCGTGATAAAAATAGTCGCCATCTCGCGTTGGGTTATTCTTTTTACCGCGGCTTCATCGACCCCAGATTGTAGCCCTGTTAACTGCAAGAGCCGATTCAATTGCTCACTCGATAAGGAGTTGCCATTTTTAGCATTTAAACCTTCAACAATGATGTTATCGTCCCCACTCAACTGGTTTCTAGCCGAAGAGCTACCACGATTATTATCCTCATCACCACTATTCACAAGATCATCCAAGGCTTCTAGGCTGAAATCATCCCCCGTCGAACTATCTAGAGTTAATTCGACACGCCCGCCAAATAAAGCCTCGATTGAATTGGCAATCAAATTTACATTTTGATAACGCAGGGTGAAAATCTTCGTTTTCTCATTACGGAACACCACCAGTTCCTTGCTGTATTCTTCCACCGTCATGATGAGAAACACGTCGGTTTCTTGGTTATAGCGGTACCATAATTTATTAATCCGGCACAGGCTATCTATCGCATTTTTAACCGAAATATTACTTAAGTACATATTAAAACGTTCCTCACCCGCCGCTTGAGTCACGATAATATTGGCACCACTTAGATTCGATAAAACTCGCGCGGCATTTTCCACCGAGATATCCTGAAAATTAATTTCCTTCATTTTCTTATTGATCGACACTTCGCTATTAGCCGATGCGCTCGTCACCAGAAGTAACAAACAAACAAACAACAAACGACACATTTGTTTTTTAATTTTAATATCCATTATCTAACCACAATAACCTTGCCGACTTTTCCGGCCTCAACAACAATTTGTAAACTGGTAATCTCTTTAATGCGTATCGCGGCATCATCCCCACTACCTTGAAGGCCAATCGTATCCCCCTTGCGAACCACTTTAGAGCCATAGCCTTCAATATCGAGTACCGCCACATAATTCCCATCTTCCGCCATCACCAAGCCTTTCATCATCATCGCTGGCACGGTGAATTTAGCCTGTTCATCCGGTAAAAAATCTAACGAGGCTTGTAGGTTAGCGTCACCTCGGACCATTTCTTCGGTAATCGCAAAAGGGTCTCTACCGTTAAACTGTGAACTCGCTTGAGTGCCTTTCACCTCCGTTTGTTTGTTTTTATTTTTTGCTTGTAGAAAGAGCTTGTCCACACTAAGGCCGCTGTTAACGTTGGGCTTATAGCTAGCCCCTACAACCCAAGGTTTATTCGGTTTTTCTGCTTTATCTAACTCAGCTTCTACGAGTTCTTGCGGCGGTGAATCAACAGTATGCATTTTTTCCTTTAATTGTTGATAATAGCCATCCAGCACGTCTAGGTTTTCCTCAAGATCACTTTCTTTAATTTGCTGTAGAACCGACTTGTTTTTTAATAAACGCTGGCTACCCGTTTCCGCAACAACCTGTGTCGTTACTAATAACAACAGACATAGCTTTAATCTAGTCACTTACTTTCCCCCCGTTGAAACGGCCATCACCGCTTGAAAAAAAGCAAAATAAATATACCCTACCAAACCACCAATAATCACCGTCATCAAGGGTTCAATTAATGCTGTCATTCGTTTGATTCTTGCTTCCAAATCTTTTTTATAAAACTCGCCAATTTCTTCCATTACCGTATCCAACTCACCACTGCTCTCACCAACGGCAACCAGGTGTCGTACCATTTTTGGCATCACACTCGACGAAATAGAGGTGGATAGTGACTCCCCTTTTAAAATCCCAGCTGCCATTTTCTCAATCGACAAGGCATAACAGGCATTGCCTTGTATGGATGCGCACACTTTTAAACTGTCCATCGCGGTCAGTCCACTACGTAATAACATCGACAAGGTCCAACCAAATTGAGCCATTCCACCACCAATTAACGCCGTACCAATCAGCGGCACCCTCAGTAAAATACGATCAATAAGTAATTTCCCTGCAGGACTGGTATAAAACGCAAAAATTGAAAAAATAAATAAACCGCTACCGATCCCTAAGTAAGCGCCCCAATCCTCCATAAAAGCCGATATATCCATCAAGCGTTGGGTCGCTGGGGGTAATTCAGATCCCTTCGCTTTAAGGAATTGGGCAAATTTAGGCAGCACCCCCACCACTAGAAACACCACCACACCAATGGATACCACGACGGTAAACATCGGTAAGGATAAACTGGTAATTAACTGACGTTTCAAATCGGCCTGTCGTTCCAAATTATCCGCCACCTGTAAGCAGATAACATCAAGGTCCCCGCTCGCCTCGCCGGCTTCTAACAGCTTACTAATCAACGGCGCAAACGAATCGGAATCGGCCACCGCCCGTGAAAAACTCTTACCCGCTCGAATATCCTCAGTAATTTTCAGACAGACCTTGCCTAAACGTGGACGCTCAACCAAGTGCCTCAAGGAGTCCAAGGCTTGTAATACGGTATGGCCTGAACGCAGCATAAGGCTCAGTTGACGAAAAAAATTAATCCGGTCAACCAAGCGTATGGGTAGGTAGCGCCGTATATCTAATACCGCCAGTTTAGCCAGCTTGCTTGTTGACTGTTGCTTACTGCTGTCATGGAGCTTTAGGTCTATGACGAACCATTTTTTACTGCGCAACTGGCGTATTGCATCATTTTTATCGGTCGCATCGATATGCCCGCGCTGCTCGGCCGCTTTATCATCAAGAATAACGTACGAAAACAGCGGCATTAATTTTTCTCGCTCAAGGGCTGGAAGGCCATCACTTCAGACAAGGTGGTAACCCCTGTCAGCACTTTATATTGACAGTCCTGCCAAATAGGGCTTAAACTGGTTGCTTGTTTACGCAAGGTCTTCTCATCGGCATTTGCCGCGATCAAATCGGACAGTCCATCATCCATCCATAGGGTTTCATAAATTCCTATCCGCCCCACATAGCCTTGGCCTAAACAATGCGAACACCCTACCGCCTCATACACTTCAACCGCCTCATCTGCCTGCAAAATAGCTTGTTCGTCTGCACTAGCTGGCCGTGATTTACGGCAGGTTTGACACAAACGCCTAACCAAACGCTGGGCAATAACCCCCGTTAAGGTCGAGGCAATTAAATAGCGTGCGCAACCAATATCATGTAAACGCGTAATAGCACTAATCGCATCATTGGTGTGCAAGGTCGATAACACCATATGCCCCGTCATCGCCGCTTTTAATGCCGTATCGGCCGTTTCAGGATCTCTAATTTCTCCCACCAACACCACATCGGGGTCATGCCGTAAAAAAGACCGAAGAGCCGCCGGAAAACTAACCTTTGAGCCAACTTGTACCTGAGTAATCCCCTCCATCACCTGCTCGACAGGGTCTTCCACGGTTAAGATATTTAAATCATCACTGTCTAATTCACCGAGTGCCGCATACAAGGTTGTCGACTTACCACTACCGGTTGGTCCGGTCACCAAGATAATACCGTGCGGGTGTTTGAGCGCCGCCTGAAATCCTGCCAAGGTATCTTCACGCATGCCCAAATCATTCAGCGGTACACCTTTTGTTTCCTGCCCCAGAATACGCATGGTTGCGCGTTCACCGTAACGCGAAGGAATCGTCGCCAAACGAATATCCATTTCATCTAACAGCCAATCCATAATCGCGTAAGAAAAACCACCATCCTGCGGCATTCTTTGTTCAGCGATATCCAAACCGCCTAATACCTTTACCCGGGTCATAATACTATCCGACTCTTCACGCGATAGTTTCCGTGCATAATCGTGCATATGTCCGTCTATCCTTAAGCGAATCCTCATCCCCAATTCAATCGGCTCAAGGTGAATATCGGTGGCTCGACGAATGTAAGATTCTTTCATCACATCATCCAGCAAGGCGATCGAATCCACCTCTACGTCTTCGGTTTTTAGTGTGCCGTTGGCAAACACCTTCTCAACAATGGCTTTTAAGGCCACCGGGTCGGCTAATGCCCGCTCCACTTTATAACCAACGGCTACTCTACGTACACTATCTAAGGCCACTCGATCATCGGTATCAGCCATCACCAAATAAATCTCATTGGCATTGATTCTAACCGGCAAAACGCAGCGTTTAATCGCCAAATTGGCTGGAATTTGTGAAACCAATTGAGCATCCGGCTGTAACTTAGACACCTGTAAAAAAGGCACTCTGCGCAGTTCAGCTAAGGCATGATAAAACGCCGATAACGGCAAGCGATGTTCACGCATCACCGCCTCCAACAAACTAATACGTTCATGCCGCGCTACTTTTTTTAATAAGGCGATGGACTCATTATCAATTAAGCCACTTTGCAGCGCCGCATTCATCAAGGTTGATTCATTAACGGCCATTTGCACCACCATCAGCTATTAATTGTTCTAAAGACAACGTGTTTTTAGCTAAACGTACCGCGGTGTCTTTAGCAATCCAGCGCTCCTTCACCAACATAGCCAAGGCTTGGTCAATGGTTTGCATGCCTTCATTATTGCCACTCTCCATCAAGGAATAAATTTGCCTAGATTTACCGGCATTAATCATATTAGCGATCGCCGTGGTCACCCGTAAAATTTCAATCGCTGGTATCCGTCCGCGCCCATTCGACGTCGGAATAAGCTGTTGGGCAACAATCCCCTGCAAGGCCATCGACAAACGATTACGCGCCACATCTTGTTCATCCCCTGGAAATGCCCCAACCAAGCGTTCAATGGCCCCCACCGCATCATTGGTATGCAAGGTTGAAAATACCAGGTGTCCCGTTTCAGCGGCGGTAATGGCGGCTTTAATGGTGTCCAAATCACGCATTTCACCCACCATAATCACATCGGGGTCTTCACGTAAGGAGGCGCGTACCGCATCGGCAAAACTTTCTGTATCGGCGTGTACTTCCCGCTGATGGACCAGCGCGCGTATATTGCTATGCACAAATTCCACCGGATCTTCGATAGTAATGATATGGCATCGCCTATTTTTATTGATCTCATGAATTAAGGTTGCCAAGGTCGTCGACTTACCACTGCCGGTTGCCCCCGTCATAATCACCAAACCCTTTTTTAAGGCCACTAACTCGTCGAGTTTCTTCGGTAAACGCAACTCCTCCATACTATGAAAAATATTATTCAAATGGCGAATCGCCAAGGTACACTTGCCCATTTCGCGATACGCATTAATACGATAGCGCTGCCCCGTACGGTCGCTATAACCAAAGTCTATTTGCCCCTGTTTGGCAAACACGGCCTGCCGCGCCTCATTGGTAATCGCCATTACCATTTGTTCAACCTCATGGTTGCTATATTGGCGCTCGCTTTCTTCCTCAAGCGCACCATTAACCCTAATCATCGCCGCCCAGTTAGAACTGATATGTAAGTCAGACCCGCCGCGTTGTTGGCAACTCACCATCAAACGCTCTATTTCATCGTGTGCATTCATAAGGCGAGTAATATCCGTAATCTTAAAAATTGTTGCTGTTGTAAAGCGCTATCTGGGTCTAGCTGATCGGGTACTAAGGCGTGGATATTAATTTTCACCGGTGAAACGTTATAATCAAGCCCTTGCAAGCCATCTAAAAATGCCAACAAACCACGAAAATCTACTGTTGACGTCAGATTTATCAACGGTCGTTGATAACGATTATTCAGCTGGGCACGCAAAAACTCCTCCCCCGGTTCACTCTCAACATCGCTCATACGCCGGTCTATTCTTCCCTCCATTTTGCGAATAACCATGCCTGATCGCTCCGCTAATTGTGAAATAGACAAGCGCATTTGCTGTACATGGGTCATCGAATCTAGCGGCATCAATGATTCTTCCAACACCGCTAAGCGATCGCTTTTCAGTTGTAAATCAGCCGCCAAAATATCCAGTTTTTTCTTGATCACCGCCGGGTTTTGTTTCGGCTCTTTGATGTTCTTATACTTCGCCGCCATGCGGTTTTTAGAACGGTTCATCATATTTTCCGCATGCTTAATATCCTTATTCAAGCTGATAAAATATGCCCCATAGCCCCCCAATACTACCGCCATAAACAGCACCAGCATCTGGTTCTGCTGTTTGCGCGGTAAGGGTTTCCACCATTGCATAAACTGATTCATATCACCTTCACCTTGGGTTTTACTGACGCGCTATTGGCCGATTTAACGCCAGCCATCTCAATCAACAAAATATTCACCCCGTAACCATTCACCCCGGTTCGGCCCTTCGCCGTGTTCAATTCAATATCTGCCACCATATAACCCAGTTTCGCCATATTAGTTTCCAATTGTTTGGCAAACTGCTGCGCCGAGGCGTCATGAATCGCCCAAGTTTTCAACTTAAAACCCATCGGGTCTTGGCTTTCAACAAACTCTTCAACCACCACGTAGGCATTAATAGAATCGGCCAGTGCACGTAATAACAGTGGCACCTGGGTTTTACGTTTAATCAACACCCCTTCGAGCAAACGCAGCTTTTTAGTAACCCGCTTTAAACTCGCTTGTTTAAGCGTCATTTCACTGGTATAGCGCCCCACCTCGCCAGTCATTTTACTGACCGCCGAGTTTAATTTTGATTTCTGCGCGCTCTGCGTTGCCAGCTCGGCTTTCTGATGCTTAATGTCAGCCAACTGAAATTCACTCCACACTAAGTGAGCTATCAGGCCAAGGCAAAACAGCACTGGCACCGCGTAGCGCCACAACTCAAGGTTTTTCCAAATCGGTGGCGGTGGCTCGGTTGCCGCAATTGCCAAGGGATTAAACTTCTTATTAATAGCCAATAAACTTTGTGCTAAACCATATAACGATAAACACTCACTCACCGGTAATGGCAATTCGCTGGGGTCTAAGTCGCTGCAGCTCAACATAAGCACCTCACGCTCTAAGCCCTGAACCAAGGCTGGAATTAAACCGGCGGGCAAGGCTAAGGCACTATGTAGATACACCTTATCAATACCTGAACGCATTTGTTCCATACATAAGGTTAAGCAGGCAGCCGCTAAGTCATCATCGTCCATCGGCCTAGGCACCACTTGTAAGGAGACAATAGTTTTGTCGTCTAACACTCGAATACAGGCAATTTGTTCTTGATGCAGCTCTAATAATAAGCGTTCGGCAGATATCTCTTGCTGCATCGCCAACAACGGGACTACCGCGGCAAAAGACGAATAAAAATTCTGTAAACGTACCCCCGCCTTAGCGAAGCTACCGTACCAGTGTTTACGTCTTAAATCGGTCATCCCACCGACTAGCCAGGTATATTGCAGGTCTTCCTCACCACCCCATTGCTGCAATGCCCACCCACAACTCAAGTTAACATCACGGCTAACTAATTTTTCTTGAACGGCCAGGCACTCTTCTAATTGTTCACGGCTAATAAACTCTCTCGCCAAGGCAAGCTCACCAAACCGTTGTAAACTCCTATCACCTTCAGTAATACGAATTTCTAATTCGCGCACGATCTCTACACGTTGCTCGGCTAATAAATAACCGGCACCTTGCAAAATGGCACCAATATTCCATAAATCATCAAACTCGCTAATAAAAGGGTCAATTTCCCAACGTATTAGCTCTTGCATTTGATTGGTGGGTCGCGGTTTTGCCGGCTCTACCGGCAATTCTAAAAGCGCACTAACCATTCCGGGGGCAATCATGTACCCCTTTTTCGGCAAACCACCCAGCGCTTCCAGCAATTGCGCACAAACTTCCGACACCGCGATAGCCGGTAACACCGCCCGAGATTCCGCCCAAGCTTCCACCTTAGCCTTGCCAGAATCAGCGTGTACGACCATCGCACGCAGTACAAAACCATCACTTTCAGCGACTAAAATTGGTTGATTTTTAAGTTGGCTGGCAGAGTGTTTCATGCGCTCAAGCCCAGCCGTAACAACCGCCTTAAATTGTTCTTGTCTATTTTTTTCCATTATCAGCGAATCACCAAATTAACTGTAGGCCGCACCATCCCAGCATAAAAACGCACCCTTAAATGACTATCATCGGAATACACAGACTCGCTAGAACCATCGTGTGCATCGCTCGCATCACTATCGTTAAGCAACACGAGTAAGTGCTCGCCCTGTGGTATTTGAGTTACCGGTTGAAAGTTGCCCGTTCCTCCGCCAGCCGAAGGAAATGTCACTGTTGCCGACGATGGGCAACTAACCGCTGAGACTTGCCCGTCACCATCTCCGTCTAAACAACTACCACTAGCCGTTGTGCCGCTAATGCAATCACTCGTCAGGCGTTTCCAGCGTGCTTCCGTTGCGCTATTTTGAAAAACCAATAACGATAAGCGTAAACACTGCCCAAAATCTACACTCATATCGATACCCGATTGATTACTAACCGACACTTGCCAAGCAGCAATATCTAGTTGCCACGCATCTTTAGAGATCGTTTCGCTAATATCGGCATCAAACAACTCATCACCCTCTAACTGGTTATTTCTGCCATAACTAGTAAGTTGCCAATAGTCAGTTTGTGGCTGAGTTAATAACCATTCGTTACCCCAACCATCGGTAGACTGCTCTGCACCTGGCTTAAGGTATAAATAAGTCGATGAACGAAACCCTTTATATAGCTTTTGTTTATCGGTGGATAACTCAACACCGTCGCTGCCGTCATTCAGCCCATCGGCATCTGGCTGAGGGTCAAAAATAGGCGCTTGTAAGGCGTATATTAAAAAGTCTGTTGGCAGCTTACTGAGTTCATCGATGCTAGCTGGCAAACCACCATTATCAACCACATAACCCGATTGTAAATACGGCGCAGACTGTATCGCGGCGTCCCTGCCGACTAGTCCACGCCGTATGCTCAACAAACCCTCTATCGTCGATTGATAGCGCTGGTTATTACTATCGTTATTAAGCGTTCCCAAAGCGACATAAGCGGTGGCCGACATAATACTGACCACCATTAATAATTCCAGCAAGGTAAAACCAGTCTGATATTTATTCAGTTTCATAAGCACATGACCACGTCATCAGACGGGGGCACCGATAAGCACAGCGTTGTTTTTAATTGTTCATTAGCCTCTCGCTGCGTTGCATCAAGCACACAACCCCCTATATTTGAAAGGTTTGAACTATGAGCACTTTCATAAACTCCGTTATAACCCGTACTCACAATGCGTAATGGGCTGCAGCCATCTCGACCCAATAAATAATATGCACTGCCTATGCGTGCAGGCTTAGATAAACCCGAGCTATACACATCGGTACCGGCAGAAAACGTCCGCCAATCAAGCAAATAACCATCAAAATCAACATTAGCTGTTGGTACAACTTCAGGCTCATTATGACTAAACGGGTCGGCAATGGCCGGTACATTGCGCAGCGCTAACACCCATGTTGCTACCGGGTCACCATCACCTGAGGCGGATAAATCACCACTGATGTCGGTAAAACCCTCGTTCGTAAGGTAAGGGCCGCGCCAACCTTGTTGATTAACTTCATCCCAAGAGGCTAGATGCACTAAGGCGTGGTTCGAACAAATAACGGGCCGCTGCAATAACTGCAGTATATTGGCAGGACTATCACTCCATTCTCGCGGGGTACCGCCAGCCACAGCGGCTAGCGCTACAGGGTCTAAGCCGCCAGTTGAACCAGCAACGTCAACAGCGCAACTACAGGTGTTGCCGCATTCATAGTTTAAATATGCGAATGGGCCTTGCCCTGGGTAATAACCGGTGTCTTGCTTAAATTGGCGCACCGCCTTGGCGATATTTAACATTTCGGCTTGCGCCAAATGCACGCGAGCTCGCGTATCCACGCTATCACCATCACTATTGTAATAAAGGCTAATCCCAATGCTCGATGTGGCCGCTAAAATACTAACCACCAGCAATAATTCGATCAGGGTGAACCCCTCTAGGCGAGCTAAAGACTTCACAGCTGAGTAAAACCCTCAATAACGATCGCCGGACCTAGGCGATAGTTATAAATATGGTAACCAGAAAACGATACCGTATCGCCTGGTTTTAATTGTTCGTTAATGTTTTGTAAACCCTGTTCTTCTACATACACCGCAATCACCTTACCGGCCGCCGAACGAATAAACATACGGTGATCAATACTTGGCAAGGGGTTGATATTCATCATCATTAAGGCGGTATAAGCGTATTTAATCGACTTTTTTTCCGGCATCGACATCAGCTCCGCCTGGATAAGCACACCATGCGGCTTAACGATAAAGCGCTTACCTTCTTGCAGCGGTTGTTGCTCAGCAATAAAACGATCTAAGTCAACCGCTTGGTAGCTGTCGACCACTGCAGCCGATACGTTATTGGCCAGCAACAAAATAAGTAAAATAATCAGGTGTTTAATATTCATAATATAAGCAGAAAAATGAGCCGAAAAAAGAGGAGGCATTTGCCTCCTCTCCCTAGTCGCGGTTGCGTCTTATCTTAAAAGCGATTAAATCGTGTTACGTGTACCGTCCCACTCGCCTAACTCTTCTTCTTTAGTATCACCCGCACCATCAACAATGGCGGTAAGTAATACTTGATCTACCGCATCGAAAGTACCTGTACCACCGCTATCGCCCGTATTGGCAATATGGAATAGGGCGGTGAAGCGGTTATACTGAGTTTCAGACACGTGGCGGTATACTGGCACAGTCGTCATAGAACCTAGGTTTGCCTTGTTAAACAAAGTAGTTGATGGACCAATGCCAACCGCCATATAAACCGGCGTATCCTCAGTAGCACCAGCTGCATCACCAATTACAACGGCAGCCGTTGGAGCAAAATCATTCTCTACGAACTGACCGTTGACACGCTCGGTACCACCACCCCAAACCATTACATTACTCGCAGCAGTGAGCTCATGCGAAGCACCACAACCATTCGCTGCTGGACTCATAAAGATATTACCCGCAACCACCGCATTGGCACGTGAAGCAACTAGCGCTTCATGATCTGCGCAATCCCCGTCGCCATCTGGGTTATTTATTGCACCCGTTCCCGCTTCGGTTGTAGCAACACGTAAGTTCTTGATACCAATATCATTCAAACGTCCAAGCACATCACCAGAAACCAAACTTAAATCAAGAACCTGTAAATCTTCATGTGCAGCAAGGTCTAATTGTGTAGTACCGGTAGTAATCGTACCCTTCGATGTTATCGTCTCAGTATTAGCTGCCTGCATAATAGAATCGAAATTATCTGGGTAGGCATTTTTTTGTAAAACGCGGTAAGTACGAATTCCCTTATCCAGCTCATCCATCATCGCTACGTGAGCAGCAGCAGAAGCTCTAGCATCGGTGTCTTGTAAGGCAATTGCCGCTGTACCCGCAATTGCCGCTAAAATAGCCACAACAACGAGTAGTTCAAGCAGGGTGAAACCGCCTTGTTTACGTTGCCCTTTGATTTTAATCGCTTGTTTACGTAATTTTTCGTCTTGAATCATTGATGGGTCTAAGGCATCAAATTTTTTCATCATTTTTTTAAAATTCATACTATACTCCGTTTATAAGTTTCGTTAGCGCGGCTGCCACACCCATAATTGGGTCAATCATTTGCGCAATAATTTAATATTGTCAAAATACGCTGAGTAACTCCACATTACCCAGCAAGCCGGTGCGAACTCACATCGCCACCGAAAAGCGCATCCTTGCGCGTCTTACTTAGACTAGGCCCGCCCCCGCGGTACCCAGCCCCAAATAAAGTGAAAAACTGTTACAAACTATAAGGAGAGTAAACCTGTTTTCGCACTTTAATCTTTTTCGCATCTGCCCCTTTATGGCGCAGATCGCTTTTAATTATTTATCAACCGTCCGCTTCAATAAGCGAATACTTAGGCGTTAAGCGTCTGCGTTTTACCCGTTTCTTTCAGAGCCAATTGCAAACCCTGCAGTAAATCTTGATGAGTTTCTTCTTTAGCATCAATAACGTAACGATACTGTTTACCACAGTGAATAATCACTTCCTTCTGCCCTCTACGCAGAATTTTCACTTCAATGCGAATTTCACCAAACCCATTATGGGCAAATAAATCACTGTATAACTCAACCACTTTAGCGACGACTTCAAGATTAACCATATGCCTTTTTCTTTTGTTTAGATTCTCAGCGGGCGCTTTAGGCCTATTCACTTCCTTATGCCTTATCAAGCTTCCCTGTTGCTGTTTTGTGACAGAGTACACAGTTTTACCTGTAAACACAAACAATAATCATTCTTATTTGCATTTAGGTTAAATCACGCGTGCAGATACCTTGTTTTGACTCATCTACAAGGTGTTATTTCGAGTTAATGGTGTTTGCCTAGGGATGAGGAATAGATGATTAGACTCGAAGTCATCGAGCAAACAGGGGGATTTGTTAGCAAGGGCTATGGCGAAGATCGCCTTAGCGCTTCTATCGATAAATAACTAGGGTATTACCTTGGCTAAGCTATCAAAAGCAGGACTGAAGCTGCGGTTTATTGTTCGCCGTAGCTGCTTATATTCTAAACACAGCCGATGACTCGGCTGAGCAGAAGGTATATGGATTTAGATATTGTTTATAAAACAGTACCGAGGATCATTCACCCCAGTAATTATCGAATATCTTTTCTTCTATCGGGGTCGATTCGGCCCATTGTTCCATTACCAGCATCGGTTTTTCATAAAACTCATCGACGTGG
>Ga0209081_1001220_pt1 | contig 15443 bp, 19 predicted proteins | sample GOMGulsemesocosm_4_FD_184636 | JGI IMG/M metagenome (GOLD analysis project Ga0209081, IMG submission 184636) | Methane-oxidizing microbial communities from mesocosms in the Gulf of Mexico - GOM15B Gulf of Mexico (SPAdes) (version 2) | ecosystem: Environmental > Aquatic > Marine > Cold seeps... | reverse complement strand
CCAGTTAATGTCGCAATATCAATCACAACATCAGGTTTAAATTTAGCCGCGTAAGTCAGGGCGTCACATAAAATTAAGCGGCCTTCAGCATCGGTATTTAATATTTCAATGGTAAGCCCAGCCATGCTGGTAACAATATCGCCTGGCTTGTTTGCATCGCCATCAGGTAGGTTTTCTGATGAAGGAACGATACCCACAACATTGATCGGTAGGTTTAATTCCGCACACATTTGCATCACACCAAAAACGCTGGCACCACCACACATGTCGTATTTCATTTCATCCATGCCTGATGATGGCTTGATTGAAATGCCGCCTGCATCAAAGGTTAAACCTTTGCCAACAATAACGATGGGCTTTTGCGATGTGGGCCCACCTTTGTGTTCCATGGTAATTAATTTAGCTGGCTGGCGTGAGCCACGCGAGACGGATAAAAAAGAACCCATGCCGAGTTTCTCCATGTCAGCTTCTTCGAGTATCGTTACGCTGAGTGATGAATGCTGCTCGCCAAGTTTTGTTGCGGTGTCGGCGAGGTAGCTGGGTGTGCATATATTGCCGGGTAAGTCGGCTAGTTTTTTTGCAGAAGCAACGCCGGATGCAATACTGGCCGCAGTTGTTGCGGCTTGGTTAATCTCATCGGCACTTAGTTCGCTACAAGCGAGTATATCGCAATGTTTTAATTGATGTGCATCGGGTGCTGAGCTTGTTAATGTTTGAGTGTATTGGTAGAGCGCTTCATGTGATTTTATGACCCATTGGCGTACTTTCCACTCGTCATTTTTATCGGCCACATCAACACTTAGTAGGGCCGTACAAATGGATTTGATGGGTAGGTTTTTTAAGGCGTTAATGCTGGCGCTGGTGGCTTTGTTAAAATCTGCTTCGCTTGTTTTACCGTTTTCGCCTAAGCCAACTAATAGCACGCGCTCAGTTGAGTTGCCTTCAGGCATTTGTATTAATAAAGTATTGCCGGCTTTTCCACTGGCATCGCCACGCTTTAATACTTGAGCAATTTGTCCGTTGTTTGCTTGGTCAAATGCTTCCGTCAATTCTGTTTGCGTGCCTTTACTGAAAACGGGCAAAATAAGACAAGCGGTAGTGAGTTTTTCGATTTGTCCTGATGTTGAAACGAACTGCATATGCGGGCCTCTGTTTATTATTAATGTAATGATTGAATTTTTCCGTTAGGATGTGACAACATAATCCTAATGGGCTGAACAGCCTAACTATAAGCGAAATACGCCATTGATGTCTGTGTTTAAATTAAAAATTATTGACCGCTTGTTTATTACTCAGCTCAGTAAAATGATGCTGGGCGTGATGACGGTATTGTCGGTTATTCTTCTAAGCCAGCGCTTGGTTCGTTTGTTTTCTAAAGTGACGGCAGGTGAGCTTTCAACCGATGCCGTGCTGTCTTTAGTGGCATTAAATATGGGTTTATTGATTATTAAAATCCTCCCAGTGGCTTTACTGCTCTCTATTTTAATGGTGTTGGGGCGAATGTATCGGGACCAGGAAATGACTGCTTTGTTTGCGGCCGGCGTTGGCTTTAAACAAATATACCGTTCTATCTTTATGTTTGTGCTTCCGTTGTGCGCCTTGACCTTGTACTTGTCTTTAGTTAGTGCGCCAATGCTGATGCAAGCGGTTGAAGAGATTAAAACAAAAGACCAAACGAACCTTGATGTTAGAGGGATTAGTGAAGGGCGTTTTAATGAATACAGCCAGGGTGATTTGGTTTTTTATGTTGAAGAGATTAGCGAAGACAATAAAATGCGGAATGTTTTTATTCAAAACCGTCAGCATGGAAACTTAGGAATTACATCCTCTAAGAGTGGTGAAATGAAGGTGGATCCTGTCACGGGTGATCGCTTTATTATTCTTAAAGATGGTAATCGTTATGAAGGGGTGCCGGGGCAGGCCGACTATAAAGTGACTCAGTTTAAAGAGTACGGTGTGGTAGTTGCGCAAGGTAGTGAAAAACAGGTTGTTTTTGGTACAAAGGAAAAATCCACTGCTGAGCTAATGGCACTTGATTCACCACGAGCGAGCAGTGAGTTACAGCGTCGCTGGTCTATTGCATTAGCAATTATTAGTTTTGCTTTTTTAGCGGTGCCTATTAGTCGTGTGTCACCTCGTGCAGGCATGTATGGCAATTTGTTAACGGCCATATTGGTTTATATTATTTTTGAAAACTTTATGAGCTTGTCGCATTCATGGTTGCTGAAGGGTTCTATATCGCCTTGGATCGGTGTCTGGTGGGTTCATGTGTTGATGCTAGTTTTTTCTGCCTCAATGTTAGTGAAAATACACGGTTGGAGTTACGTTAAAAACAAGGTGTTATCCAAAAAATGAAAGTTATTAACCGATATATTGGCATAGAAATGCTGAAAAGCACGTCGATGGCACTCTTGTTTTTGTTGTCTCTTGTTTTAGTTATTACCTTTGCCGATGAAATTGATGATATGGGTGAAGGCCAATATGGCTTGCTTGAGATATTTAAATACCTTGCTTTAATTGCACCTAGGAACTTTTATGAATTAATGCCCGCAGCGGCGTTGTTAGGCGCTTTATTAACGCTAGGGGGTATGGCGAATAACTTTGAATTAACAGCCATGCGAGCAGCAGGGATTAGTCGCTGGCAAATTATTGTATCAACCTTGCGTGTTGGGGTTTTATTGATGATTGTATCGCTACTGGTGAGTGAATTTATTGCGCCGAGTTCGGAGCAAGCTGCGCAAATGTTGAAATTTACCGCTAAGAATGAGCAAGTTGCATTACGCACTGAATACGGTTTTTGGACGCGTGATGGGGAAACGTATTTAAATATTCGTGAAATTCTTAATTCATCTGAGCTGAAAGATGTCAGCATTTATGAAATGAGTGAAAACAATGAGTTGAAGTATGCGACTCATGCGGCGAGTGCAAGTTTTATTGGTGATCAATGGAGGCTTGAAGGGGTTAGTCAAACCGGTATAAGTGATACCTCTGTAGAAGTATCGAATACTGATTCAGCGTTGCTGGACTCGTTGCTAGACCCTGAGTTACTTGATGTCATTGTGGTAAAGCCTGAGCGTTTGTCGATTATGGGCTTGGCGAGTTATATCGGCTTTTTAGAAAGTAACGGTCAAGATGCGACGCGCTTTATTGTAGCGATTACCAATAAGCTGATTAGGCCGTTCGTTATTTTAGTGATGCTGCTCATAGCAATACCCATGGTTCTTGGGGTTAAGCGTGCCAGTAGTACGGGTACACGTATTTTGATTGGTGCATTGATTGGTATTGGTTTTAATTTAGTCGATAAGCTGTTTGGTAATGTAGGGGTGTTATATGGCTTACACCCTGTTTTTGCAGCGTCATTGCCTTTTTTGCTGGCATTATCAGCGTCTATTTTTACCATTCGGCGAATGGGTTAGGCCTAGTCTCTAGGCTTTGGTAATACGCAACTGTTGGATGTTATATCGTGCCAGCTTAAGCGTTCTTTATTGAATAATATCCATAAAAAACCCAAACCAAAAATCCCCCATGAAAATACGGCTGTTAGGTAACGAATGGCTGCTTGCTTCCAACTGATAGCTTGTCCATCGGCATTTGCGACACGAAGTTTCCATGCCAGCAAGCCCAGTGTTTGTCCTCCAGTGGTCCAAAACCAGCCATAAAATAGAAAGCTAACCAATAGAAGGTAGGCAGAGAATAGCCATGAATTGGGCTCAAACTCGTTACCTTGTTGAAAAGGTAAAAGCACTAAGGTGGCAACAAATAGCACTGCAATCAGTAAGAGTAGGTCATATACGGTAACGGCTAGGCGTTTAAATAAGCCGGGTGCTTGCTTGGAATCAGTCATGTGTTGTTATTATTTAAGTATGTTAGGTGCTTTGAGTTCAGCTTGAAATTGGTTGATGCGGTTTTCAATTTGGCTGCTGAGATAAAAGTTATTGTTTGCAGCGAGTAAGGCTTGCTCTAATTGAATAATGGCATCTTTTGTCGCGCCCAGTGAATAGAGATATTCTGCGCGATACTGGAAGCCGCGAACAGGATTGTTTACCTGCCCATAAGCAACGGATAATAGATCAAAAACATTAGGCCCAGGCTCATAGTTTTGTAGGTCTTCATTTAAATATTGTAATGCTTGCTCGGGCTTTCCCGCATGTAAAAGAGCTTTTGCGTATAGCAAATTAACCGAGCGAGCTTGTGGAAAACGTTGTTTTGCTTGGTGAAGTAGGTGTAAGGCACGTTGAACCTTATCATCACGATATTCATTAAGTGCCCTAGCGGTTAAGTAATGTAATTGTGCAGGATTATGCTGATTGAGAGAAACTAATAATGAGCGTGCGCGGGCGAACTGACGGTCTTTCATTAAGGCGAGAGCTAAGCCATAATTTGCGGCATCTTTCAGCGCTTGAGTGCCTTGTGATGCTTCATTTTCTAATGACTCGATGAGTTCTTGCAGAGAGGTTTGGCGTTGTTTACTAATACGCAGCTTCATTCTTATTAGGCGAAATTCTTGAGAATCGCCCACTTGTTTGTAAGGGTATTTCTCTGCCCTTGCCGCGGTATCGGATATACGTGAAGTAGGCGCGGGGTGAGTTTTTAAAATCTCAGGGACTTTTTGCCCATAATAACGTGATGCTGTTTGTAAACGTCCAAAGAATATAGGCATGCTACGTGGATCAAACCCCGCTTCAGCCAAGTTTTCAACGCCAACGCGGTCGGCTTCGGCCTCGTGGCTTCGGGTAAAGTTAATTTGTTGTTGAACTTGCCCAGCTTGAACAGCTAATACGGCAGCAATTCCAACACCGGGTACGGCAACGCCTAAAATAACGGCAGCAAGGGTTGCAGCGGCACTCGGTAACGACATTTGGCTGGCGGTTTCTATAGCGCGTTGTAAGTGTTGTTGAGTGACATGGGCGATTTCGTGAGCGATAACGGAGGCCAGCTCACTTTCAGATTCAGTGCTTAGAATGAGTCCGGAGTTAATACCAATGTTTGCATTCGGCCCAGCAAAAGCGTTAATTCGGTTGTCGTGTACAACGAAAAAGTTAAACTTACGATCAGCCTGCTCACTCGATTTTGCAATTCTATTGCCGAGTTGTTGTATATAGTCGTTTACTTCTTGATCGTTAACCAGAGGAATGCTGCGGCGAATACTGCGTAAAAAGGCCTTGCCTAGTTTTTTTTCTATAGCGGCAGAAATAATAATATTAGAGCTATTGCCAATATCGGGTAACTTTATACGGTTGTTTGCGAGACTTGTCGTCGGCCAAGCTAGGGCACTGGCAAGAGTTAAGGCGGTGAATGTGGACGCAAGCAGTACGGTAAAAAAACAGCGCATGGTATTATGGGAACTCGTTATCATCAAAGATAGCCTCCCAGTCTAATTGAGTTTATAAGCAAGTTAAATGAAAATTTCAATTCAAATTAATGCGAGCCCTTATCAGTATCAGGCTGCCGATAGTGCTTGGCATTTTATTCAAGCAGCTATTGCCAGTGGACACCAAATTTATCGAGTGTTTTTTTATCATGATGGAGTCTATAACGCGGTACATGACTCGCGCCCACCGGGTGATGAACGAGATATTGTTAAACGATGGTCGTCACTGCACGAGGAGCAAGGTGTTGACTTGGTTGTTTGTGTGTCATCTGCGCAGCGCCGAGGCTTGTTGGAGACATCCGTTGCTCGAAAAGTAGGTGGCTATGAAAATGCCTTGGCGAATGGTTTTCGAATTGCGGGCTTAGGCTTATTGATGGAAGCGGTTATAGATGCTGACCGACATATCTGTTTTGGAGCATAAGATGAAAACCCTTGTCTTTATTATAGATAAACCACTACATGGCAATATTCAAACACAAGAATTTATTGATATGGCCCTGATGGCGGCAGCTTTTGATCAACGGGTTATTTTGTTATTCGAAGATGATGGGGTGTATGCCTTATTAGGTAAGCAATCTCCCGATGCCATTGGTTTGAAAAATAGCAGCCCTTTGTTGAAGGCATTATCAATCTACGAAATAAATGATGTATGGGTTGAACAAGAATCCATAATTGAGCGTGGACTGAATTCCGAACAATTCGTGATAGATGTTAAGCGCTGCCCGCGTGTTGAGTTGAAGCGAGAAATGGAGGCGGCTGATGAGCTGTTTAGCTTTTAATGTTATATATTATTAATAAAAGCCATGCGGATAGTCAGGCATTAAATAACTGTTTACAACGCGCATCGAGAGGTGATGGGATCTTATTGATTGAGCATGCTGTTTATTCAGCACTGAATGTAAAACAATCCCCCTTGCATCTAGTGTTGGATAGTGAGGTAACAGTCTATGTCTTAACTCCAGATATGCAGGCTAGAGGACTACAGGAATTAGCTTGCTTCAGTTTTGTTGAATACGTTGATTACACAGGTTTTGTTGGGTTGATTGAAGATAGTTCAGCCGTACGGTCGTGCTTTTAATGTCGGTGTCAGAGACGTTACAGCGCGATGAATACGGTTTTCTATGTGATCGCTTGCAGTGGAATAAATCGGTGGCCGCTGCTTTGGCTCAAGAAGATGGGGTGCAGTTAACGCCTGCGCATTGGGAACTTATTGACTTTATGCGAGGCTATTACGAAGAATATCAGCATCAGCCGAATGCTCGCCTATTCGGCCAGGCGATAAAAAAAGCATTGGGTGAAGATAAAGGTGGATCCTTGTATTTGTACCGCTTATTTCCTGATGGGCCGCTGAAGTATGTTAATAAATATGCGGGGTTGCCAATCCCACCGTCATGTATTTAGTTTAACTTAGTCTATTCAGCTCGTTTGAAACGATGGATTTGGCGGCGTTGTTTCTTATTTGGGCGTTCTGATTGTGGCGCGGAGGCGTGAATATCTTTATTAAGAGCGATTTGTGCCTGCCGACGAGCAATGCTTTGCTCATCTTCTTGATAGAGTTGAACTGCTTCAACAGCGGGGCGGCGCTGAGCATTTAAACCCATAATGGTTACCTCCCAGCTATAGCCAGCTTTACTGATTTGTAAGCAATCATTAGGCTGAACATCTTTGCTGGGTTTTGCGCGCTGTTGATTGACGTGTACTTTACCGCCAGAGATGGCTTCGCTAGCTAAGCGGCGCGTCTTGAAAAATCGTGCGGCCCATAACCACTTATCTAAGCGCTGTTTCTCTAGCGGGGGCTTTGGTTTACTCATGTTTTAGGCGAGTAGTTCATCTAAACGGCCATCGCGTTCAAAGCCAAAAATCTCGGTGCAATCACCAACGTGTTGGTCATTATTAAATATTTGAGGCACGGTAGTTCGCTGGCTTTTTTGCATCATTTCAGCCCTTTTTTGCGGGTCATTATCAACGGCAATTTCTTCGTAGCTAATGTTTTTATTATTCAATAAACGTTTGGCTTGTACACAAAAAGGGCAGTACGCGGTTGTGTAAATAGTAATGTTAGACATGGTTCTCGCTGGGGTATTAATTAGATAGAAGCCATATTATAAAATAATGTTAAGCTGGGTTGGCTGATTTTTACTAGCAGAGTCTCGTTGTTATTAGTAGGAGCTGGATCAGCTATTGAGTAAAAACTAAGGGGAGGATTAAGGGATGGCACGATTAATAACACGTTTATTAGGGGTTTGCTTACTGTTATCTAGCCATGTTTATGCGGCGGCTGATCTTGAGGCAGGCAAGGTGAAAGGGCAAACTTGCTTAGGGTGTCACGGTACGGTTAATTACAATAATGCTTACCCAACTTACCATGTTCCTAAGCTAGCTGGGCAACACTCAGCTTATTTAGTAGCAGCAATGAAGAGCTATAAAGAAGGTTTACGCTCGCATGTAACGATGCATGGGAATGTGGCCGATTTATCGGAGCAAGATATGCATGAGATAGCAGCATATTTTTCACAAGATTCTCAGTAAAGAACATAACCACATAGAGGGAGATAAGATGAAGCGATTAATTAATCGGCTATTAATACTGAGTGCTCTTATGGTATCTACGAATGTTTTAGCGACCGTTGATGTCACTAATGGTCAGGTAAAATCTGCATCCTGCGCTGCTTGTCATGGGGTGGGTGGTGATAGTACTAACCCGATGTTTCCGAAAATTGCAGGGCAACATGCGGACTATATTGTACATGCCTTGCAAGCCTATAAAACTGCGAAACGAATAAACCCGATGATGCAAGCAACGGCAGCTGCGTTAAGTGATGATGATATTGTAGATTTGGCAGCCTACTTTTCAGCGCAAGACGGTTTAAAAACGCTAGGCCAATAAGAAATAAAATCGACATAGGTAAGGGCCGCTCTAATTCAGTATTTTGTCTGATGCTTTATTGAACAAGGCAGAAGACAGAGGCTTTCTTGATGTGAAGCAGGTTCCTAATTCTATATATATGTTACGGTTCAAACGTTATTTCAGGAGTATAAATGAGTCAGAAAGCAACGCGTAAAGTTAAGAAGAATGATGAAGGCCAAGTGCTTGAAGAGTGTGACTACTTAGGTGATCAAATACATGGAAAGCGTATTATCTGGCACCCGTCGGGGGCGAAAATTTCAGAAACAGACTTTATTCTTAATGTGATGGAAGGGATGCATACATCATGGTACTTAAGTGGGACGGTTGCGTTAAAAGCTAATGTGGCTGGCGGTGACTACCATGGCCTATTTACTAGCTTTTGGCCGAATGGTGAAAAGCGAGAAGAAGGTCTATTTGAGCGTGGCGAGCGAGTGGGTGTGTTTAAGTCATGGTCGGATAAGGGCGAGCTGTTATCTGAGAATACTCATAAAAGTTAATCAAATCAAAATAATTGCTTGGAAAATGGCGTGCAATCCGATAATATTGCGCTGCAGCATTTAGTAAAGTATTTCAATCTTAAAGGTGAATAATGAATAATAAGACCCCGCACGAGTTGTTTGAGCAAATGGCCAGCAAGGGCCACGGTATGTTTAAAGATTTTTCGATGAATGAGTCACAAGAGATGATGTCTCAATTTAGTAACTCATGGAATACTATTATGACAAGAGCGATGGAAAGCCCAGATGAATGGGTTAAAACCATGTCGGGCTTTTATCAAGATCAGTTTAACTTGTGGGTTAATATGTTTAATCCAACAGCGATTACAGCGGTTCAGCCAGAACGTGGCGATCGTCGTTTTTCAGGTACTGAATGGGAAGAAAGTCCTGTTCATAATTACTTAAAGCAATCTTACTTACTGTCTAGCCGCTGGTTAACAGGTATGGTTAATGATTCAACGTTAGATGATACAACTAAGCAAAAATGTGACTTCTATACACGGCAGTTTATTGATGCCATGTCACCATCTAATTTCGCCCTAACAAACCCTGAAGTTTTGAAAGAAACGGTTGAGTCAAAAGGGCAGAACTTGATAGCTGGCCTTGAAAACTTAATGAAAGATATGGAGAAAGGCAGTATCAGCATGACGGATGAGTCTGCTTTTACTTTAGGTGAAAACCTTGCGACAACGCCAGGCTCTGTTGTTTTTGAAAACAAGTTAATTCAATTGGTTCACTTTGCTCCATTGACTGAAAAAGTGAATGAGCGTCCTTTATTGATCGTTCCTCCTTGCATTAATAAATACTATATTCTTGATTTATCTGAGCACAACTCATACGTTCGTTACTGTTTAGAGCAAGGTAATGATGTGTATATCGTTTCTTGGAAAAACCCAGATGAAACCTTGGGTGATGTGACTTGGGATGAGTATATTACCGAAGGAACAATACCAGCGATTAATGCCGTTAAAGCAATCTCAGGAGCAAGCAAATTGAACGCTGTTGCTTGGTGTATTGGTGGAACGATTCTCGCAACAACTTTAGCCGTGTTAGCAAGCAAGCGTAAAAAACCATTAGCCAGTGTTACTTTTTTAACGACCTTATTAGATTATTCTGATCCAGGTGAGTTAAGTGTATTTATTGATGAGTCACAAGTTAGACAGCATGAACACAAGTTAGCCGAAGGTGGGGTGATGCCGGGTAAGCAAATGGCATCAACATTTGCTATGTTGCGCGCCAATGATCTTATTTGGAACTATGTGGTTAATAATTACTTAAAAGGTAAAACACCACCACCGTTCGATATTCTTTATTGGAATGGCGATTCAACCAATATGACAGCGGCGATGTACACGTGGTATCTACGTAACTTGTACTTGGAAAACCGCTTGGTGACTCCAGGGTCAGCAGAATTATGCGGTGTTAAAATTGATTTAAGAAAAATTGATTGCCCTGTCTACTTTTTATCGGCGATAGAAGATCATATTGCCCCGTGGAAAACTACGTTTACGGGTACAGAGTTGGTATCTGGGAAAGTTGAATTTGTTTTAACAGGCAGTGGTCATGTTGCGGGTGTTGTTAATCCTGCAAATAAGAACAGACGTAATTACTGGAAAGAGGGTGAGTTAGGTAACGGTGCTGATCGTTGGTTAGAAACAGCCACCGATATGCCAGGCAGCTGGTGGACTCATTGGGATGGGTGGTTAAAAGCACAAGGCGGCAAACAAATTGATGCGCCAAAGGCTTTAGGTAATGCCACATATAAAGAAATTGAGCCTGCTCCAGGGTCATTTGTTATGGAAAAGGCATCGTAATACCGGCCTTTTTGTAGAAAAATGTGGAAAAAGCCAGCGATTTATACCGCTGGCTTTTTTTTGTGCTAAAAATAGATACCAGACTGTTTTTTATACGAAGGCTATAATGAAATCACCTTGCATTAGAATGTGCACATTAAATGACGATGAGGTCTGTTTGGGCTGCGGACGTTTATTAACAGAGATTACGTCATGGACAGGGTATAGCGAACAGCAGCGAACAAATATTTCAGCGGAGTGTGTGCTTCGTTTAAAAGCGTTAGAACAAGGAGAGGCGGTTATTGTCAGTAGCTGTAACTCGAGGCCGTTAGACATGTAATTATTCTTACGTATTACGTAGGGTTCAACTAAATAAAATGAGTGGGTTTAGAAAATGAATGCTGAAAAAGTTGTTTTTAGTTTCTTTATTGTATTGGCGTTAACATTAAATTTTGGTTTTTTTATGGGGGAAATTGATGACTTTGCCCACCATAATATTTACGAACTCTTCGCGACGATTGTGGTAAACCTTATTGCAATGGGGCTCAAATTGGGTGATCGCACTCAAGTAGGGGCTGTTTTATTATCCACCAGCATGGTGGCTAACTTACAGTTACTAGCCGCGGCTATTATTTGGGGTTATGTGACACAAATTTCAGAAACAGGTTTGAATACAGATAATGCATCGGTAATTATTTCCTTATCGGGTGGGGCGCTGATAGCCAATGTTATCTCGGTGGTAATGTTAGTCTCAGAAACACTTATGTCACGTCGATAGCTTCCAATATGTCTGACTCATCCTTAGGTAGGGTTTCGTTTATTGTTTTAAGACATATGCGCTTGCCGGTTGTCATATTTGTTTGCGTTTATGCGATTTGTATTTTGGGTATGGTGTTGGTTCCAGGCTTGCCTGATTCTGATGGGCAAACGACATACATGTCATTTTTTCATGCATATTATTTTTTAGCCTACACGGCAACGACTACCGGTTTTGGTGAGTTGCCACAGCCGTTTAGTAATGCCCAACGTGTTTGGGCGATTGTCTGTCTTTATATCAGTGTTATTACTTGGCTTTATGTCGTGGGTAAAATAATTTCCCTACTCAAAAACCCCCATTTACAGTTAGCGTTTGCGGAAGAATCGTTTATTCGTTCAGTAGAGCGGAAAACGAATGAATACTACTTGGTCTGCGGCTTTGGCGATACAGGGAGTTTATTGCTGCGCGGATTAACGGATGCGGGGTTATCTGCCGTGGTTATTGAGCGTGATGATGAGCGTATGAAAGCGCTTGATTTACGAGACTACCCTACACGCGTGCTAGGCCTCTGTGCCGATGCGAGTGAGCCACGTTACTTAATTGCGGCAGGCCTTGAAAGCAAAAAGTGCATCGGTGTTTTAATTTTGTCTAATAATGAAGAGGCAAATCTGAAAGTTGCCGTTTCTGCCAGAATACTCCGCCCTGATTTAAAAATAATTTGTCGCTCAGCATCGGTTGAAAATGAGAGTGAAATTTTAGGAATAGGCGGCGATATTCATGTGGTTGACCCTTTTAGGGTGTTTGCTTCTTATCTAGCGATGCTGATTTATAACCCAACCATTGATACTTTAAATGAGTGGCTGTCGGGTACGCGGGGTGCGAGCCTGAATAAAAATATTTGCCCGCTTAAAGGCGGCAAGTGGATTTTATGTGGGCACGGCAGAATGGGCCGAGTGGTTTACCAAAAATTAACAAACAATGGTGTTGATATAACGGCAGTTGAACCGTTGGTTGAGAATATTGAAGGTATTTCAGAGCATGCAGTATTAGGGCGTGCCAATATGGAAAACTTAAAAAAGGCTGGTTTAGACGACTGTGTGGGCCTAATTGCGGGTACCGATAGCGACACCTTTAATTTAAATATGATTCATCAGGTCGGGTTGTCCTCTTCTTCGTTGTTTACGGTTGCTAGGCAGAATCGGCATAGTAATGAAGTTTTATTTAAGAAGACAGATGTTGATTATATTTTGCAGCCCAGTTTAGTGATTGCTCGAATGGTACTGTTTATGTTGACAGCACCGCTGTTGAAACCATTTTATAAACATCTGCTCTATTTGTATGAAAATTCACCCAGTGCATTGGCTGACCTAACCAATCGTTTGGCATTGAATGTAGGTGAGGGCGCACCGATCTTAAAGACATACACAATCAATACAAACTATGCACCTGCTGTATGCTCAATGATAGCGAATGGAACAGAGGTTCGGTTGGCCGATATTTATCGTGCGCCGTCTAATAGAGAGGGTACGTTGAATGTCGTCCCTATGGTGCATCAGCGAGAGGGTAAAGTGACGGTATTGCCGGCAGATGAGCTGCTATTAATGCCCAATGATGAAATACTATTTTGTATTAGGGCCAATGCAAAAGTAATGCTTGAAGCTAATTTAGCCAATGAACACACGCTAGGGTATTTGTTGACGGGTATTGAGCCAGCGAAGAGTCATTTCTTTAGGTGGTTGCAATCAAAAGCTGTTTAATCTTTTTATTGTTGGGTCGTTAACTACCTGCTTTTAACCACTGCTTTATTTTTAGAATATCGTGTTCATTCATGAGTGCGGGAGCATGCCCTGTGTTGGGAATGGTTAATAAATCAGCGCAAGGTCCGGTTGTGGTCATTTTGTTAGCCGTTGCTTTATCAAGTAAAGCAGAGTTTTCCCCGTGTATTAATAAGGTTTTTTGATGAATAGCTTGCCAAACAGGCCATAAATTAACATCGTTGCCCGCATTCGCTTTAAAGGCTTGGGTGATGTCAGGGTCATAAGATAAGGTCACCTTGCCATTATCGAGTTTTCGGTGGCTGTGAAGGGTCAGCTGTTGCCATTGCGCATCGCTAAGTTCACCGAAACCTGCGTGAGTTAGCCGAAGGTATTGTTCAAGCTCTTGTAAGTTATTAAAGGCCTCTTGCTTACCCACATAATCAGCAATAAGTGCCAACGCCTCTTTTGGAATAAAGGGGCCGACATCATTAAGAATAAGTTTTCTGATCGGTGACCCTTTCATCGCAGCAAGAATAATGCCTTGTATGCCGCCCATCGATGTACCCAGCCAATCAACTTGTTCAGCACCACTAACGGCAATTAGCATCAACGCATCAACGGTGTATTGCTGGTAGTCATAATCCAGCTTATTGTCTAACCAGTCGCTTTCACCTCGCCCAGGGAAGTCGTAGCTGAGGACTCTATAGTCAGAGACCAGTGAGTTGGCAAGAATATCAAAGTCACGCTTGTTGCGAGTTAGACCATGAGAGCAAATAAGAACATTAGGGTTGTTGCTATCACCCCATTCACGATAAGCAATTTTATGTAGCCCCGTACTAGAAATGCTCTTAATGTATTTAGTTTTCATAATCTTTAAGGTGATTTAGTGAATATATGTATCTATAATAATTGGCTTAGATTTAAGGGGGATTTGTAAGTTTAAATTACTTAGGCCTATTTAAAGCCCCCATCAGCATAACCTAAATAAAGGAAATACATATGAGTGAAGTAAGAGAAGTTGTTGTACTAAGTGCAGTGAGAACGGCTATCGGTGATTTTGGCGGGAGTTTGAAATCTGTTGAGCCGAGCCAATTGTCAGCAATTACACTCAAAGAAAGTGTTGCTAGAGCGGGTGTTGAGCCAGCAGATGTTGGGATGGTTGTGATGGGAACTGTGTTACCAGCAGAACAGCGTTCAGCCTACACAGCACGTGTAGCACAATTGGAAGCGGGTATTCCTTGCGAAACATCGTGTATTACCGTTAACCGTTTATGCGGTAGTGGTATGCAAGCAATTGTTAGCGCGGCGCAAGGCATTATGCTTGGCGATCACGATATTGCAATTGCCGGTGGTGTTGAGTCAATGAGCAATACGTTTTATGCCTTACCAGGAGCACGTTGGGGACATAAAATGGGTGACGGTCAAATTATCGATATGATGACAGCTGGCCTTACCGATCCATTTGGTGCTGGTCATATGGGTATGACAGCTGAAAACTTAGCCGATAAATACAATGTTTCTCGTGAAGATCAAGATGCTTTGGCATTTACTAGCCACTCAAATGCAGCACGCGCACAAGAAGAAGGTCGTTTTGATACTCAAATCGTTCCTGTTGAAATTAAAACCCGTAAAGGCGTTACCGTATTTGATAAAGATGAACACGTACGCCCTGATATTTCATTAGAAAAGCTAGCCAGTATGCGTCCAGCATTTAAAAAAGACGGCTCAGTAACTGCAGCGAATGCGTCAGGTTTAAACGATGCTTCTTCTGCAATGGTTCTTATGGAAAAAGGTGCGGCTGAAGCGAAAGGTTTGAAGCCAATGGCGCGTTTGGTTGCTTACTCACACGCAGGTGTTGAGCCATCAATCATGGGTATTGGCCCTGTTCCTGCTGTACACAAAATCTTGGCAGACACAGGCTTAAGTATTGATGATATTGATGTGTTTGAAGTAAACGAAGCATTTGCTGCACAAGCATTAAGCGTTTGTCGTGAATTGAAGCTTCCTATGGATAAAGTGAATGTTAACGGTAGCGGTATTTCTTTAGGCCACCCAATTGGTGCTTCTGCAAATATCATCGTGGTTAAAGCATTACACGAGTTAGAAAGAATTAAAGGCAAGTACGCACTAGCTACTTTATGTATTGGTGGTGGACAAGGTATTGCGACGATCTGGGAAAGAATGTAGTTAGATAGGTAACTGTTCATCTCACCCCTAAAATCTGCTACTTCTGTGTTGAAAAATGATCATTTACACTTGTGAACTCACATTTTTCGCCTTGAATTAACAAATTTTAGGGGCAACCTGAATAGTTACAAGAATGACTTGCTGAGTTTTGTCCTCAGATAAAAAAAACGGGC
>Ga0209081_1001218_pt1 | contig 15451 bp, 15 predicted proteins | sample GOMGulsemesocosm_4_FD_184636 | JGI IMG/M metagenome (GOLD analysis project Ga0209081, IMG submission 184636) | Methane-oxidizing microbial communities from mesocosms in the Gulf of Mexico - GOM15B Gulf of Mexico (SPAdes) (version 2) | ecosystem: Environmental > Aquatic > Marine > Cold seeps... | reverse complement strand
CATAGAAAGCACAGGTAAGAATACAAGTGATAAAAAAAGCTAAAAGAACCGCATTAGAAAACTTAACCGTCTGTTCAGAACAGTTACAAGGTGCTTTGAAATGGTTGAATCGCTCTTATTTGCAATGCCAAAGTATATCCTTAGAAACTAAGTTTACCGATGAAGACTTTGATAAGTTAGAAAACTTAACGAGCCGATTTGCTAGGGTAACAGATATTTTAATTAATAAAATGTATCGTGCTATTGATGTTGTAGAGCTAAAGCAACCAGGCTCACTTATTGACACCATTAATAATGCAGAAAAAAAGCAGTTAATAGACTCAGTTGAGCAAGCTCGAACACTAAAAGATATCCGCAATGAAATAGCTCATGAATATATTTTAGAAGATCAGCGATTGATTTTTAGCGAAGTACTAAGCGAAACCAAACAACTACTTAAATTAAGTGAAAAAGCGATAACGTATTCAGAGAAATATTATATAAACTAATATAAAAACAAAAAAATAATGTTCTTGGTGATAAAAATACAATAAAATTTTTAAGTGTTTTCTCAGTGTAGCGCGAAGCGCCTCTGTGCCCTCGGTGGTAAAATGTCTTTAAAAAAGATTACTCACCACAGGGAACACAGAGGGTACTGCGCACCTACACCGAGAAGTGAAAAAAATGATATTAGGTAAAATAAAATAGCTTTAAGCATTTTCTCAGTGTAGCGCGAAGCGCCTCAGCGTCCTCGGTGGTAAAATATCTTTAAAAAAGATTACTCACCACAGAGCACACTACGTATCTACACAGAGACGTGAGAAAAGAGATATAGGTAAAAATAAAATAGCTTTAAGTGTTTTCTCGGTGTAGCGCGAAGCGCCTCGGTGGTAAAAAGCTCTTATGTTTTGTTTGTAGCAAGAAAGCAGGTACTATCGGTGGTAAAATATATTTAAAAAAATACTCACTACAGGGAACACAGAGGGTACTACGTACCTACACCGAGAACCGTAAAAACAATAAAGTTTTAAATTTTTTCTCAGTGTAGCGCGAAGCGCCTCAGTGTCCTCGGTGATAAAATGCTCTTATGTTTTGTTTAGAAAAAAATCAGTACCCTCGGTGGTGAAAATAAGTATTAAAAGGTAAAAGAATAAAAATGTCATTTGAAACAATATCAGTAATCGGTTTAGGTTACATAGGTCTACCAACAGCAGCCATGTTCGCCGCCTACGGGAAAAAAGTAATAGGCGTAGATGTAAATCAAAATGCAGTTGATACTATCAATCGTGGTGAAATTCATATAGTAGAGCCAGATTTAGATGCCATTGGTCATAAAGCAGTTACAGATGGCAAACTTAAAGCCGTTTTAAAACCAGAGCTAGCAGGTGATTTGCGTGAAAATCATGCTGTATATATTGTTAAGGCTATTAGTGATATGCATTTGGGAGTATTGATTGCTGTAGAGCCTAATATAGAAGTTTTATGGAGTAAAAATTGAATTGCTGTCATATGAGGACGCACAAAGATTAGCAGATATCCACTAGTTGATCATAAAGAGTTTGTAAAGTTCAACATTACTAGTTAGTTTTTAATAGATACCAAGGGACTTTGGGACTAATTAATGTTGATGCATAAATGTTAGTGTAATTACCATTTTTTAATATAGGATTATTAATGAAAATTTTTTCGTTGTTACTGATGTTGGTTCCTAGTCCAGCTAAAATAATGATATTGAAATATAAGGGAGTCAAGATCGGTAAAAATTCTCAAATTGGATTTTCGTATATTGATTCTGAACATATAAATTTGGGCAGTAATGTGTATATAGGGCACTTTAATATTATAAAATCATTAAAGAATCTAGGACTAAAAGATGGTAGTAAAATAGAAGCCTTTAATTGGATTACAGGAGGAGGTTTTGGTGAAATTACTCTTGGTGAAAACTCATCTATTAGAAGGTTCCATTTTTTAGAAGCTTCAGGTGGTATTGAAATAGGAAATAATACTATTATTGCTGGTCGTGGGAGTCACTTTTTCACGCATGGTCTATCACCTTCAAACTTAGATCAAGTAGATAAAATAAAGATTGGAAATTGGAATTATTTAGGATCTTCAATAAGAGTTATTCCTGGGGTCAGCACTAAAGATTACACATTTATAGGCATGGGAAGCATTTTAACTAAAAAATATGAAAATTCAGAGGTATTGATAGCAGGAAACCCTGCGGTAGAAAAAAAGAAAATAAGTAAAAACGATGTATATTTCTCAAGATCCCACATAACCCATAATCACCACAAAAAAAATGAATAAAAAAATTTTCAAAAGTCTAACAGGTAGTTTAGGTATTAAAATATTTGGAATGATTGGGGCCTTTGGACTGGGGATTGCACTTACTAGAATTCTAGGTTTAGAGAAGTATGGGATTTACTCTTATTTTATTTCAATCATTTCTTTATTTGCGATTCCTTCCTATACTGGTTGGTCAAATTCAATTATAAAGTTAATAAAAGATAAGGTTCTTAAAATCAATTATTTAGTGCTTTACACTTTAGGGTTGAATTTTACAATAAGTATTGCAATATTATTTTTTGTTATTTTTTCAGCTCCTAGTTTGAGTGACTATTATATAGAAATATTTCTACTTGGATTAGTATTCGCTCTACCTGCAAATTTTGGAGCCATTATTAGAGCTTCGGGTTACCGAATTTTAGGGCAAGTACCAGACATTGTATTTAAGCCGTATATTTTTTTATCAGCTTTATTATTGTTGAATTTATCTAGCTATGATATGAATATTTCTAGTATTGTATATTTACAAGCGACATGTTTTTTTTCTATCGGGGTCATATTGTTATTAGTAGTTAATAAGAAGGTACCTTTAGGTTCAGTGGTTACTAATAACTCAAAAGTGTTTAAAATTGCAATTCCGTTTATGCTAGTGGGGTTTGCTAATTCTGTTAATGCTAACTTACCTGTAATATTAACGGGAACCTTCTCAGAAATAGAAGATGTTGGGTTACTCAGAGTTGCGCAACAGATTACTGCTATAATTAATATCCCTATCTCGGCGGCTTTAGCTTGGTTAGCTCCTGATATAGATCTAAAAAAAGCGGAAAAAAAAGTACTAATTAATAAGGTTTTTACTGGTATAATATTTTCGTTACTTCCTGCTATTTTTATAGCTGTAATATTAATTTTTTTCAACGAAAGTATTCTTGATTTGTTCTTTGGGGAACAATATGTATCGGCTTCTGAGCTTGTTACGATATTGGCTATAAATGAATTGATATTATGTTCTTTTCTCATATTTCAATTGCTTTTAAATATGTCAGGTTATCAAAAACACTGTTTAATAACTTTAATTAAAGTTATTATTGTAAATGTCACAGGTTGTTTCGTATTAATTCCTTTATTCGGGGCAAAAGGAGCAGTGTTATCATCGTTAATATCTAATATGTTTTGGATGTTTCTTATTGTACCATTTTCAATGGAATTACTAAAAAATGAAGCAAAATAGAATTCTATATTCCTTTATTCTAGCTCTGGCTTTTTGTGTTTTTCTTCTTTATGAATTAGGTATTGAACCATCGCATTTGATATTAGTTACTTTCGTCCTATATTTAATAGTCTTATTTTCAAAGCCAATAGTAGACTTGAACTTAAACTTTATGTTCTCTGCTATAACTATGATTTTGGCTATCCCACTAACTTTTTCATTACTTACCGATTTACCGCTTGTTTTTACAACTACAAAAATAAGGCAACTTTTGAATGAAACAGTGTTTATTGAAAAGGCTCTTTTATTTGTATTACTTCAATCTTTAATTTTTCTGGTTTTTTCAAAAAAGTTAAACTCTATTAACATTCTAGAATTAATAACACAAAATAAAGAACATAATAATTCCATAAGAGTCATTATTGTTAAAAACGCTTTTAGCGTATTCATTATTATTGTATCGACATATATGTGTAATAGAACTGGAAGTATTTTTGACGGGAATTATGGGGGACACGGCTTTTATAGTGAAAGTTCATCATTTGGTGGCTGGCCTATTATTTTCTGTTTTTCTAGTGCCTTTCTAATAATAACAAACAACATGAACAAATATATAGTTGGATTTCTGATAGTCATATTGTTTTACTGGCTATTTCATGGAAATAGAAGTGAAGTTTTGATATTTGCAACTTTACCTTTCATAACTTTAATATACGGAAAAAATGGTCGGATATCTATTAGAAACGGCATAAAATTTATGTTCTTTTTTGGATTGTTATTAGGGGTCTTTCAATTTATTGGACTCTATAGAGAAGTTTCAAATATTGATAATGTAGTTGCAAATTCGAATAAGCTTTCTGAAGGACGCTCTTTAAGTATTTCAACAATTGGCCCTTCTGCGTACTCTATTACGAGTGCTATAGGATTGATTGATACAAATCGATTGGAAAAAGACTATGGTGAAAAATATATTGATTTGTTAATTAAAATATTGCCTAGTGCATTAAATCCATTTGAAGCCAATGAAGATTTTTCAGAGACTCTAATTTCTTTAGCTGACGCTATAGGAGGAGCTAATAACATTGGTGAGGCTTATTCCAGCTTTGGTTCTTTGGGTATTTTCTTTTTTAGTATTTTACTATCCTTTATTTTTATGGTGCTTTCGAGCAAGAAGTCTATTGATTTAAAGAATAAAATATTTATATTAGCATTATTTATTTATATGCCAAGAGTGGTGTTATATGGAAATGTTTATTTTATTAAATTTCTGAGTTTTTATTTTATATTAGTTTTAATTAATTTATTTTTAGGCAGGTTAAAGAGATGATCGTAGGTATAGATGCCACTCGTAATCGTTCTGGCGGAGCAGTTATTCACATCAAGGGTATACTTAGTAACTTTGATTTTTCAGCACATGAAATAGATCATATTCATTTATGGTCTTACCCTGAGCTATTAAAACAAATACCTGACTATGACTGGCTAACCAAACATACTCATAAGTTAATTCAGAAAAATCTTTTTTTTCAAGTGATATGGCAAAAATATATATTTCCAAAAGAATTGGCTGATTTCTCGTGTGATATCCTTTTATCTACAGATGCAGGAACTTTCTGTTGCTTCAAAAATAATATTGTCATGAGCCGTGATATGCTGTCTTACGAGCCAGGTATGATGGAAAGGTATCCTTTATTAACTTTTTCACGATTAAGGTTATACCTCTTACGTTATGTTCAAAACAGTAGCTTATCTCGTGCTTTGGGTACTGTTTTTTTAACTAACTACGCTTATGATGTTATAAGTAAGCAAGCAGGACCTTTAAATAGGGTAAAGGTAATTCCTCACGGTGTTACTGAAAGTTTTAAAGGGATTTGTAGTGATAAAACTAGTGAATTTAAAAAGGAAATTGTAGTTACTTATGTTTCTAATATCGCACCTTACAAGAACCAAAAGACGATACTTAATGCAATTTTAAAATTTTCTGAAAAATCAAAATTAAAAGTAAACTTTATTGGTGGTGGCAATTGTTTTTATTATGATGAGGTTGTCAAAATTATCAATAGTAAGAGTATACTCAAGCAATGTGTAACTATATTTCCCAAGCTTCCTCACTCTGAAATTATTTCCATATTAAAGAAAACCGATATTTTCCTATATGCGTCATCCTGTGAAAATATGCCTAATACCTTAGTAGAGGGTATGTCAACAGGACTACCTATACTTTGTTCAAATAAAGGTCCAATGCCCGATGTTTTGAAGGATACGGGACTATATTTTGATCCTGATAATGCTAATGATCTTAAAGATGCATTAGAAAAAATAGTTAAAAATAAAGGCTTAAGAGAGCACTTTTCAAGAGATGCAATGCTTGAATCGAAAAAATACAGTTGGAAAAGGTGCTCACATGAAACTTTTACATATCTAGAAGAGATTATGAATGGAGATGGCAATGTATAATATTTGCACTAACTGTGTAATGGATACTACAGATAGTAAAATTACATTTGATGACAAAGGAATATGTGATCATTGTAATACGTATTTTAATGATATTTTACCTAAGTGGAATCCTGAAGGGTTAGATGATAAAGCACTTTATAACTTAGCTGATAAAATAAAAAAGGACGGTCAAGGTAAAGATTTTGATTGTATTATGGGCATGAGTGGTGGGATTGACAGTTCTTACTTGCTCTATTTAGCCGTTGAAAAATTAGGGCTACGTCCATTAGTTTTCCATGTTGATGCTGGTTGGAACAGTCAAGAAGCGGTTCATAATATCGAGCGTATGGTTGATGGCCTTGGACTTGATTTATATACCGAGGTTATTAACTGGGAAGAAATGAAAGATTTACAGTTATCTTTCTTTAAATCAGGTGTATCGCATATAGACACCCCTCAAGACCACTCCTTTTTTGCAACTATGTATAAGTTTTCTGCCAAGCATGGTGTGAAAAATATTCTCACAGGAGGTAATTACTCTACTGAGTGTATACGTAATCCCTTAGAGTGGATGTATTTTCAATCTGATTCTAGACAGTTAATGGATATCCATTCTAAATTTGGAACATCACCTCTAAATAATTACCCGGTTACCAATATATTGTGGCATAAAGTTTATTTACCTTATATCAAAGGGATTAAAGTGATTCGTCCATTAGACTACATGATATATAACAAAGAAGATGCAACAAAATTACTTGAAGAAAAATTTGGTTATCAACGTTATCCTCAGAAGCATTTTGAATCAAGATTCACTCGATTCTATGAAGGTTATTGGTTGCCGGAAAAATTTGGGTTTGATACTCGTAAAGTGCAATATTCAAGCCTAATTGTAACGGGTCAAATGACGAGAGCAGAAGCGTTAGAAAAACTTAAATCACCAGCGTATGATCCGGACACTATAGATGAAGATTTTGAGTATATTGCAAATAAACTAGGCATATCAATAGATGAACTTAGGGGGTATTTTAATGCCCCTAACAAAACTTATAAAGATTATAAAAATCAGCAGTCGCTTTATGATTTTGGCGCAAAAGTGTTACGTGCAATAGGCTTAGAAAAAGGCGGAAAGCGATGATCGCCATTATTGACTATGGCTCAGGTAATATTCAAGCAATTAAAAACATTTACAAAAAGCTTAAAATAGAATGCAAGTTCGTCTCTGAACCTGAACAACTTAACGATGTGGATAAAATAATATTGCCCGGTGTAGGGGCTTTTGATGAAGCGATGACACAGCTAAATGAGTCTGGGCTACGTGAAATTTTAGATTTAATGGTATTAGAGCAAAAAACTCCTGTTCTTGGTGTTTGTGTAGGCATGCAAATAATGGCTATAAGTAGTGATGAAGGTAAACTTGATGGACTTGGTTGGTTTGATGCTCAGGTGAAGTTGTTTGATGAAAATATAATCAACCATAAGCCTAAATTGCCACATATGGGCTGGAATGAAATTCAGCCTAAAAGTGAACACTCTATTTTAACTTCTATTGATTTTGAAAAAGGATATTACTTTTTACATTCATATTATTTTGAATGTCATGATGAGAAGGATATCTTAGCGACAACACATTACGGTGATATTTTTCATTGTGCGGTGAATAAAGGGAATATTTTTGGTTTTCAATTTCACCCTGAAAAAAGTCATTCCAATGGCATAAACTTATTTAAAAACTTTGCGGAGTTATAGGGATGTTACGTTCACGAGTTATTCCTTGCTTACTAGTACATAATAAAGGATTGGTTAAAACGGTAAAATTTAAAGCACCTAAATATGTAGGTGACCCAATCAATGCGGTAAAAATATTTAACGAAAAAGAAGTTGATGAACTTATTGTTTTAGATATTGACGCAACTATAAATGGAGTTGAGCCAAACTATCAAATGATTGAGCATTTGGCAAATGAGAGCCGAATGCCTTTATGTTATGGCGGCGGTGTAAAGACACCTGAGCAGGCTCAAAAAATCATTAAACTTGGTGTTGAAAAAGTAGCACTATCAAGTGAAGCTATCTATAACCCTAAGCTTTTAATAGATATAGCAAATATTATTGGTCGTCAAAGTGTCGTCGTCGTTTTAGACATTAAGAAAACATTATTTGGTTCTTATGATATTTATAGCCATAATGGGAAAAAGAAAGTTAAGAAAAACTTGTTTGAATTTGTTGCTGAATTAGAAACCATTGGAATTGGCGAGTTAGTTATTAACTCTATTGATAATGACGGTGTAATGAAAGGTTATGATTTAGCATTAATCAAAAAAGTGAGGGAACATGTAAGCGTTCCTTTAACTGTATTGGGCGGAGCAGGAAGCGCTGATGATATTTTAAATCTAATTGATGAATATAAAATTATTGGCGCTTCAGCGGGTAGTTTATTTGTATTTAAAGGGGTATATAAAGCCGTATTAATTAATTACCTTCCTGAGTTCGCGTTACAAAAAATCCGCCAAATTAGTAAAACCTAGCCACTAAAAATTATCATTAACATTGAAGTTAACTAAATATGAAACAAATACTCCAAAACATAGCTAACGGTGAAACTCAGTTAGTAGAAGTCCCATGTCCTCAGAATAAAAATGGGCAGTTATTAATATCTACCACTAAAACTCTTGTTTCGGTGGGTACTGAACGCATGTTAATTGACTTTGGAAAGTCAGGTTGGATTGCCAAAGCACGATCACAACCTGATAAAGTGAAAATGGTTTTAGATAAAGTTAAGACCGATGGCCTAATGACAACAATAGATACTGTCCGTTCTAAATTGGATCAGCCCCTTCCTTTAGGTTACTGCAATGTTGGTATTGTACAACATAATGGTAATACATCATTTGAAGTGGGTAGCCGTGTAATTTCCAATGGTAACCATGCCGAAGTTGTTCGTGTTCCTAAACACTTATGTGCGTTAATTCCTGATAATGTTGATGACGAAAGCGCTGCCTTTACTGTGCTTGCTGCTATAGCAATGCAGGGTGTACGAATTGCTAATCCTACTATTGGTGAAACAGTTGTTGTTACTGGCCTTGGCTTAATAGGTTTGATTACTGTTCAACTTTTAAGGGCTAATGGTTGTCGAGTTTTAGGTATTGATTTTGATTCATCAAAATGTGCAATGGCACGCGAATTTGGTGCACAAACGGTAGATTTATCCCAAGGTGAAGACTCTTTAGCTAAAGCGAATGCTTTTTCTCGTGGCCAAGGTGTAGATGCCGTAATTATTACGGCTTCTACTAAAAGTAATGATCCTGTTAGTAATGGCGCTAAAATGTGTCGTCAGCGCGGCCGTATTGTTTTAGTTGGCGTTGTTGGTTTAGAGCTTTCTCGTGCTGATTTTTATGAAAAAGAAATATCATTTCAAGTTTCATGTTCTTATGGCCCTGGCCGTTATGATACTGAGTATGAAGAAAAAGGTAATGATTATCCCATAGGTTTTGTCCGTTGGACAGAGCAACGTAACTTTGAAGCTGTACTTGATTTAATGTCATCAGGTGCTTTAAATATGAAACCGCTAATCAGTCATCGTTTTGAAATTAACGATGCTGTTAATGCTTACAAGTGCTTAGATGATCGTTCTTCGTTAGGTATCCTGTTAAATTACAGTGCTAATGCTGATGAGCTATTAACCAAAAAATTAGTGAGTATTCGTGATGCTGAAAACTATAATGCACAAGATGCAGTTTGTGGCTTTATTGGTGGCGGTAACTATGCTTCGCGCGTATTAATTCCTGCTTTTAAAAATGCAGGGGCAAAACTTGATACCTTACTTACTAGTGGTGGCGTAAGCGCTGTACACCATGGCAAGAAAAATGATTTTGCTAATGCCTCAACTGATTTAACCCAGTTACTTGATAATAAAGCGGTTAATACCATTGTTATTGCGACTCAACATAACTTACATGCAGAACAAGTTATACAAGCAATAAATACTGGTAAGAATGTATTTGTAGAAAAACCATTAGCGCTTACTCATACCGAGTTAGATGCTATTGAATCTGCTTATAATGAACAAGAAAGTAAGTGCAGAGTAATGGTTGGCTATAACCGTCGCTTTGCTCCTCATGTGATAAAAATGAAGTCGTTGCTTGCAAATATTTCTGAGCCTAAAGCCTTTATTATGACCATGAGTGCAGGTGCTATACCAAGTGATCATTGGACGCAAGATCCAGAAATAGGTGGTGGTCGCATTATTGGCGAAGCTTGTCATTATATAGATCTAATGCGATTTTTATCCGGAAGTGAAATAACAGGTTTTACTGCAACCTGTATGGGTAAAGCAGACGGTGTTGAAATAACTGAAGATAAAGCATCAATAACGTTAACCTTTAAAGATGGCTCTTTCGGAACGATCAATTATTTAGCTAATGGCGGTAAAGCCTTTGCTAAAGAACGTATTGAAGTGTTTGCTAATGATGGTGTACTACAGTTAGATAATTTTAGAAAGCTTACTGGCTATGATTGGAAAGGCTTTAGCAAAGACAAGTTAAGGACTCAAGATAAAGGGCAGGCTAATTGTAGTAAAGCTTTTATTGACGCTATTAAACAAGGTGAAGAGTCGCCTATTTCGTTTGCTGAAATTATGGAAGTAGCACGTATTTCTGTCGATATTGCTGAGTCGTTAAGAAAATAAGAGTTAGCTATTTTACCACCGAGAACACTGAGGTGCTGCGCACTACACTGAGAGGATATGTTATAGTGTAACTACAGTGAATAATTTTAAAGGGTATGATTATGAAGTTTGAAGATTATATTGTTATAAATCCTGATATTCGTAGTGGTAAACCTTGTATAAAAGGTACACGTATAACTGTTTATGATGTATTAGAGTATTTTGCAGGGGGAATGTCTGAAGCTGAAATTCTAAATGACTTTCCAAGTTTATCTCATGAAAAAATTCAAATGGTATTTGCTTTTGCTGCTGCAAGAGAAAAACGTTTAGCTGGTTTTTTAGCGGCATGAAATTATTGTTAGATGAAAACATTAGTTTAAAGCTAGTTAAATTCTTACAGAAGGGTTTTCCTGAGAGTAGTCATATTTCTTTTTTAGATATGCAAGGAGGTACAGATACTCAAATATGGGAGTTTGCTAAACAAGAGAATTATATCATTGTGTCTAAAGATAATGATTTTAGACAGCGTTCTTTTTTACTAGGCTTCCCTCCAAAAGTTATATGGCTTTCGATAGGTAATAGTGGCATTAATGAGATTAAAAACTTGTTATTAAACAATATTGCTATTGTGGAACATTTTTTTCATGATGCAAACGAAGGTTTACTTGTTTTAGAGTTAGTATAATGCCTCGTATTAAAGTTTCGTTCTCTGTGTACTCGGTGGTAAAATAAATTAGTTAAATAACTACAATCAGTTAATCCTACATAAATTCATTTATCAACAAAAAAATCATCAACTATATGTCAAAGTTATCTCTGTATTTTTATACCCTTAAACACCTTAAGTTCACGCAAGTTTTTCATCGTATTTTAAAACGGTTTAGTCACCCTAAAGTGCATTCTGTAAAAGGTGAACGTTTGCCTATAACTGGAACGTGGTTAGCCCAAGAAATTTATTCACAAAAGTTTTTGAATGAAGTTGATGTTGTATTTTTAAATCATAAAGGCGCAGTTAATTCAAAAACTGATTGGAATAATGATAAAGAAGAAAAGTTATGGTTATATAATTTACATTATTTTGATGATCTAAACTCTTTTGGTAGTCAATCACGTAAAAACTTACAGCAACATTGGTTGAATAAGTGGATTGATGAAAATCCAGCTCCGCTAGGTAATGGTTGGGAGCCTTACAGTTTGTCTTTAAGGGTTGTAAATTGGGTTAAGGCTTTTTTATCTGGTTTAGACGTTAATGAGAAAATATTAAATAGCTTAGCTCAACAAGCAGATTTTCTTTCTCAAGATTTAGAGCGCCATATATTAGGTAATCACCTTTTTGTTAATGCTAAAGCGCTCATTTTTGCAGGTGTTTATCTGAAAGGTAAAGATGCGGACAGATGTCTTAAAACAGGGCTAGATATTTATACCAAAGAGTTAGATGAGCAGGTGCTGTCAGATGGCGGTAATTTTGAATTAACGCCTATGTATCACGTGATCATGTTAGTTGATTTACTAGACTTGATAAACCTATGGGCTACATATCCAAATAAAGTTAATGCATCGCTTGTTGAAAAAACTAATCAAGTAGCGACTAAGATGCTTGGTTGGCTAAAAATCATGAGTCACAACGATGGTGAAATCAGTTTTTTTAATGACACGGCTTTTGGTATCACTCCCAAAAACTCAATTGTATTTGAATATGCGACTAAATTAGGCCTTTATAATCCTTTGGCCAATTCTGTTACCACAGAAAATTTAACATTATTTAATTTGCAAAATAGTGGCTACGTGAGTGTTAAATCAAATGAATATTCATTAATTGCAGATCTGGCCCAAGTAGGGCCTAGTTACCAACCCGGACACGCTCATGCTGATTCATTTTCATATGAATTCTCGCTAGGTAACCAAAGAGTTTTCGTTAATTCAGGTATTTCAGAGTATGGCTTAAGTGAAGAGAGGTTAAGACAGCGAAAAACCGCAGCGCATAATACTGTAGTGGTAAATAACCTTGATTCATCGCAAGTATGGAGCGGTTTCCGCGTAGCTAAAAGAGCAAGTATTTTAAATAGAATTGTTAATCGTGTCGTTGATAACAATGTACGTTTTAGTGCGGCTCACAATGGTTTTAAAAAGCAAGGCGTAAATTGTATACATCAACGTGATTGGCTTGCTGAAAACACCTCGGTAACCGTTATAGATAGACTCATTGGTAACTATATAAATGCTGTAGGCTATCTGCACTTGCATCCTGAAATTGATGTTGTGAATATTACTAACGAGCAAATACTGTTAACTTCAAATGATTATGATATTTTCATTAAAGTCAGTGGTGCTAATGTTTCAATAGAGGATACTACTTGGCACCCTGAGTTTGGTCTATCTATTAATAATAAAAAACTTTGTTTTTCATTTACGCAAAGCACTATGACTATTGCTGTTACATGGCAAAAGAAATAAATGTGTAAATATTACTGCTTTATATTTTAAATTTATAGTTTTGAATTGCTATAAATTACTTAGTTCTAATAAAGGTTGTTGTTGTGCGAATTTTAGTTTTATCTTTTTATTATCAGCCTGATTTATGTGCTGGCTCTTTTCGGTGTACCGCTTTGGTGGAGGCGTTAAAAAAACAGAGTGATTGTGAAATCGACATAATCACTACTCTTCCAAACCGCTATGCATCTTTTTCAGTGGATTCCCATACGCTAGAAAAAAGTGGTAACGTCACTATTCATCGTGTTGCATTACCATCACACAAAAGTGGAATGGCAGATCAGATCAGGGCATTTTTCACTTACTATCGTGAAACAAGAAAAATCGTTGCCAATGAAAACTATGATGTTGTTTATGCAACAAGCTCTAGATTATTCACTGCATTTTTAGGCGCTAGGATTGCTAATAAAAAAGGCACTCCCCTTTATCTTGATATCCGTGATATTTTTGTTGATACGATAAAAGATGTACTTTCACCTAAAGTAGCATTATTTGCCAAACCTGTTTTCTCCTTTATTGAGAGATACACTTTTAAACGTGCCCAACGGATTAACCTTGTTTCTCGAGGTTTTAAACAATATTTTGACCAGCGATACCCTGAAACGGAATACCGTTGGTATACCAATGGTATTGATAGGGAGTTCTTGGAGGTTGAAACTATAGAAGAGACTGCTCCGAAAAAAAATAAAATATTGCAAGTTACTTATGCTGGGAATATGGGAGAAGGGCAAGGACTGCATAACATCTTACCAAAATTGGCGAAAATGTTGGAGGGACGTGTTGAGTTTAACGTTATTGGCGATGGTGGACGGAAAGCTCAGTTAGAAGAAGCATTAATTTCAAATGGTGTTACTAATGTTAAGTTGTTGCCTCCGGTTAACAGAGAAGAATTGATTGGTTGTTATCAAAATGCCGATATTTTGTTTTTACATTTAAATGATTATCCAGCATTTAAAAAAGTATTACCGTCTAAAATATTTGAGTATGCGGCCATGGGTAAACCTGTTTGGGCTGGTGTGAGCGGGTATGCGGCTGAGTTCTTAAATGTTGAAGTTGAAAATGCAGCAGTATTCGAACCAGGAAATCATCAACAAGCGCTACAGTTATTAGACTCTCTTGATATGAGGATAACTAAGCGTGATGATTTCATTACTAAATACAGCAGGGAAAATATTATGTCTCAGATGGCTAAAGACTTAGTTGATTTTGCATCGAGTGGAGTGAAGTTGTGAAATTAATTTTAACGGGAGCTACGGGCTTTGTGGGAAAAATAATTTCAGAAAAAACACTCAAAAAAACAACATGTTTTGATGTAACGATTGTCGGTCGTAGCAAGCCCGAAAATTTGAAGAGTTTTACATTTTTTCAAGCTAATATTGATGCTAATTCAAATTATGACCCTGCATTAGCCGATGGTGATGTTATTATTCACTGTGCTGCTCGTGTACATGTTATGAATGATATATCAAACGATCCTTTGGAAAGTTTTAGAGAGGTTAATACTTATGGAACGCTTAACTTAGCCAAACAAGCAGCAGACGCTGGTGTAAAACGTTTCATTTTTATTAGTTCTATTAAAGTTAATGGTGAGTCAACCGAGTTGAATTTTCCGTTTAAACCTGATGATACTTTTACCCCTACAGATCCTTATGGGCTAAGTAAGTATGAAGCTGAAGTAGGCCTTTGTAAAATAGCTAAAGAAACAGACATGGAAGTGGTAATTATTCGTCCACCTCTCATTTATGGTTCGGGCGTTAAAGCAAACTTTGCTTCAATGATGAAATGGGTTAACAAAGGTATACCCTTACCGTTAGGGGGAATTACAGATAATAAACGTAGTTTGGTTTCTGTTGATAACCTTGTTGATTTGATTGTTACCTGTATTGAACACCCTAACGCAGCAAATCAAACATTTTTAGTTTCAGACGATGACGATGTTTCTACTACAGGCTTACTTCAAAATATGGCCATTGCTTTGGGTGTAAAAAATCGCTTGCTCCCAGTGCCTGCTTCTTGGTTTGTTTTAGCAGCTAAGCTAATTGGCAAGCCTGCTATTGCTGAACGTTTATGTGGTTCGTTACAAGTAGATATATCAAAAACAAAAGAATTGTTAGATTGGAAACCCCCTTTTAGCAGTGCTGAATGTATGAAAAAAACAGCAGATGCTTTTTTGTTAAAATCAAAAGAGTCATAATCAAATAAATATCGAAAGATGTGTATACATGGTATATACTTTTACATTGTTAGGTAAGGAGAATACTATGCAAACTCAAACAAAAATTAATATGTGGGGAAACTCGCTAGCCATTCGTATTACTAGTGCGATGGCTAATGCAGCACATTTGCACAAAGGCTGTGAAATTTCTATTGAGGCAAATGAAAAA
>Ga0209081_1001217_pt1 | contig 15452 bp, 20 predicted proteins | sample GOMGulsemesocosm_4_FD_184636 | JGI IMG/M metagenome (GOLD analysis project Ga0209081, IMG submission 184636) | Methane-oxidizing microbial communities from mesocosms in the Gulf of Mexico - GOM15B Gulf of Mexico (SPAdes) (version 2) | ecosystem: Environmental > Aquatic > Marine > Cold seeps... | reverse complement strand
GCCATAATGCCAGCGATACGCGCGATGGAGAGTACGTCACCTTTTTTATGTTCGCCACTTTGAATTAATGCTAAGGTACTAGGTAGCATTTCGATATAGCCGCTTGTGATGGCCGTACGTTGGGTGATGGCTTTTTGACCAACATCAACCATATGGGCTTCGCCAGATTGATTGAAATGTGTGAGTTTTGTCATGGTATAGAAAGGTGTATATAAAAATAGTTCTATATTATCTATTGTTTTACTGATTGAGTGAATGACTGTGTCGATAAAAGTGCGTTATTTTGCGAGTTTAAAAGAATTGTTGGGGCGTGCTGAAGATACGCTGGAGTTTGATCAAGGTTTAAGTGTTGCAGATGTTTGGGCGAAAGCAACCCAATTGCGCGCTATGCCTGAAAATACTTTGGCGGCGCTTAATATGGAATATGTGGCCTTAGATTGTGTAGTTGCTGATGATGATGAGGTGGCTTTTTTTCCTCCGGTGACGGGGGGGCAATATGATTAAAATTGTGCCTTCGGAATTTGATCCCTTTGCTGAAGTCCAGGCTTATCAAAAAAAGCAGCAAGCCTTATCAGGAAAGTATGGTGCGACTAATATTTTCGTTGGCACTATGCGCGATTTTAATGAGGGCGAGTTAGTTAAAGGCATGACCTTAGAGCATTATCCAGGCATGACTGAAAAGCAATTGGATGCAGTGGTGCAAGAAGCCGAGCGGCAGTGGGCTTTATTGGATGCTTTAGTGATTCATCGTGTTGGTGATGTTTTTCCGGATGATGTTTTGGTGCTTGTGGTTGTTTGGTCGGTACATCGGGGCGATGCTTTTGATGCTAGTCGTTTTATTATGGAGGCTTTAAAGTCTAAAGTGCCTTTCTGGAAGAAAGAGATATTAGCTGATGATCAAAGTCGCTGGGTAGCTAAAAATACCGAAGGATATTTGTAGGAAAAGCTTTAGCCGCGCTTAGTTTTAGTCTAATTGAGGCTAAAGTTTTTTGCAGTCTTCGTGTTAGATCTTAGAACGCAGGCTTTTTAGCCGTATTATTATAACGATCAATACTTGAGATTATTTCAGCTTCAGCAGATTCAATGCCTTCCCATCCTTCAACTTTAACCCACTTGCCTTTTTCTAAATCTTTGTAATGCTCAAAGAAATGCGAGATTTTATTTAAATCCGCTTCAGGGAAGTCTAAGTAAGTTTCAATTTTATTGTAGTATTGTGTCAATTTTTGTACTGGCACCGCTAAGATTTTTGCATCTTCGCCCGCTTCGTCAGACATTTTTAAAACGCCAACGGGACGACAACGAATAACACTGCCACTTAAAATCGGGTGTGGCGTGATAACTAATACATCAACTGGGTCGCCATCATCCGATAAAGTATGTGGCACATAGCCATAGTTTGCTGGGTACTGCATCGCTGTGCCCATAAAACGGTCTACTGTTAAAGCGCCTGTATCTTTATCTACTTCATATTTAACTGGGTCGCTGTATGCAGGGATTTCAATAATAACATTGATGTCGCTAGGAACATCTTTGCCTGGTTTAACGTTTGTAAATGACATGCGATTTCTCTTATGTTGGGAAATTAATAACTATGTAATTATACCCATATTCTTTATACTTTGAGCGCTAATTGTTGTGAAATTATTGAAGTTTTGGAGAGTTGAAGTGCTAGGTACGTTGCGGAAAATGACAACTGAATTACAATCGCCAGTTAAATATCAGTTACCTCTAGGTGAGCAGTTAATCGAATTAAACCCTTTTATCGGTAAAAATATAAAGCTGAGTTACACCGGTAATATTGCTTGCGTACACTGCCAGCGGTCGATTAAAAAAGCGTTTAATCAAGGTTTTTGTTACCCCTGTTTTATTTCTTTGGCGCAATGCGATATGTGTATTATGAAGCCAGAGACTTGTCATTATGCTGAAGGGACTTGCAGAGAGCCTTCCTGGGGAGAAGAGTTTTGTTTTCAGCCGCATTATGTGTATTTAGCCAATTCATCGGGCGTTAAAGTGGGAATTACCCGGCATACCCAAGTGCCAACGCGCTGGATAGATCAGGGGGCGGTGCAAGCTTTACCTATTTTAAAGGCCCAGTCGCGGTATATTTCAGGTTTGCTTGAGGTTGCTATCGCAGAGCATGTAAGTGATAAAACCAGTTGGCAGCGTATGCTAAAGGACTTACAAGAGCCTGTAGATTTATTGGTCAAACGTGATGAACTGCTGTTATTGTGCCAAGAGCCGTTTGCGGCAATAACAGAAAAGTTTGGTGAGCAGGCATTTGAGTTGTTGCCTGAAGAGCGACCTGTTGATATTCAATATCCAGCAATACAATATCCAGCAAAAGTGAAATCTTTTAATTTTGATAAAGTAGCGGATGTAGAGGGAGTTTTGCAAGGTATTAAAGGGCAGTATTTACTGCTAGATACCGGCGTGATCAATATTCGTAAATTTACTGGCTATGAAGTGGAATTTTCTGCATGAGTGAGGTGCGAGAAATTGCCCAACTAGGTGCGGAAGTTTTGCGATTACGAGCGCAAGACGTGCAGGATATTAATGTGTATGAAATACAAGAAGTTATCGGTGATTTATTTATTAGTTTGGCGAGTACGAGTGGTGTAGGTTTGGCTGCGCCACAGATTTCAGCTTCTTGGCGGATGATGATTATAGCGTCGAGACCATCGGCGCGTTATCCGTATGCGCCGGAAATGCAACCAACATTAATGATTAATCCAAGTTTTGAGTCATTGAGTGACGCGCAGGAAAAAGACTGGGAAGGATGTTTAAGTATTCCGGGTATCCGAGCAAGAGTGCCTAGATATACGCAAATTAAGGTGAATTATATTAATGCGCTTGGCGATGCTGTGACTCAAGAGTTAGAGGGGTTTGTCGCACGCGTTTTTCAGCATGAATACGATCATTTGGATGGTTTGGTTTATTTGGATAGAGTCGAGAGCAATAAAGATATTATCTCTGAAAGTGAATTTTTTAAATTAATCGCAGATAGTTAGGTTAGCAAAGCGCTACGGTTTGTCTGTAGCGCTTTGCTTGGACTTTAATTAACGATTGTCCATGTGTAGCTTTAGTTCTTTGGGTAAGGTAAATACTACCTTTTCTTCAATACCTGGGTTTTCTACGGCAGTTTCGCCGCCCCAAGCTTGTAATTGCTTAATAACTTCTTGAACTAGTACTTCAGGTGCTGACGCGCCTGCTGTTACGCCTACTACATCAGCGCCAGCAAACCATTTTTCTTGCATGTCTTGAGCGGTATCAATTAGGTACGCAGGCTTGCCTAATTGCTCAGCAATTTCTCTTAAACGGTTTGAGTTAGAGCTATTAGTTGAACCAACGACCAAGATAATATCTGACGTCTCGGCAAGGTCATGTACTGCATCTTGGCGATTTTGCGTGGCATAGCAGATATCATCTTTCTTTTGTTCTTGAATTGAAGGGAAATGCTCATGTAGCGCATCAACCATGATTTGTGTGTCGGTCATGGACAGTGTTGTTTGAGTTACATAAGCCAAATTCTCAGGGTTATTTACTTTAACTGTTCTGACATCTTCAGGTGTTTCTACAAGGTAGATGGCACCATTTTCCGTGCATTTTTCGTATTGCCCCATAGTACCTTCAACTTCAGGGTGGCCGGCATGTCCAATAAGAAAAACCTCTCTATCTGCTTTGGCGTGTTTAGCTACTTGGATATGAACTTTAGTGACTAAAGGGCAAGTGGCATCAAAAACAGTTAAATTTCTTTCTACGGCTTCTTTTTGTACTTTTTTAGAGACACCGTGTGCGCTGAAAATAAGATAAGAGCCTTCAGGAACATCGCTTAATTCTTCAATAAAAATAGCGCCCTTTGCTCTTAGGCCTTCAACCACCGTACGATTATGTACGACTTCGTGACGGACATAAATAGGTGCCCCAAAGGCTTCAATGGCACGGTCTACGATTTCAATAGCACGGTCTACGCCAGCACAAAATCCACGAGGATTAGCAAGTTCAATTTTCATAATTTTTTCAGTTGTTGTTAAGACTTTTGATTTTTTTGTCAAAGTCTAGATGGCTTTATGTGTTAAGCATAGAGGCTGTATAAAAGAGTATTTTCTTTGCTTCCTCTATGCTTAAAAGTTATCTAGATTAAGTGGGCAGTCGATTTTTGATGGCAGGGTTAAACTTATTCGGCTTCTTTTATTTTACAAGTTGACCAGCCAAAAGGTAGGTAAGCAGGACACCAATTAATTAAGGCGGTTGCTAGAGGAATAATACCTACAGCTCCCCACCAAGATTGAAAGTAAGCGCCTGCAGCAATAATGCTAAGACCTGCAATAATTCTAATGATTTTATCAATTCCGCCAACATTAGGTTTCATCAGATTTCCTCTTTATTTAAAATAGCGAGCCAATAGGCCGAGTTTATTAGTGCAGGCGGGTAGAGGGATTTTTACCTCATAGCCGCCGCCTGATGCTTCCTGCATTTCATGTCCGTGCATGTCCTCCATGCGTTCCACGATAATATCATGATTTCCATCGGGGTGTATAAACTCGAGTTTATCGCCGACGGAGAATTTATTTTTAACTAAAATTTCAGCCATACCGGTGCTTTCGTCGTAGTTCCTTATTTCGCCGCAGAACTGTTGCTGGTGGCTTTTGGAATAGCCTGTGATGTAATTTTGCTGTTCGTGAGTATGATGGCGTTGATAAAAACCGTCGGTATAGCCGCGATTGGCGAGATTTTCTAAAACACCAATAAGCTCGGGTTGAAAGGCTTTGCCAGCTAAGGCATCATTAATCGCTTGTTTGTAGGTTTGTGCGGTTCTGGCCACATAGTAATGCGATTTAGTGCGACCTTCAATTTTTAAGCTATCGACGCCAATCTCAACAAGTCGCTGTACGTGCTCTATCGCGCGTAAGTCCTTGGAGTTCATTATATAAGTACCGTGCTCATCTTCCATGACTGGCAACAGTTCGCCGGGGCGACCTTCTTCTTCTAAGAAATAGACTTCGTCAGCCAATGGGTGGCGCTCCGCTCCACCGCAGTTAGCTGTGCCTGCATTTAGGTCGTCCATAGAAATTGCACCGCCATCTAAGACAAAGTCACCTTCAGCGTTTTCATGAGCGGGTTTAGTGTCGTATTTCCAGCGGCAAGAGTTGGTGCATGTTCCTTGGTTAGGATCGCGATGATTAAAATAGCCGGATAATAAGCAACGTCCCGAGTAAGCAATGCACAGTGCTCCATGAACAAATACTTCGAGTTCCATATCAGGGCATTCCTGGCGTATTTCGGCGATTTCATCTAAAGAAAGTTCGCGCGATAGGATGATGCGTTCCACCCCCATTCTTTGCCAGAATTTAACGGCAGCGAAATTAACGGTATTTGCTTGTACAGAGAGATGTATCGGCATATCTGGCCATTGCTCTCTTGCCATCATAATTAAGCCAGGATCTGCCATAATCAGTGCGTCAGGTTGCATGGCAACAATAGGCGCAATATCTTTGATAAAAGTTTTAATTTTGGTGTTATGTGGAATGACATTAGCTGCTAAAAAGAACTTTTTTCCTAATGCATGCGCCTCGTTAATACCTTTTGCAAGATTTTCATCAAGAAAGTCATTGTTACGGACACGTAGGCTGTAACGTGGCTGTCCTGCATAAACGGCGTCAGCACCATAAGCGAAAGCATAGCGCATATTTTTTAAAGTGCCTGCAGGGGATAGGAGTTCAATTTTTTTCATGTGCAAGAAAATCTCAAAAGCTAGTAATTAGCGCTATTCTACCTGATAGATTGCTCGCAAAATAGTCTAGTTATTATGCGGAAATAAGATTGTTTTGTGCTTGTTTAGTCTCTTTATAATATAGAAACTACTTTGCAATCAGTTAAATATGCAATACAATGGGCGGCTTTTTAATGGGGTTTAAACACCCTCCTTGTCTTACTATCAAATCTTGATGGAAGGCTATAACCCGAAAGGAAAATTATGCGACATTATGAAATTGTCTTTTTAGTTCATCCTGATCAAAGCTCTCAAGTACCTGCAATGATAGATCGTTATCGTGCAACTATTGAAGGCGCATCAGGAGCTATTCACCGTCTTGAAGATTGGGGGCGTAGACATCTTGCCTACCCAATTAAGAAACTTCAAAAAGCACACTATGTATTAATGAATATTGAGTGTGATCAAGCAACTCTGGCAGAGTTGGAAAGTAGCTTTCGTTTTAATGATGCTGTGTTACGTAGCATGACTTTAGTAAGAAAAACTGCAATGACAGAAGCATCAGTGATTGCAACTGAGACTGCTGAACAATCTACATATGCTGAGAAACCAGCAGCTGCAACAGAAGAAGCATCTGCAAAAGAAACTGCAAAAGAAACTGCAAAAGAAGAAGTAGTTTCTGATGCTAAATCTGATTCTGAATAATTAAACAAATACATAGGGGATAGCTCATGGCACGTCAAATGAGACGCAAAAAGCAATTTGCTTTTGGTGCACCAGGTGAAGCAAATGCAATCGATTATAAAAACATCGAGATGCTAAGTGAATTCGTAACTGAAACAGGTAAAATTGTACCAAGCCGTATTACAGGTACAAGTGCAAAACATCAAAGACAATTAACAAACGCTATTAAACGCGCACGTTATATTGCTTTGGTACCTTTTTGTGATGCGCACGAATAATTAAATTAAGGTCGGCATTAGTGAAGTTTTTAGCCAGTTATATTATGCAAGGAAGAATGCAGGCCATGGCTGTTGCATCTTCTTTAGCGCTGCTATCTTTACTAGTGCCGCCTGTCAGTATTGTAAGTTCAGCTACGGTAGCATTGGTGACATTGCGTCGTGGATGGTATGAAGGTTTACTGGTCTTATTAAGTGCGTGTGTAGCAGCAGCTATTTTAGGTATTATAGTTTTAGGTAATTATCAATTTGCCTTTGGTTATGCGCTTATTTTGTGGTTGCCTATTTGGTTGCTTTCTATAGTGTTGCGTGAGGGACGTCATTTATCTCTGGCATTAGAAATTTCCTCAGTATTAGGTGCATTAGCTATTTTAGGGTTTTATTTATTTGCTCAAGATCCTGCTGTTTATTGGCAGTCAATTTTGAACATAATGATTGAGCCTATGATAGAAGCATCAGATGCGCCTATAGAGCAAGTTAAGCAAACAATTGCTATGCTCGCTAAATATATGACCGGTATTCTTGCAACAGGGTCAGTAACTGGCTTGTTATTAGGTTTGTTGTTAGCTCGTTGGTGGCAAGCAAACTTATATAACCCAGGTGGCTTTAGCATAGAATATCTTTCTTTGCGCATGCCTTCACGATTTACTATAACGACAGTCTGTGTATTTATTGTCGCTATAGTAGCTGGCGGTGTTATTTCTGAGATAGCTTGGAACATAGGTATTATTTTATTTATGTTGTATGCCTTTATTGGTGCAGCTATTGCGCATGCATTAATATCAGCAACGAAGGCAAAACGCTTTTTGTTGCCGATTTTTTATATGTTGATATTTGTTGTGCCGCATCTGGTTGTGCCGGTCGCGATTATTGGTCTCAGTGATACTTGGTTGAATTTACGAAAAAACATAAAACCCCCATCAAGCATTTAAATATGCGGTGGAATCGGTATACCGATAAATTATGAGGATTATAAGATGGAAGTTATCCTTCTTGAGAAAGTTGTAAACTTAGGTAATCTAGGTGATAAAGTAAATGTGAAATCTGGATATGCTAGAAATTTCCTAATTCCACAACTGAAAGCAGTTATGGCAACAGCAAAGAAAATTGCTGAATTTGAATTGCGTAGAGCTGAACTTGAAAAAGCCGCTGCTGAAAAGCTAGCTGCTGCTCAAGCTAGAGCAACTGCACTGGGTAAAATCGAAGTTGTTATTGCTCATAAAGCTGGCGACGAAGGTAAATTATTCGGTTCTGTTGGTACGCATGATATTGCTGATGCAATGACAGCGGCCGGCGCAGCAGTTGATAAAAGCGAAGTACGATTACCTACAGGTATTATTCGTCAAGTGGGTAGCTATGATATTGACGTTAATCTTCATGCTGACGTAACAGCAACCGTTAATATTCAGGTTGTTGCTGAAGCTTAAGTAGTGCTGGTTTAAGTTTATTGGTGTAACTATATTATTATAGTTACACCAGTAACACTAAGTTTGCCGTAGCTTAATGCGGTTTGATTCATTCTTTTCAGTATATCGTTCTGACTATACTGTTCTCAGGTCGCTCGTGGCGACAAATTCTCTAGTATTTTAATTGGTCACTGTTTGTGGGTAGTCGAGTTATGTATTATTTTTATGTTGCTTTATTTTATCTGCTATTACCTTTGTTATTGGTGTTTCGCTATTTTAAGGGCTTAAAATGGCAGAGTTTTAATGCGCGCTGTAATGAAGCCTTGGGTTTTTATAAGCAAAAGCATACTCAGGATGTTATTTGGTTGCATGCGGCCTCATTAGGTGAGATGGAAGCTGCTCATGTGTTAATTGAATATTTACGCAAAAATTACCCTTATAAAGTTTTAGTCACCACAGGTACAGAGCCTGGTTATGATCGTGTGCGTGCATTGCAGGGCGATCAGGTCGATCATGTCTATTTGCCCTATGATATGCCGGGGGCTGTAGAGCGATTTATTAAGCATTTTCAGCCTAAGATTGCCATTATTATGGAGACTGAAATTTGGCCTGTTTTGTTTGCTAAATGTAAGCAGCATGAAGTTCCTTTGTTTATTGTTAATGCGCGGTTAACGGAAAAGTCGAGTAAGGGCTATCTCAAATTAAAAGCTTTCTTGGCTAAGGTTTTTGCAGGGATCTCTGGTGTTGTGGTGCAAACCGAAGTGGATGCGCGTCGTTATAGAGAGATTGGCGTGTTAGCTGAAAAAATTACCGTCTCAGGTAATATTAAACTGGATATGCCGATTGCTGAAGAGCTTAGAATCAATATGGCACAAGTAAAGCAGGAGTTATTTCCGAATCGCCAGGTATTTGTTGTGGGCAGTACTCATGCGGGTGAGGATGAGATTTTTTTACAGGCTTATAGACGTTTAAAGTCAAAGTTTCCAGAACTTTTGTTGGTCTTGGCGCCACGCCAGCCTAAACGTGCCTCGGAAATTAAAAAATTATGCTTAAAAAATAAGCTGAATGTCCTTGCGCGTACAGAACACAAAGCTTGTGATTTAGTAACTGATGTCTATTTGGTCGATACACTCGGTGAGTTAAAGCAAATGTATGCCTTGGCTGATTTTAGTTTTGTTGCTGGAAGTATGGTGCCTGTTGGTGGGCATAATATTTTTGAACCTATTTTATTAGGTGTGCCAGTAATTTTTGGCCCGTATATGAAAAATGTTGAATTACTAGCAAAACAGTTGCTCGATGCGCAAGGTGCGATTCAATGTGTAACTGAGGCAGATATAGTGCAAGCTATTACGCTGATGATCGAAGACCCTCAAGAGAAGTTACGATTAATTAATAATGCTCAGGCTTTTGTGGCAAAAAATAATGGGGCTGTAGAGCGAACAATTACACTTATCGATCCATTTTTGCGCGCGCACAAAGCCACACATCTACCCGATTAATCCCGGCTGATTTTAATAGCCTAGCGAGCTCATGAGTAGTTGCTCCAGTGGTCATTACGTCATCTAAAATGGCAATATGATTTACCTTTGGTAGCTTTGTTAATTGAAATGCATTTTTAATGTTTTTACGTCTTTGCTTGGCAGTTAGAGATATTTGGTGAGGTGTGTTTTTTATCCGCTGGCAACTGGATATGTCGATAGCTAGGTTAAGTTCTTTAGCGATAGTTTTCGCTATTTCATGCGTTTGATTAAAGCCTCTTTGCTTGTATCGATTGGTATGCAGGGGAACGGGAATAATAAGTTCGGGTAGTTCGGCGTTTTTTCCGAGATAATCGGCAAGTAATAAGCCGAGTAGTCGGGAGTTTTTATACGCACCATTAAATTTCAGTTGGTTAATTAAGTAGCGCATAGCGCCTTGATGGATAAAGGGGCTGTAGGTTTTGTTAAAGGCCGGTGGATTCTTTTGGCATTGTCCGCAAAGTCGAGGTGTTGAGCTATGAACGGCAAAGGGGTTGGCGCAGCAATAACACTGGTCTTCCATTTTTTTCAGCGCATCATAACAAGCTACGCACAAATCTATGTGCTCCATTCCTTGCTTGTTACATAATATACAGCTAGTCGAAAGCAAACTATATTGTATAATATCGAACCAGTTGTTTACCGTTTTTATCATGTTAGGTTGATCAATATTAAGTAGTCATCATCTAACTATAGCTCAGACCTTGGAGATTAACAGAATGTCAGCAGATTCAATGAATAATAATGCCGTGTTACGCCATGATTGGCAGTTAGATGAAGTTAATGCTTTATTTGCTCAGCCGTTTAATGATTTACTTTTTCAAGCGCACACAATCCATCGGGCTAATTTCGATCCGAATGAAGTACAGGTCAGCAGCTTATTAAGTATTAAAACCGGTTCTTGCTCCGAGGATTGTGGTTATTGTCCACAAAGTGCGCGTTATGATTCTGATTTAACGCCTGAAGCCCTCATGCCTATGGATGAGGTTTTAAAGGCGGCTCAAAATGCTAAAGATCAAGGCGCATCACGTTTTTGTATGGGCGCGGCATGGCGTAGTCCTAAAGATAAAGATGTGGACCGTGTAGTAGAAATGGTCAAAGGCGTGAAAGCAATGGGGATGGAAACCTGTGTGACTTTGGGCATGTTGACTGATGAGCAAACTAAAACTCTGAAAGAAGGCGGCTTGGATTATTACAATCATAATTTAGATACTTCAGAAGATTATTATTCTGAAGTGATTACTACCCGAACTTATCAAGATCGTTTAGATACTTTAGGTCGTGTGCGTGATGCTGGAATTAATGTCTGTTGTGGTGGTATCGTAGGAATGGGCGAAAATGAAACCGACCGTTCTAAGTTGTTAATTGAATTGGCTAATTTACCTAAGCACCCTGAAAGTGTGCCGATTAATATGTTAGTGCAAGTGGAAGGTACGCCATTAATGGGCTCTGAAACATTGGATCCTTTGATGTTTATTCGTATGATTGCGGTAGCACGTATTTTAATGCCTTTATCGCGCGTTAGATTATCTGCGGGGCGTAATGATATGTCCGATGAAATGCAGGCAATGTGTTTCTTTGCGGGTGCGAATTCAATTTTCTATGGTGATAAGTTGCTCACGACTGATAATCCTATGACTAATCATGATTTGGTTTTATTTGAGCGTTTAGGTGTGCGTTCTGCTGGATCAAGCTACGCGTAAGCGCATGACAGCAAAAGATAAGCAATTACAGCAAACGCTAGAGGAATTAAAGCAAGCCGATTTATATCGCTCAAGACGCGTCATAGATTCTGCGCAAGGGATTTATTTGCAGGTCGATGGTCAGCAAGTATTAAACTTTTGTAGTAATGACTATTTAGGGTTGGCTAATCACCCTGAAGTGATTAAATCCTTTAAAGAGGCAGCTGATCACTATGGCGTTGGCAGTGGTTCGGCACATTTAGTATGTGGACATGGTCGTGAACATCATGCTTTAGAGGAGGAGTTGGCGGATTTTACGGGACGCGAACGGGCATTATTGTTTTCTACGGGCTATATGGCGAATTTAGGTGCGATAGCGGGTCTGATGGCTAAAGGTGATGTGATTTATGAAGATAAATTAAATCATGCATCTTTACTGGATGGCGGTTTGCTATCGGGCGCTAAATTTAAACGCTATTTGCATAATGATTTGCATAATCTGCAATTAAAAATGCAAGGGCAAGAGGCAGGACAAAACGCCATGATTGTCACTGATGGCGTATTTAGTATGGATGGTGATGTTGCTTGCTTGCCTGATTTATCTGCGCTAGCGGAACAGCAAGGTGCATTGTTATTGGTTGATGATGCGCATGGTCTTGGTGTCTTGGGGCGGTCAGGTGGTGGTATTGTTGAGCAATGTCAGTTAACTCAGGAGCAAGTGCCTTTATTGATAGGTACCTTTGGTAAGGCATTTGGAACGAGTGGGGCATTTGTTGCAGGTTCTGAGGCTTTAATTGAAACCTTAATTCAAAAGTCACGTACTTATATTTATACCACTGCATTACCGCCAGCGATTGCGGCAGCAACGCGAACGAGTTTGAAGTTACTGCAAGCTGATGATTGGCGTAGAGATAAGTTGAATCAGTTGATTGTGCATTTTAGACGCGGAGCTGAGCAATTAGGCTTGGAGCTAATGCCGTCTGAATCCGCTATTCAGCCTATTATCTTAGGTGAGAGTCAAAAAGCCATGCAAGCCAGTGCTGCTTTGCTAAAACAAGGAATCTGGGTGAGTGCTATACGCCCACCGACTGTTGCGCAAGGTAGTGCCCGATTACGAATTACCTTTTCAGCTGCGCATGATATTGAACATGTGGATCAATTGTTGAACGCGTTAGAAACAATATCGATATGACTTATCTGCATAAAGAAGTCTATGGGCGGGGTGAGCCAGTAGTGATGTTGCATGGCTGGGCTATGCATAGTGGCTTATGGCGTGCTTTTGCTGAGCAATTGGCTGGCGATTGGCAAGTGATCTGCCTTGATTTGCCTGGGCATGGACGAAGTGAAGCTGTTCAGCCTTATACCTTAGAGGTTTTGGTTGATGAGTTAGCGCAGGCTTTACCTGAAAAGCCCTGTCACTTAGTAGGGTGGTCTTTAGGGGGCGCAATTGCTTTGCGTTTAGCTGAAAAATATCCGCATAAAGTGAAATCCTTAGTATTAATTGCCAGTAACCCGCATTTTTTAAATACGCAAGATTGGTTGGGTGTAGCGCCAAATATATTGACTGAATTTGCTAGCAATATACAAAAAAATGCATCGGTGACTTTGCTGCGCTTTATGGGTTTGCAAGTTCAAGGAATGCCAGATATGAAGCTCTGTTTAAAACAGATTAAGGAGGCATTGCAAGAATGTGCCTTGCCTGAGTTAGAGGTTTTGATGAGGGGGTTGCAGATTTTACAAACGGCAGATCTAAGGAGTGCATTAGCTGCTTTGGCGCTGCCAGTACAAATGATTTTTGGTGAGTATGATAGTTTAGTGCCTGCGCAGGTTGGCGGGCAATGTAAATTTTTAGCGCCGCAAATCGAAATGCACGTTATCGCAGAAGCAGGGCATGTTCCTTTTATCTCTCATGAGCAGCAAGTTTTGACATTCGTTCATGATTTTTTGCTTCGGAGTGGTGCCTGATGATTGTTTCTGTAGTAGATAAAAAGCAAATGCGCCAATCCTTTGGTCAGGCTTCGCAGAGCTATGATGGTATGGCGACTTTGCAGCGCCAAGTGGGGCGTGAACTGATCAATAAGGTTTCGCTTGCTAGCGGTGCTCTGGTTTTAGATGTGGGCTGTGGGACTGGCTTTTTTACTCAGCAACTGCGCGAAGTGGCGGGCTTGGAAAGTATCTTAGCCTTAGATATTGCTTTGCCTATGTTGTTAAAGACACAGCAACGAATTGGGTGCGCTAAAGTGCCGTTAATTTGTGCTGATGCGGAGCAATTACCTTTAATTAATAATTGTGTTGCAGGTGTCGTTTCTAATCTAGCATTGCAATGGTGTGCTAATTTAGAGGTCATGTTTGCTGGTGTTAAGCGAGTACTTCAGCCCAAGGGTCAGTTTGTCTTTTCGACTTTTGGTGTAAGTGCATTGCATGAATTAAAAGCAGCGTGGGCAGTAGTTGATGATTACCCGCATGTTAATGAGTTCTGCTCTGTGGCTGAGATTGGTGCAAAGTTGCAGGCAGCAGGGTTTGTCGATGTGCAGTTAGAAAAGCGAATTTATCAGAGCAAATATGCGAGTGTTATTGAATTGATGCGCGAATTAAAGGGCATTGGTGCGCATAATGTCAGTTATCAGCGCAATAAAGCCTTAACCAGTAAAGGTCAAATTCAGGCAATGTGTGCGGCTTATCCTGTCGATGCGGATGGTCAGATAACGGCGAGTTTTGAGATCATTTATGTTCAAGTAAGGAGTGAGGGGTAGGTATGGCGCAAGGTTATTTTGTTACTGGCACAGATACAGGTATTGGTAAAACTTGGACGACAGTTGCGCTTATGCAGTATTTCAAAAATCAGGGTAAGAGTGTTATAGGTATGAAGCCTATTGCTTCTGGTTGTGATGAGCTGGATGGGCAATTACGCAATGAAGATGCCTTGTTATTGCAAGAGCATGCGTCGGTTGCGTTACCTTATCAGGAGGTTAATCCTTATGCATTTGCATTGCCGGTTTCTCCACATATTGCGGCTGAGCAGGCGGGCGTTGAAATAAATATAGCAAACATTGTCGAAAAGTATCAGCAGCTTGAAAAAAAATCGGATATTGTTTTGGTTGAAGGGGTTGGCGGTTGGCTGGTACCAATTAATGCACAGCAAGATGTGGCTGATTTGGCGCAAGCTTTAGATTTACCGGTAATTATAGTCGTTGGTATGCGCTTGGGCTGTATTAATCAAGCTAAGTTGACGTTTGCAGCAATAGAGCAAAAAGGTGTGCCCTGTAAAGGGTGGATTGCATCCTGTGTGGAGCAAGATATGTTGATGCTTAAAGAAAATATACAGACACTTTGTGCAGCCACAGCTATTCCATTATTAGCCGTATTGCCTAATGCAGGTAGGCTGGATGCTAAAGCATTCGCAGAAAAAATCGATAAAACCTTATAACATTAAAGTATTTATGGTATAAAAGTCTTTCTTATAATAATAAATCGGAGATAAGAATGGCTTTAATTACTTGGAATGCTGAACAACATGAGACCAAAGTTGCTTTTGCTGATGATGAACATAAGGTATTATTTGATAAGTTAAATAAATTATATGACTTGGCAACTGGTGGTGCTGAGCGTAGTAACATAGGTAGTGCGTTAGATGATTTGATTGCCTACGTAGTAGAGCATTTCGCGCATGAAGAGAAAGAAATGCAAGCTAAGAATTATGCAGGATATGTTACACATAAAGCAGAGCATGATGCTTTAGTGGGCATTTGTGCTGGTTTACAAACAAAGTTTCATGCGGGTGAAGGTGATGTGACTGCAGATACTGGTGCTTTAGTAAAAGGTTGGTTAGATAGTCATATACCTACTTTTGATCGAGCTTATGAGAGTACATTAAATAGTTAAAATGCAATAGATTAACAAGAAATAAAGAAATATAAAGGCTTGTGAGGTTAAACTTTACAGGCCTTTTTTATGCGCGTAAGAAAGTTTTTTATAAAACGCCTCGTATTGTCTAGCTTAGCAAGAGCGCATACGGTAAAATTGAAAAGTTTGATTGTGGTAAGAATAAAAAGGACAGATCTAGTAAGGGAATAAGTCTGGGACTACAATCACTATAATAATGCATTCAATCAGTTTCTAACTTTTAGGGGAGGCTACTCCGTGATGAAAACAAAGCAATTATTCGCCAGTCTGCTCCT
>Ga0209081_1001216_pt1 | contig 15456 bp, 11 predicted proteins | sample GOMGulsemesocosm_4_FD_184636 | JGI IMG/M metagenome (GOLD analysis project Ga0209081, IMG submission 184636) | Methane-oxidizing microbial communities from mesocosms in the Gulf of Mexico - GOM15B Gulf of Mexico (SPAdes) (version 2) | ecosystem: Environmental > Aquatic > Marine > Cold seeps... | reverse complement strand
TTTATAGGGTATATGTGAATATCTGATAATTTAGGTGATATCATTTTATTTAAGCCGAATTCAGGTTATTTACTAAAGCGTGCAGAAAAAATGTAATGAGTAAGGTATATTAACCACCATTATTTTGCACTTTCTTTTTATTAAAACTAATTTATGACAAAAAAAATTAAACACCTCCATATTCTAGGTATTTGCGGAACTTTTATGGGGGGAATCGCTGCATTGGCTAAACAACTGGGTTTTCATGTTAGTGGTTCTGATATGAATGTTTACCCTCCAATGAGTACTCAGTTAGAGGCGCTCGGTATTCAGTTAAAACAAGGTTATGAAAAAGAGCACTTTAATGATGAACCTGATTTGGTTATTGTCGGTAATGCCATGTCTCGTGGAAACATTATGGTGGAATACATGTTAGATCGTAATATTCCTTATATTTCAGGCCCTCAGTGGTTATTAGAAAACGTACTAAAAGATCGTTGGGTTTTAGCGGTTTCAGGTACACATGGTAAAACTACCACCAGTAGTATGCTTGCTTGGATCTTAGAATATGCACAGCTGTCACCCGGTTTTCTTATTGGTGGTGTACCGCAAAATTTTCAATGCTCAGCGCAATTAGGTAACGCTCCTTTTTTTGTTATTGAAGCGGATGAATACGATACCGCTTTCTTTGATAAACGCTCTAAATTTGTTCATTACCAGCCAAGAACGCTGATTATTAATAATTTAGAGTTTGATCATGCCGATATCTTTAATAATATTTCTGACATACAGCGTCAATTTCATCACTTAATTAGAACGGTGCCTAGCAACGGGCTTATTTTATCTCCAAAGAATGAAACCAATATTAATGAAACATACACTATGGGTTGTTGGACGCCTATTGAATATAGTTATTGTGATAACGGATGGCAAATAGAAAAATGTATTGATGATGGTAGTGAATTCATTGTTCACTTTAATAATGTTAAACAAGGAATTGTAAAATGGGACTTAATTGGTGATTTTAATATCGATAATGGTTTAATGGCAATTGCCGCTGCTCGTCATGCTGGTGTTCCAAGTCATGTAGCTATTGAAGCACTAAATAAATTTATTAATACCAAGCGTCGATTAGAGTTACGTGGCACAGTGAATAATATTAAAGTCTATGATGACTTTGCACATCACCCAACAGCAATATCTAAAACATTATTAGGTGTTCGATCTTATGCAGATGCCAAAGATAATGACTGCCGTGTTGTTGCTGTTTTAGAGCCTCGTTCAAATACGATGAAATCAGGTATCCATAAAAAAGAATTACCTTCTGCGCTATCACCAGCGGATCACGTATTTATTTTTGCTGATGATAAAATAAAGTGGTCAACAAATGATTTAATCAATGAATGTAAAAACCCTTGTATTGTAAATAATAAGATAGAAGAACTTGTCACTAATATTGTTCAATTTGTAGAACAAGGAGATATTATTGTGGTGATGAGTAATGGTGGCTTTTCTGGTATTCATGATAAATTATTATCAGCATTGACTTTAAAGTATCAAAAATAAATAGGGAGAGTAATATTTCACACCAATTTAAGCAAAAAATAACCATTGCCATCACAGGGGCTTCAGGTGCTAATTATGCATTGCGTTTAATGGAATGTCTTATTGCGGCTGATTATCAAATTTATTTACTTTGTTCAAGCGCAGGGCGTATTGTTTTGGATACCGAAGTTGACATCAAACTTCCGTCATCTCCTGATGCAGCAAGTCAGTTTTTCATACAACACTATCAAGCAAAACCAGAACAGATTATAGTTTTTGGCAAAGAAGAATGGTTTTCCCCTGTAGCTTCGGGCTCTGCCGCACCAAAACAAATGGTTGTATGTCCATGTACAACAGGAACATTAGCAGCGATAAGCCAAGGCATGAGTGATAATTTGATAGAACGTGCTGCAGATGTTGTTATTAAAGAGCGTGGTCAGTTAATTTTATTGGTAAGAGAAACACCATTTTCTACCATTCATTTACAAAACATGCTGACGTTATCACAGCAAGGCGTTGTCATTATGCCAGCAGCTCCAGGGTTTTATCATAAGCCAGAATCTATTAAGGACTTAATTGATTTTATGGTTGGAAGAGTGCTTGACCACTTAGAAATAGAGCAAAAAATTATGCCTCGGTGGGGATATCATTCAAAATAAAAAACTAGCAATAACAAACGTCATAAATTTTATTTTGAATAAATATTTAGGTTTATTTGTCTAAGGGCGATAAAGTAGCAGAGATTTAAATTGTTTTTGCAGAAAAAAAGGAAGTTTTATGTTTCATCAAATGTCTTTAGCGAACAAAATTAATATAGCCCTAGTAGTGATTGCTGTTGTGTTTTTAAGTACGACTATTTTTTTCTTTTATGATGATGAGAAAAAATTAGCAGAGCATTTTGTTGAACGAAATTTAGAAAGCTTAGCTATTAATTATTTTGATTCAGTTAATACCATGATGTTAACAGGCACTATTAATAATAGACAAATAATTCAAAAAAAGATTTTAAGTCAAGATGATATCGTTGAAGCTCGGATTATTCGGTCACCTGCTTTAATTAAATTATATGGTAAAGGTTACGATGACCAAGCTGTAGGCAATAACGATTTTGATATACAAGGCTTAAAAGGCGTTAGAGCATTTAAGCAATTTGAAGATAACGGTAAACGCATGATGAGTTTTATCATGCCTATTGTTGCGAGTGAGGATTATCGAGGAACAAATTGTTTAGGTTGTCATCAAGTGAGTGAAAATGAGATTTTAGGTGCAGTTAAGCTAACATTTGATTTATCTTCTGTTGACCAAGATATTATTGAATCAATAACACATGCAACAATATTACAACTGATAATAACACTCGTTAGTTTTGTTTTACTGAGCTATACATTGAAAAAGTTGATTTTTACTCGTTTAGACACATTACGAAGTACAATCAAACATGTAGAAGAAAATCTTGATTTAAATAAAGAAGTTGTTATTACACATCATGATGAATTAGGAGAAGTAAGTATTGCCTTAAACGGTATGATGCAAAAATTTAAAGCTAGCTTTAATTTAATTTCTAATGCAACTGAGCAATTAATTGCTTCAGCAAAAAGCGTTGATGATATATCAACACTAACTAAAAATGCAGTATTAGAACAAAAGCATGGAACAGATTCAGTCGCGGCTGCAATAACAGAGCTTGATGCTTCAGCTAATGAGGTTCAACAAAATACTCAAAGCGCAGCAGATAAATCAGTATCGGCAAATAAACGTGCATCTCAAGGTTTGGCTTTAGTTAATGAAACTAAAGTAGGTATTGATAGCTTACGTGACCAAGTCATTGAAAGTACAACGATGATCACTCAACTGAGTGACCAAACTACAGAAGTAGGTAAAGTACTAGAAGTTATCACCGCCATTGCAGAACAAACCAACCTACTTGCATTAAATGCAGCAATTGAGGCAGCACGTGCAGGTGAGCATGGTAGAGGATTTGCTGTTGTTGCTGATGAGGTTCGCACCTTGGCAACGAGAACACGAGAGTCTATAGACCAAATCCAATCAACTTTTGGTTCATTACAGTCTGATGCAAAAGGCGCTGTTTCATCAATGAACGATATTAGTCAACAAGCCAATGATAAAGCCAAAGAGGTTGCAAATGTAGCAGACTTACTTGTTGATATTACAAATGAAATTGAAGAACTTGATGAGCTAAATTGCCAAATTTCAGATGCGGCAAAACAGCAAAATATTGCAGCTGATGAAATTAACGTTAGTGTTGTTAACATTAGTGATGTCGCTGAAAAATCGAGTGAAGACGCTATTCGAGCTAAGGAAATTAGTGAAAACTTACTCAGTTTATCTTATGAGTTAAATACACAATTAGATAAATTTAAATTTTAGTTATTTATTTACACTGTTTAAAATAGTTCAGTAGTACATTTGTTTCATTGTTCAATAAAGATTTTAAGTCTATACTTATTAAACCCTAAATTTTAAACTCATTGAATTTGGCTTAACATGGATTTTTTAAGTATTACGCAATTTTCCTTTATGAGGGTTAATAAGCCTTTAGCGCTCTTCTTTAGTGTACTATTTTTTTCTTGCATCCCTTTTCCTGTATATGCAGGGCAAGCAAGTGAGTTTTATATTCATTTTAGTCTAATTTTTATTATAGGGCTAAGCCTTCCAATATTGTTATTATTGATACAAGCACATGCTTTAATGAGGTGGCAACATTTTGTATTCATTACATTAAGTGCACTCATCTTGTTATATTTTTTAGCCAATATTGAACAATTTCAGTTACCTTTTGTAGTATCTGCCGCCTATTTATACTTAGCTTCAATTAGCATGTTAGTTTTTAGCTTTGATTATGATGATGTAGAAAAACCGAATAATTTAGTACAAAAAAAATCATTCATTAAAAAAACAATAATATTGTGTACGGGGCTCTATTTAATAGCACTATGGTTTTTACCTCAATTTGATGTAGTTAGTAGCTGGATTTTATTTAGCTCAATACTTTTAATACTGATGCTTATTTCAATAATACAATTAATACGTAATTTAGGTTTAGCAACGCCTATTATTATTTATTGTTTTACACAATGGGCTCTTTTATGTACTTTTTCTGGTGTAAGTTACTTATGGTTAGAAAACCCATTAGTAACTAGCTATAACCTTGTTTTACTTACTGTTATTAGTTTCACTTTTGTCGTTATTAATATTTGTTGGCTATTGGTTAAACAGAACTCTAGAATTACGCCTAAAAATGCCGATTTGAAAACGATCAGTGAAGCTGAACTATTCACTTATACACATGATCCTGCAACTAATTTACCTACAGCTCAACAAGCACTGAAATACTTTAATCTTGCGTTAAAGTCTCAAAAAGATAAAAAGTTTGCCGTTGTTGTATTTAAACCGGTTAACTTCCAACAAGTTAATACTCTATTAGGGCATCATAATTCTGATATTTTACTCTTGCAACTTGCATATTGCCTACAAAGAAATATAGAAGATAACCATTCTCTGCTTAGTTTTGACCACAGTATAAAACCGATAAAATTAGCGCGCTTACAAAGCCTACATTTCCTTGTGATTTTTGATTTAACAACGTCTAAATATGAGACTAAACAGGTTATTAATGATCTTTGTAAGCAGTTATCAAATGCAGTGCCAAATGCGATGAGCTTTAAAAGTTTCTCACTAAACTTTGAGTTAGCGTTTGGTGTGGCTATTAGCGGTGAACATGGGTTAAATGTTAATGAAATTATTTCTCATGCAGGAGATGCTTTACTTGATGCTGAAATGAAGCAACAACAAATCTGTTACTTTGATAATCGTACTTTGTTTTATACAGAACAAAAACTGGTTCGAATGGAAAGCCTACGCAAAGAGATACTTGACCAAAATTTAAGATGGTACCTACAACCACAAATTAATATTAATAATAATCAAATAATAGGTTTTGAATTAATGGTTCATTGGTATGAAAATCCGAATGAAGAGCCACTAACTTTGCCTGAATTTATTGATATTGCAGAGCATAGTGGAGAGGTTTATTTATTAACTAAACAAATGTTTACACAAGCATTTGAAGCCTTATCTGTTATGCATAAAATGAGCGTATTTAAGAAAATATCTATTAATCTTTCGAGTGTAAGCTTACTTGAGCCAGATTTAGTGTATTTTATTGAACAACAAATGGCTCATTATGAAATTGCAAGTAAGTATTTAACGATTGAATTTTCAGAGCAAGTTTTATTATCTTCTGCACATCGTTCTAAAAGCATTATTGGGCAAGTGAAGCAATTAGGTATTAATATTGCTATAGCTGATTTTTCAGGTAGTTATGAATCTTTACGTTATCTTAGAAAAATGGAAATAGATCAAATAAAAATAAACTGCCAACAATTAGCCAAGCCAAATACTAGTCATACAGATAAAGCCATTATAAATGCACTAGTTACTTTAACTCTTGGTATGGATCTACCTTTAATTGGTACCAATATTGACACGCATGAAGCGAGTTCTGCATTTATTACTATGGGTGGAACATTTGTTCAAGGCGATGTTGTTAACAGAGGAGTTACACCAGAAGAAATAGAGGTGTGGCTAAATAAATGGTTTGTGCAATATCCTGAGCTTTAGGGGATTTTAAAGTTGGGTTATGTTAATCATATCTTCTCGAGAGTGGCCACTTTCTTTTAATTCCAATAAGTATTTATCCCACCTAGAATCATATTCGGTTATTAATTGTTGTAAATACTCTTCAGTATAAATAGCGCTATGCTGATCATCAAAAAGTAATCGATAACCATGTTTTCCTACTATTTCTATTGCATTTAATTGTACATTTTTTTTATGGCTCGGCAGTAAATTTTTACCTTTACTGCTTTGTGCCATAGGAGTTGATATTCGTAAATATTCAAAATTTAGTAAAGCTGTGTCATCATTTGTATATTCAATAGTAAGCGTTTTATCAGTGCTATTAATAAAAAATGTTTTAATTTTCATATGATATATATCCAGTACAATGTTTATATACTCACTCCATTTGAAAACACTCTAATTTTCTGAAATGAGTATATTCAAATGGAGTGGATTTAGATGACTTTATAAAATAAAACGACTTAAATCTTCATCTTTGATAACGTCATTTAAAATGGTATCAACATAAGACTTATCGATAGTAATTGTTTCACCAGAGCGTTGGTCAGCGTTAAATGACAAGTCTTCTACTAAGCGTTCCATCATTGTATGTAAACGACGAGCACCAATGTTTTCAGTATTTTCATTTACTTGCCAAGCAGCATTTGCAATAGCTTGAACACCATCTTCTTTAAACATTACTTCAACACCTTCTGTTTTTAACAATGCCGTATACTGTTCCGTTAAAGAAGCAAAAGGTTCTGTTAAAATACGAACAAAATCATCAGTAGTTAATGCTTTTAATTCGACACGAATAGGTAAACGACCCTGCAATTCAGGAATTAAATCAGATGGTTTCGCCATTTGAAAAGCACCTGAAGCAATAAAAAGAATATGATCTGTTTTAATCATTCCATGTTTAGTGCTAACCGTAGAACCTTCTACCAATGGTAGTAAATCACGCTGCACACCTTCACGCGATACATCTGGGCCTGATGAGTCACCACGCTTACAAATTTTGTCTATTTCATCAATAAAAACGATACCATTTTGCTCTACTGCATCAATAGCTTTTTGTTTAATATCCTCTTGGTTTACAATTTTCGCTGCTTCTTCTTCTTGTAAAGCTTTAAAAGCATCTTTTATTTTAAGTTTACGCTTTTTAGTTTTATCACTTGAAAGGTTTTGGAACATGCTTTGTAGCTGTGATGTCATGTCCTCCATGCCAGGAGGTGCCATTATTTCCACACCAACTTGAGTAGCCGCTAAATCTAATTCAATATCTTTGTCATTTAATTTACCTTCTCGCAATTTTTTTCTAAAAGTTTGACGAGTGCTTGAATTAGCAGCGGATTCATCATTACCAAACCCATCTCTAGGGGGAGGTAATAAAACATCAAGAATCCGTTCTTCAGCCGCTTCTTCTGCTAAATGTTTAACGCGAGACATTTCATCTTCTTTAACCATTTTAATGGCCATATCGGTCAAGTCACGAATAATGGTTTCAACTTCTTTACCTACATAGCCCACTTCAGTAAATTTAGTTGCTTCAACTTTAATAAAAGGCGCACGAGCTAATTTTGCTAATCGACGAGCAATTTCGGTTTTACCAACCCCTGTTGGACCAATCATTAGAATATTTTTTGGTGTTACTTCATTACGAAGATCAGGCTCTAATTGCATACGACGCCAGCGGTTTCTAAGTGCAATGGCTACTGCTCTTTTTGCATCACTTTGGCCTATAATATGGCTGTCTAACTCATGAACAATTTCACGTGGTGTCATGTCTGACATTTTTTATTCCTCATCATGCCTTTTTGTTTTCAGGCTGTATAATACCAATTAATCCAAATGGTATAAATTTTAAAGCTTATAATTCGTCTATAATGTGTTCTTGGTTGGTAAAAACACAAATATTACCGGCAATTGATAATGATTTTTCTACTATCTCTTTTGCACTCAGTTCAGTGTTTTCTAATAATGCAATAGCTGCTGATTGAGCAAAATTTCCACCGCTACCAATCGCAATTAAATCATGTTCAGGCTGAACAACATCACCATTACCTGTAATAATTAATGACGCTGTTTCATCGGCAACCGCAAGCAATGCTTCCAGTTTCCTTAATGCTCTGTCACTTCGCCAGTCTTTTGCAAGTTCAACAGCTGCTTTAGTTAAATGCCCTTGATGTTGCTCTAACTTACTTTCAAAGCGTTCAAATAATGTAAAGGCATCGGCTGTTCCACCAGCAAATCCTGCAAGGACCTTGTTGTGATATAAGCGACGAACTTTACGTGCATTACCTTTCATTATTGTATTGCCAAGTGATACTTGGCCATCACCACCAATAGCAACTTTGCCATTTCGTCTAACCGATACGATCGTAGTCATCTTAACCTCAATAGAAAATTTTAAATTATTTAAATGTACTGAATATATACCCATAATCATTCAAGATGCTTGTTTTAATCCGTTTAACAAAGTCATCTACTGCTTTGCATTCAATCCTAATAGCCAGCTATTAGTCAATCATGCGTTTTGTAGCTAACATTTTTAACTAGACTAAAATTCATGCATTTTGAAGTGTCATGAGTATATAGTTGGGTTTTTTTATGTGTTTTCAAGAAGTGAAACACATTATTTCCATAGCCAAATTTGACAGCCAAGAATTTTGTTGTTTTTTAACTTATGTTTATCTTTTTCAGCGGTTCTTTTTCGTTTATAAGGACCTAAAACGACTTGATACCACAGGCTTGTTTTACCCTGTGCTTTTTGAATACGACTTTCTATGCCAATAAATGCCATTTTTGCTTTTAAAGACTCTGCTTGAGTTTGACGTTTAAATGAGCCGCATTGCATTTTATAAGGGCCATTCTGCTTTACCTCATACTCACCAACATCTACTTCTTTGTTTTCTAGCTGATCCACATAAGTCCATTTTTCTTTCGGTGGTGTAGGTAGTGTTGTTGCTTTGGTTACCTCTGGTTGTGAGGAGGCTGCAACAGGAACTTTAGTGGCAGAGCTATTTTTTAAAAACCACAAACCATAAGCACTTGCGCTAATAATAACAAACAGTATTAGTAATATTGACTTTGTAGCACCCTTTTTTTCTTTGACAACCTCAGCTGACTTTTTCTTATAAGGATTCTTTTTTTTATTTTGCGTTCTGGGACGAGTAACATAATCTTGATGAGACATGAGAAATACAAAGCACAACGGGAATTTTAGTTATTCTAACCGAGTCGACTAGAAAATACAGCCAAAAGTTCAGGTTATACCAAACCGATTAATTAATGGATCAATTTTTAATGAGGGTAAATGTTCAAGAACGAGGCGCTTGATTGAGCAATAGCTGGCTATTGTGATTGAAAGCAACAATGTTATTGGATATTTAGACCATTTAAAAAGATCACTTAATTAGTTGGATTGGTATTATACCCATAATCATTAATTATTTAGTGAGATTAGTATCATTTACCAATTCAAATCTGTGGGATCTATATCAATACTCCAGCGTACTTTCTTTTGCCATTCATTATTTTGTATTTGAGTTAATATAGAAAAAATAGCTTGATGTAAATATTTTCTAGATTTAGCTTGAACAATTAAATGAAAACGAAATTTTCCTGCCTTTTTTTCCATTGCTGCTGGTACAGGGCCAGCAAACTCACAATGTTCTATTGGCTTATCACACAGAGATCGTAAAAATTTTTCAGGATAAGAAGGGTAATTGGCTTCAGCTCTAAATAATGCTTGAAAACTAAAAGGCGGTAATGAGGCTTGTTGACGCTCAGCTAATGCTTGGCTAGCAAAATGAGAATAACCATTATTGACTAAATCTTGCAATAAAGGATGATCAGGATAATGTGTTTGTACTAATACTTTTCCAGGTTTACTCGCACGTCCTGACCGTCCAGCAACTTGAACAAGCAATTGAGCCATTTGTTCAGCAGCTCTAAAATCAAAACTAAATAATGCACCATCAACATCAAGTACGGCAACTAAAGTAACATCAGGAAAATGATGTCCTTTCGCTAGCATTTGAGTGCCAATTAATAATTGGTGTTTTTTATCAGAGACTTCTTGTAATAGTTTTGCCAATTCGCCCTTTTTCCGTGTGCTATCTCTATCAATTCTAACAATACTGTTTTGAGGGAATAATTCATGAATTCGTTGTTCTAATTGCTCTGTTCCTTGTCCAATAGGCGCCATTCTAACACTACCACAGCTTGGACATTGTCTTGGAATGCGTTTTTGGCTACCACAATGATGGCAAATAATAAGTTGTTGTTTTTGATGTAAAGTATAAGGCTTATCGCAACGCTGACAGTCTGCTATCCAATGGCATTCTTGGCAATTTATTACAGGAGCATAGCCCCTGCGGTTTAAAAACAATAATACCTGCTCACCTTTTGATAATGTTTTTGCAATTTCGTGTTTCAATGAGCCAGAAAGACCAAATTCTGTTTGCTGTTGAGCCATATCAATGAGTGATATTTGAGCTTTTTGGCTTTTTCCAGCACGTTGTAAAAGTTGATGGTAATGATATTTACCTGATAAAGCATTGTTTAGTGTTTCAAAGCAGGGTGTTGCAGAGCCTAAAACAATAGGAATATTGAGTTGTCTTGCTCTTAAAATGGCAATGTCTCGGCTATGGTAGCGAAAGCTATCTTGTTGCTTTAAAGAGCTGTCATGTTCTTCATCAACAATAATTAACCCTAATTGATGTAAAGGTGAAAAAACAGCAGAACGTGTACCAATAATAATTGCCGCACTGTTTTGTTGAGCATTTAACCAAGTATTAAAACGTTCCGTATCATTTAATGCTGAATGATGTAAGTGAATAGGTACTTGAAACCTTTGTTCAAAACGTAATAGCATTTGAGGTGTTAAACCAATTTCAGGCACTATAACTAAGACTTGTTTACTATCGGCTAGTATTTTTTCCATTGCTTGAAGATAAACTTCTGTTTTTCCACTTCCCGTAACACCATCGACTAAATGACATGAAAAATTCTCGGTAGAATTATTAATTGCGCTAACAATGATGGCTTGTTCAGGAGATAAACAAAGCTTATTTTCAGTGTTCAACCATCCTTCTTGCCAAGTATAAACAGTAGGCTCTTGCGTTTTTTCAATGATTAAGTTTTTATTTTGTAACGCCGTTAGTGGTGCCTTGCTATAGCCTAATGTTCGTAATTCGGCCCAACTTATACCATGATGATTTTTAATTATTTGATAAAGAGAAAACTGTTTTGGCGCTTTACTTTCTAATTTAGCTACTAAGGCATTATCAACAGTCCCCACCTTTTCATGCCAAACAAGAGGAGGGGTTAAATGAATTTTTTCTACTTTTCTAAGTAAGGAGGGCAATGCTTGTTGGAAAACATCGCCTATTGGGTGGTGATAATAATCAGCGCATGAGCGCAAAAATTCAACTAAAGAGGTGCTTAAGTTAAAATTATCATTTAAACGACCCATGATGTTTTTAACTTTTTTAGGATCAAATTCACAATGATCTTTTATAGAAATAACTAAGCCAATAACATTTCTTGCTCCAAAGGGAACAATGACACGTTCACCTATTACAATTTCAGGTGTTTGTAATTTTATTGGTAATTTGTAAGTAAATAATTGCCGTATAGGAACAGGAATAGCAACTTGAATATATTTAGCTGACACTTTTCACCAAGTAAAGAAAGTATTTATTATGCTCATTTTGACTTGAGAAAGGATAACTGCCAAGTATGAATTTCAATTTTAGGTGAAATAATTGTAAATTTAAGGTTTTTTTCTATAAATTGAAAATAAACATACATTTTGACCTTATTTAGACTTTATTTTGTTGCAGTAACATAGGTGATGCTTTATCATTCGCCACCATTATTTAACTCGTATGGTACTTAGCGTTTATTTTCCTGTAGTAGGTAAAGAAAATGGCTGAGCGGCGATACAATTTTTCTCTTAATAGAGATAGAGGCTCCTCATGAAAAAAGGCATTCATCCTAAGTACGCAGAATTTAAGGCAACTTGTTCTTGCGGTAACATCATTGTAACGCGTTCTACAGTATCTAAAGATATTCATTTAGACGTATGTTCAGCATGTCATCCATTTTATACTGGTAAGCAAAAAGCGGCTGAAACTGGTGGTCGTGTTGATAAATTTAACAAACGCTTTGGTGCTCTTAGTAAAAAATAATTTACTGATTAAGTGCAACGAAGATGAAAAAACGCCTAAAGGCGTTTTTTTATGCCTAAAATATATGAAAAAGCTTTTATTTGAATAAAAATACACCTTCATTTAAACCATTTTTCCTCACATCACATCTAATACCAATCAGATTAAGTTAATATAAGAAAATTATATTTAATTTTCAAACCGGTGATGCTAATGGCTCCGTTAAAGCAAATACAGTTAGTGGAACAATAACGATTGAGTAGTTTTGTTTGTATTAGCTAAAATCTGATAGTCGTAAAAGCCACTTTACCTTGCGATTATCTAGAGTATATCTATTTTTCTCTACTTTACGTAAGATAATACAATATGTATCCCACCTAATAATAACTAGGACATTCAAAATGCAATACCGTCATATAGTATTAATTTTTATATCCTCACTTTTTGTGAACATCAGCAGTTTCGCTACTGAAAACAACACTCCATCTAAACGCTTTACGGCAATGCGGGTGTTTGATATGGAGTATGCAACTGATCCTCAGATTTCGCCTGACGGCAAACAAATTGCTTATGTACGTCATTCTATGGACCGAATGAACGACAAAGATAAAGGCCAAATATGGCTGATTAATGTTGATGAAGGTTTACACTTGCCTCTTATTGATGGCGGAGGGGATTCTCATTCTCCTCGGTGGTCTCCTGATGGAAAAAGTCTGATTTTTGTTACTGCAAGTCAAGGGAAACCTGAATTAAGACTGTTTTATTTAAAATCAGACCGAAGTATTGGTTTAGCTCAATTTATCAGTGCTCCTTCACGCGCTACTTGGTCTCCTGATGGTAAGCACATTGCTTTTAATATGTTTGTAAAAGGTAAAAAAACGAGTTTTTCAAAACCAGTTACTAAACCCGAAGGGGCAAAGTGGAATGATGCAGTAAAAGTATTTGATGATCTCACCTTTCGATTTGATGGCGCTGGTTATTTACCTGAAGGAACAACTCAAGTATTTACGCTGCCAATTGAGGGCGGATCTCCACGTCAATTAACACATGGCGATACCGATATGAAAACATCTGCGTGGTTAGATAATGATACAGTTTTAGTCATAGGAAATACCGCAGAAGATCGTGATATGGATTTCATTGAAAGTGAAGTTTATGCTGTTGAATTGAGTGACTTGTCGATAACAGCATTAACCAGTCGTGATGGTCCTGATAGCGGAGCGATTGTCTCACCTAATGGAAAGAACATTGCCTACATTGGTTATGATGACAAGATATTATCCTATCAACAAAACAATTTATATCTAATGTCTGCTGATGGCACAAAACAACGAGAACTTGCTACTGATTTTCCTGGTAGTATTGGTCAAATAAAATGGGAATCTAATAGCAAAACACTTATATTTTCATCTGAAGATCACGGATTTATCAGTTTGTATCGTGTTGATCTAAAAGGCAGAGTGAAAAAAATTATGACTGGAATCGGCGGAGGTTCAATCGGTAGACCCTACGCAAATGGCAGTTTCTCTATCAGTAATCACTCAAAAGCAAAAATTGCTTATATGGCTGGGTTTTCTAATCGACCTGCTGAAATTGGAGTGACAGATTACAAAGGTAAAAAACAACGAATATTAACTAAGTTGAATGATGACTTACTGCCTTATCTTGAAATGGCAAAAGTTGAAGAAATTAAAGTTAAGTCTAGTCATGATGGCAAAGAAATTGAAGCATGGGTAGCTTTCCCGCCTGACTTTAAAGCCGATGGTAGCTTCCCTATGATCCTTGAAATACATGGCGGCCCATACACAATGTACGGTCCTTATTTTGCAAGTGAGATGCAACGTTATGCTGCTGAAGGTTATGTAACGGTTTGGGCTAATCCTCGAGGTTCAACAGGTTATGGTGAAGACTTTGCGTTGGAAATCGATCGCGCTTATCCAGGTAATGACTATCACGACTTGATGAGCGTAGTAGATGAAATGATAGCTCGTAAATATGTTGACGAAAAACGTTTATTTGTTACTGGTGGTTCTGGTGGTGGAATATTAACGGCTTGGATTGTGACCAAAACTAAACGGTTTGCCGCTGCAGCCTCTATAAAACCCGTGATAAATTGGATGACAATGGCATTATCAAGCGACTTAGCTCCTTATGTAATACGACATTGGATACGTGAAAATCCTTGGTCTAATCCTGAAGCCTTCTTAAAGTTTTCGCCCATCCGTTATGTGGATAAGGTTAAAACTCCAACCTTGATGATGGTAGGAGAAGAAGATTATCGAACACCTGCATGGGAAGCTGAACAATTCTATACTGCCCTTAAAATGCTAGGTGTAGATACGGCACTTATTCGCGTGCCAAGCTCACCACACTATATTGCCTCGCGCCCTAGCCGCTTGATTGCTAAAACCGATAATATAATGGGATGGTTTGCTAAATATGATCCAGCGAAAAAAAAGCAGGATGATAAAAAAGCTAAATAGTAAACAGGGCCAGATGAATTTTATAGATAAAAAAACGAAGCTTTTATTTAAAATTCATCTGATCTCAATTAGTCTATATTGTAATTAATTTTATTTTCACCTAGCTATTAATGAGTTAGGTTAATTTCATATCGATTCATTTTTAATTTATATTTACCTCTCTATTTTTTCCCAAATTTCTGCTACATTAGCTGTCCTTTTAATACTTTACTTTTAAAATGATAAGGGCCAAGTAAATGGCAGATAAAAGACCACGTAAATTTGCCAAAGAACAGCAATTTATAAAAGATAAGCAAATTGATGAATTAAAAACCCCTCCTCATTCCTTAGAAGCTGAGCAGTCAGTTTTGGGTGGATTGTTACTTGATAATGAAACTTGGGATCGTGTTGCAGAAAAAACAGTTGCAGAAGATTTCTATAGCCGTTCGCATCGCATCATATTTGAAACAATTGGTGCCTTAATTGAGCTAGGCGAACCTGTTGATTTAATTACGTTATCAGAATCATTAGAAAACGATCAAAAGCTTGATGATGCAGGGGGCTTTGTTTACCTTGCTGAAATGATGAAAAACACGCCAAGTGCAGCAAACATAACGGCTTATGCTGATATTGTACGTGAACGAGCAGTTACG
>Ga0209081_1001215_pt1 | contig 15459 bp, 17 predicted proteins | sample GOMGulsemesocosm_4_FD_184636 | JGI IMG/M metagenome (GOLD analysis project Ga0209081, IMG submission 184636) | Methane-oxidizing microbial communities from mesocosms in the Gulf of Mexico - GOM15B Gulf of Mexico (SPAdes) (version 2) | ecosystem: Environmental > Aquatic > Marine > Cold seeps... | reverse complement strand
AGGAGCTCACCGACGAAAGTGGAGAGGTAGTGGCGGTTTCCGAGGCGCGCTATGTGATTATCAAAGCACCTTAGAAATGAGGTGCTAGTTCCGCCGGTGTTCGAAAGTGTTTGGCCTCGCCGCTCACCGGGCAGATGAACCGTAGTTCATAAGCACAGAGTTGCAGGTTTGTTTTTAGAGTTTTGCCGCTGCCGTGCAAGCGGTCTCCCACTACTGGGAAGCCTTCTTCGGCCATGTGGCGGCGAATTTGATGTTTTCGGCCGCTGTCTATTTTCACTTCTACCAGTGTTTGCTGAGCATCTGTTTGGAAATGCAGCGCTCGTGCATGGCTGCACGCTGTTTTGCCATCTACTGAGTGTTTAATGGTGAGCGCCTTGTCGTTGTGAGGAAACTCACCTTCAACGATGACTCGATAAATTTTGCTGAGTTCGCGATGTTCAAACAGGCGAGCTAAGGCCGCACTTGCGCCACGTTCGTGACCAACGATGATAAGCCCTGACGCCGCGCGGTCGAGACGATGAATGACGAAGGCAGGCCGCTGGGGCTGAAGGTTCATTTCTACCCAGCGACTGATGGTGCAGTGGTCTCCCCATTTAGAGCCTTGTGAATACATTCCGTACGGCTTATGCCAAATACTATAAGCACCTTCATCGGCTATGAGTAACGCGGGGCTGGGGGTTTCATTGAGCACTTTTTCATTGTAGTAAAGATGAAGTTCGTCGCCGGTTTTTAGGCTTTTTTTGGCCCGGCGCAAGCGTTGAGTTTTCTGCCCTCGGGTATGCCACACCGCGCCTTTTTGCATTGCCGCCTTTATCTGACCTTTAGACAGGCCACTGTCGCCTGCAAGCAATGATGCAGCATCAGAGTTTGCGTTGGCATCTGTGAGGCTCAGGTGGAATTCTTCAATAAGGTCTTCACTCATTGTGGAATCTTCGATGCCGAGCTTAGGGCATGAATAATAGCGTTCACTCGTTGTCGCAGCCTGTTGTGTTCAGGAACGTGGTTAAGATCATTAATTTCTGTAGGTATGGGCGTGGAATGCTCACTTTCTTCAATTGAGGTTTCGGCAACATCCGACTCAGCGACTAAGCCCATTAAGCGGGAAGAATCACGGTCGGTTGAGAGCTCGTCGCTGAGGTGTTTTTCCGACACATTCGTATTCTTCAATTTTTTCACGGCGTAAGCGTTATTCTGAAGTTGGGCAAGCTTGGGGTATTGGCTTGCAAAGTCATTGAAACGCAATTGAGCGACTGCCAGTTTATTCTCTTCAATCAGCTGCTCAATGCTATCTAAAAAACTTTCCGGCGAAGCTACTATTATTTCTTGCTTGCGCTCCAATTGAAGCATTTTTTCTGCGACGTTCAGGCTGGCGGGCACTGCTTTCAAGCTTACAGCGCCTACAGAACTTACTGGCTTGGCTGTTACATTCGGACTAGGGGGCACAAATGAGCTTTGTTCAGAGTTTGGGCCGGGTGACATAATCCACGACTCTTCGTTCAAGGTCTGCTCAGTGTTGGGTTGGATGAATACCACACTCAGCGCTATTACCACGACACAGGCACTGGCAATAGCGCCATAGCGCTGAACTTGAAACCAGGGTTTAGCTCGGTTTTCCTCGGCGTGAAGTTTGGCCATAGCCAAAATATTGTCGTCTAGGTGTTGAGGTGATGTGACATCTTCAGCTTGTTGGTAAAGCTCGCTGATTGTGTGGTCTTCTTGCTCGCTCACTACACCACCTCCTTTGAAATACTTAGATCGTTGCGTAGGCGGGTGCGCGCGTAGCGAATTCGGCTTTTCACCGTTTCAGGTTCTGCGCCCGTAATGCGTGCAATTTCTAGCAAGCTAAAACCCTCCTCTTTTAACACAAAGGCCTCTCGCTGTTCACTAGGTAGTTGTTTGATTTTTGCCAGTAATCGCCTCACAGCTAATTCACTCAAAGCGCTACCTGTTGGTTCCGCGGCTAGTGCATCCATATCAGTTTCTGTTTGAGACGCATCATTGATACGATAGTTCTGACTGCGCAATAAATCGATCAATTTGTGTCGCGCAATAGTGAAAAGCCAGGTTTTAAAATAACCTTGAGGCTGGTAGTTCGCGGAGCGTTTTATCATTGCGGCCCAAGTTTCTTGAGCCAAGTCTTCCGCAATTGTCTGGCTGGGGCTGGCGCGAAGAAGAAAGCGGTACAGCGCATCTTTGTGGCGACCGTATAGCTCATTGAAGGCCTGAGCATTTCCTTTTACAAAGGCCTTCATCAGGGAGTCATCGCTACGTTTACTTAGAAACAATCTCATTTTCGGCGATTTGGCCTTGATCCAAAGAATGGGCTAACTCTACCAGAGTGACCAGCTCAGCTCTATAGCCGTGAGGGTCATTGCCGCGGGATTCGCGAGCTAAAGCCAGCGCCGCATCCAGGCCCCAGTCACCCGTATACTCCCCCCCTTGAAGAATTTGCGCAAAGCCCGCGACAGCGCTGGCGAATTTAAGATTGTTGCTCGCCTTCGAAAAGGTCCCTTGAATCGCCTTGCCTAAAATAGGCTGACTCATTTCGAGGCTTGCATTACCTCCCATTGGTTTATAGCGAAGCTTCACAAATGCCAGTTCCTTCCCCTTATTTATCACTCGGTTTGAATCATTATTGCCATAGCGTCGGGTTGGAATTTTTTCGCCCCCACTGTTGTGAAGCGCAATCTCGTACAGAGCTGTCACTGTATGTCCGGCACCGATATCACCCGCATCCACCTTGTCGTTCGTAAAATCTTCCCGTTTAAGCAATCTATTTTCATAGCCGATCAATCGATATTCCGCGACCCATTCTGGATTAAACTCCACCTGAACTTTCACATCCCGAGCAATTGTCAGCAGCGTAGACTGCATCTCCCTAACCAGAACCTTGTGGGCCTCCTTGATAGAATCAATGTAAGCCGCATTGCCGTCCCCCACATCAGCCAACTGCTCCATCAACGCGTAATTATAATTGCCACTGCCAAAGCCCAGAGTGCTCAACGCGATCCCCGACTCACGCTGCGACTTAATCAGATCCTTCAAGGCTTCATGGTTTACCGTACCCACATTCATATCGCCGTCGCTGGCAATGAGCACTCGATTAATCCCGCCCTTAATAAACGCCTGCCGAGCAATACTATAAGCCAGCTTAATTCCCGCGCCGCCGTTCGTAGAGCCTCCCGCGCGTAAATTGTCCAAAGCACCAAGAATTTTAGCCTTTTGATTCCCCGGAGTAGATTCCAGTACCACCCCAGCCGCGCCCGCATAAACCACCAAAGCAATCCGGTCCTCAGCATTCATCTGCTTCACCAGCATACGCAGCGACTGCTTCACCAACTGCAACTTATAAGGCGATTGCATACTGCCTGAAACATCCACCAAAAATACCAAATTACTCGCTGGCCGCTCTGACAGCTTTGGCTCAAAGCCCTTCAAACCAACCTGCACCAAATGCGTATTCGCATTCCAAGGAGACCGCGCCACCTCAGTCTGAATAGAAAAAGGCTTCCCAAGGCCCTCGCCTTGCGCATAGTCATAATCGAAATAATTAATAAACTCCTCAGCCTTAACCGCATCGCTTGGCGGCAGCCTGCCTTCCCGCATAATCATCCGTCGAACATTGCTATAAGCCGCCGTATCCACATCAATACTAAACGTAGACACCGGCGTCTCACTCACCCGCTGAACAGCGTTCTCATCCTGCGGCAAATAATTTTCCCGATCCCGCTGCTCAAGCTGCGGAAGAAAAGCCTGATCATAAACCGGCCCAACCACCCCCGTATGCGCCATCTGTCTAAACACAAGCGTCTCTGGCACTGGCCGCACCTTTTTACTTCTTGCCTCCTCATATTGCTCTGCCTTCAGCTCAATAGCCCCAGTGCTAACATCCACAAGCCCATCAGCCTTAGTAGAATCTTCAAGCCGGACCTTGTTTTCAACTTCGTTGTGTAAATCAGTAGAACAGCCTGATATCGCAATCGCGAATACCAACGCAGACATTTTAAAAGACGGATAACCCATAACAATTCCTCGTTTAGTAGAGTGTTAATAATCTAAACGGGAGAATCCCCAAAAAGGGGTTAACAAATTTTCAAAAAGCTTCAAAAAGGAAATCGAAAAGTAGGATCAGCAGCGCCTGCTTAGTTGCGCCCATTCAGAACGTGTTTTAGCCTTTTCCCTCTGACCAAGGTCATTTAGCGAGGACTGTTTGAGTCCGGCACGGGCGAGTTCCGCAGCGGCTTGGTCAGGGGGGAAAGGCGTGCGTTCGGGCGCAACTAAGCAGGCGCTGCTGATCCGGGTGCGTGCCACAGTCTAGGCAGTCATCGGAAAGGGCGAGTTGAAATCTAGGGTCGACGAGCAAAGGAGATATTTCGATCTGAGATCTATAGAAGCGTGTAATGCATCAAACTAGAGTTTCCGTTGAGTCGAAAAATCTAAAACTCGATCGCCCCCAAACAGAGCGACCGAATCAACGCTTAAGACCGACCAATATCCGAAAGATACTTAGCCGTGATCTGCACAAGCGGTTTAAACACCTTAGGAGAACCACAGACAATGTGCCCAGACTCCATAAACGAATCGCCACCCTTAAAGTCACTGATCAAACCGCCAGCTTCCTTAATCAGCAAAACGCCCGCGGCAAGATCCCACTCCTTCAGATTCATCTCCCAGAACCCATCGAAACGACCTGCAGCCACATAGGCAAGATCTAAAGCTGCCGCGCCAGGGCGACGAATACCGGCCGTTTGGCTAGCAATCTCCTGAAGACAGGCTAAATAAGGTGTAATGTTTTTAAACGCGAAGCCATTAAACGGAATGCCCGTGCCAATCAAAGCACCTTCCAAACTACGGCGGCCCGTCACTCGAATGCGACGGCCATTCAAAGCCGCGCCGCGACCTCGGCTTGCCGTAAACTCTTCTCGTTTAACAGGGTCCAGCACAACAGCATGCTCAACCTGACCTCGGTACTTACAGGCAATAGACACTGCAAAATGAGGAATACCGTGAATAAAGTTGGTGGTGCCGTCTAGAGGATCAATAACCCACTCATAATCGGGGTTATCGCCCTTAATAAGACCGCCTTCCTCGCCGCGAATACTGTGATCCGGGTAAGCCTTGCGCAGATGGTAAATAATCTCTTTCTCAGCCGCACGATCAATTTCAGTCACAAAATCATTGCGACCCTTTTCTTCAATAGGGATAACATCAACGCGTTCTAAACCGCGTTCGATCAGCTCACCGGCCTTGCGCGCTGCGCGCAGGGCGATAGTTAACATGGGTTCCATGGGGCACCAACTCAACGTTTATTTGTAAAAGAACAGAGGCCTGACTGGCCAGCAGTAGGCAGGGCGCGGATTGTAGCAAGCTTGTCCCCCCGGCTCCAGCCTCAATTTCGGGTATTTTACCCAATAACTATAGTCAAAACCGCGCTCTCTGCTTAGGCAATTGCGGCTTTACGCCTGAGAGAAGTGACATTGTGGCAACGCAGGGCTAAACTGCGCGCTTTTTACAGCTTACTTTTGTGCTGTTTCATTACTCTGGACAAAGTCGCTATGAGCAATCCCACCTTTGATAATATTCGCATCGTATTGGTGAATACCTCCCACCCCGGTAATATCGGAGGTGCTGCGCGGGCTTTGAAGAATATGGGGCTCAGCCGTTTATATCTGGTTGCACCCAAAGAATTTCCCGCCGACAAGGCGGTTTGGCGCGCCGCGGGTGCGCAGGACGTACTAGAAAACGCCGTGGTCGTCGATACCCTTGACGAGGCGATTGGTGACTGTGGTTTGGTGGTGGGCACAAGCGCCCGAGGCCGGCGAATTCCCTGGCCCATCGTTAACCCTCGAGAGTGCGGTGAACGCACTTGGTTTGAAGCGAAGCAGCACGATGTGGCCGTTATTTTTGGCCGTGAAGACCGCGGCCTCACTAACGATGAGCTCCACAAGTGCAATTACCACGTTCATATTCCTTCAAATGAGGAATACAGCTCCCTGAACCTAGCGGCGGCGGTGCAAGTCATCGCCTATGAAATTCGCATGGCGTGGTTGGCAGAAGAAGAGGGCAAACAGCCCAAGTTTGAAGAGTGGGATATGCCGCCTGCCAAGCGAGACGCTCAGGAACGTTATTTTGAACACCTTCAGGAAACCTTAGAAGAACTGGGTTTCCTCGAGCCGGGCAATCCGCGTCAAACCATGACACGCCTGCGCAGGCTCTACAATCGTGTGCGTCTTGACCAGATGGAGCTCAGTATTTTACGCGGCGTGCTCACCGCCACCCAAAATTTCATTTTCCATACCCGCAAGAAATTGACCGAGGCGGAAGCAAATAAGCCCTCAGCCGAATAAATTGTGTTTGTGCCATCGCAAGGTGCTGTTCAAGCGCTGGGTGGTACGATAAAGTTGCGACACGATGGGCGCTGTGCGCCTTTGCGGATAAACAGTTACGGAGTTAGCAGTATGAGCGTTTCATTTCAGTCTTCTTTGTTAAGCAAACCCTTGATGGCTATTGCCTTGATCGCAAGTTTTGCCAGTACCCAAGCGCTGGCGGCAGGTTCTGTTGCCGAAGGAAAGTCTAAGGCTGCGGCCTGTGGTGCTTGTCATGGTACAGCTGGCATCAGCGCTAACCCCATGTGGCCAAACTTGGCGGGTCAGAAAGACGCTTATCTCTTGAAGCAGATGAAAGACTTTAAATCTGGCACCCGTAAAGACCCCGTTATGTCTGGCATGGCCATGATTCTGAACGATAAAGACATGGAAAACCTGGCCGCTTATTATTCTAGCTTGTAGTTCATAAGCTTAAATGGATTTTTTAAGCAGCTTACCCACCTTAAGCCTGCTGCTATTGGCCCTTATCGCGTCAATGGCAGTGTGGTTTGTGGGGCCGGGTTATAGTTCTGTCAGCGTTAACCACTCTCCTACTATCCTCACCAGCACGGGCATATTTGGCACCTTCTTGGGGGTGGCACTCGGCCTGTTGAATTTCGACACCAATGATATACAAGCGAGCGTTCCCGCTTTAATTGATGGGCTCAAAACGGCTTTTTGGACCTCGATTGCAGGTCTTGCAGGCGCTTTGTTAGTTAAATTTCGCCATCTCACTGCGGTCGTTAAACAGAGCAAGGTTGTCGAGCAATACAAAGCGGCGACTGTCACCGATTTGGCGAATCTATTAGGGTCTATAGACGACTCTCTGAAAAACGCCGATAGCGGTGGCCTGCGCGCCGAAGTGCAGTTGCTGAGAGAAGCGCAGGCCAATCAATCTAAATCCTTGGCTCAGTCGCTTGAGCGCTATCAAAGCGAGATGACGGAGGCCAATACAAAGGCTTTGATTGCGGCTTTGGAATCGGTCATGAAAGATTTCAATTCGCAAATAAACACGCAGTATGGCGACAATTTCAAAGAGCTGAACAAGGCTGTCGGCAAAATGCTGTTGTGGCAGGAAAATTATAAAGTTGAATTGGAAGCACTGCTAAATACCCAGCGAACTAATGGCGACTTATTGGACAAAGCCAGCGGCGCCTACGAAAAAATGGTGCAGCACTCGGAAGTGTTTAGTCGAGTATCAGATTCATTGGGCACCATGCTGGACGCCCTGCAATCGCAGTCTCAGGGTCTTGACGCGTATCTCACTCAGTTGGCTAACGTTGCGGAGAAAGCGTCTGAAGGCCTGCCAAAACTAGCGGGTAGGGTGGACACTTTAACCTCACAGTTGGCGAACAGCGTTGTGGAAAATCAGCGTCAGGTGAGCGACTTCATGGGAGCGTCGGCAAAGGCGCTGCAAGAGACCTCTCTCGACATTAATCGCACAATGTCGAGCTCACTGGAAGACGCTCAGCGGGGTCTGCATGAGCGAGTTGAAAAAATGATTGAGCGCACTGAGCAACAGGTAAATCGATTGGACGATGCCATGGAAGATGAGCTTACTAAGGCCTTGAGTACATTCGGTTATCAACTAAGTTCATTGTCGGAAAAATTCGTACAAGACTATTCTCCGCTAACGGAAAAGCTGCAAGCCCTTGTGCAGCTTGTTGATGATGAAGCCACAAGCGTCAAATAACGCCCTAGAGGCGCCGCTGAGTGTTGAAGTTGAGCACGAAGAGCACTGGGTGGCGGTGAGTGATCTCATGGGCGGCCTGATGATGGTGTTTATGTTGATTGCTGTTATCTATTTAGTACAGCTTGAGATAGAAACACGTAAAATTAAGGATGTTGCGCGCCTCTACGATTTATTGCGCACTCAGTTGTACGATGATTTATACGGTGAGTTTCGCGAAGATCTACCACGCTGGGGTGCCGAGCTAAATCGAGATTTAAGCCTTCGATTTTACAATACCGAAGTGTTATTTGCCCACGGCGATGACGCGATCAAGCCTGCCTTTGAAAACATTCTGAATGATTTTTTCCCGCGCTATGTACGTATCATTACCTCGGATAAATATCGCCCTGACATTTTGGAAGTAAGAATTGAAGGTCACACCTCAAGCGATTGGGGAAATTTGTCTGCTACGGGTGATGCCTATATTAAAAATATGGCACTGTCGCAAGCTCGCACTCGAAGCACTTTGAGTTTCCTGTTGTCTCAGCAGGCCGTGGTGGCCGACAAAACCTGGCTGAAAGCCCATGTGACGGCTAACGGTCTGTCATCCTCGAAGTTGATTTTGGACGATGCTGGTGTAGAAGACGGTGTGCGTTCACGCCGTGTAGAATTTCGTTTGCGAACGGATGCCGAAAGTCGAATTGCCACCATCCTGAACGATTTGTGACAAAGCGAGTTTAGGAAGATGAAGCTACCTGACTTTTTAGCATTTAAGCCTTTTAATGATCTTCGTCAGCGTATGGGTGCCGTCGAGCTAGGTCATTTTGATTTATTTGATCCAAAGATTCAGCTCAGCACCCACGAACGAGAAGGGCTGGCGGGTGAAGGCCTTACAGTTGCATTTTCTTCTATCAGGGCGCTAGACGACCTCACGCTGGCCCATAAAGACGGCCGGGTGGCGGTATTCACCAAAGAGCAGAATGGCTGCTTTCATGTATCTAATTGCGCAGACTTGCAGGCCTTAGCTGAGCAAAAGGCGAAACTCAGAGTCGCGACGGTTGAGCCACTCTCCACATCCTCCTCTCAAGTGAAGGTTTGTACGGATTGTTTGCAGCGCTTACGCTACGAAGGTTTCGACATGAATCGCCATCGTCATAGGCAGTATAGCGAGGGTATTTTAAGCCGCTTTACCTTGGCGAAGTTCTTTTTGATGTACACGGCTTATCCCATTAAAATGAACGATACCCCCAAGTTTTAAAATGCCTGTTTTGTTGATCTGAGACAGGTGGGCAGGGGTGTATTGTGGTCGATCGTGCGCGCAAACTCATCTATAATGCTAGCTTCATTCAAAACGAACCTTCTTAGCATTCAATGAAAATTCAGTCGATTATTGAGCAAAAATTACAAGAGGCCTTTCAGCCTAAGCATTTAAAGGTTGAGAACGAAAGTCATATGCACAATGTGGCTCCGGGCTCTGAGTCTCACTTTAAAGTTGTGCTGGCTTGTGACGCATTTGAAGGCAAGCGTCAGGTACAGCGTCACCAGCTGGTGTACGGAACCCTAAAGGATGAGCTGGCTGGGGAAGTGCACGCTTTAGCGCTCCATACCTATAGCCCCAGCGAGTGGCTAGCCACAGACGCCGCTCCCGCGTCGCCTCAATGCCTAGGTGGGGAGAAACAAACTAAAGACCCTTAATTTAATAAGGTTTATCTTGCCTATAAATCAACCAATCACTACAATACGCCCTTTTTGAACACTGGCCTCAAAGGCCTCTAGATTTGTGACATTTATTTATGACCTACGTTGTTCTTGCGCTCTATCGCTTTGTCTCGCTGCCTGATTACGAGGCTCTCAGAGAACCTTTACTGAATTTTTGCTTGGCTCAGGAGTTGAAGGGTACTTTGCTCTTGGCTGCAGAAGGCATTAACGGCACAGTGGCTGGGTCTCGGGAGGGAGTGGATGCATTATTGGCCTACCTGCAACAAGATGCGCGTTTCCAAGGTATTGAAAGCAAAGAATCATTTGATAGTGAGCAAGCCTTCTATCGAATGAAGGTGAAGCTTAAAAAAGAAATTGTCACCATGGGTATTGCAGACATAGACCCCAATCATATCGTGGGTACTTATGTTAAGCCGCAGAATTGGAATGCTTTAATTTCAGACCCCGAAGTCACTGTGGTGGATACGCGTAATAACTACGAGTGTGACATTGGTACTTTTAAAGGGGCCATAAATCCAAATACTGAAACTTTTCGTGAATTCCCCGCCTATGTTGCCGAGCGCCTGAATCCGGAAAAACACAAAAAAGTAGCGATGTTTTGTACTGGCGGTATTCGCTGTGAAAAATCAACGGCCTATTTAAAGTCGCAAGGTTTCGAAGAGGTTTACCATCTTGAGGGCGGTATACTTAAATACTTGGAAGAAGTGCCCAAAGAAGAGAGCCTCTGGGAAGGCGAATGTTTTGTTTTTGATAATCGCGTAGCGGTAGATCACAGCCTAGACAAAGGCAGCTATGACCAGTGCCACGGTTGTAGGCACCCAATTACAGAAGCAGAGAAAGCGTCGGAAAAATACTTGGAGGGCATTGCTTGCCCGCGCTGTTATGACCAGCAATCGCCAGAGCAGCGTCAACGTTTCACCGAGCGCCAAAAACAAATGGCATTGGCAAAGGCGAGAGATGAAATACATTTGGGAAGTCCTGCGCCAGAGCGGCAGTTACGGTCTTAAGTAAAACAATAACAATTAGACGAAATTTATGACAACAGAAAATGCTTGGTCTGTAGACCTAAAATCGAAAACGGCCACTCACGCCAGTGGCTTCAGTTTAACCGTCGAGGGCAATCCAAAAGACCCGTCGTCTGTGAGCCCGGGGCGTACGCCTAAAGATATTGGCGCCCATGAGCAGGTTAAGTTACTCCGTTTGGGTTTAGAGGCTTTAGCGGGTGCTTCAGGCTCGAGTGAGGAAAGTAGCTCTGCCCCTGTCATTCGTCATTTAAATAAAGAGTCATACCAACGGCCTGCCAATCTTGCTCGCAAGCCGCTGTTGTCTCTCAAAAAAAATAAGTCGGACGCATAGTTCCGGCGAATGATTTAGCGGTTGGTTGCCACCTGCCCCCGAAGTTGCATCATGGTTTTATGGGTATCAACCAACTGAAACAACACGTCAAACTTTTCAGCTACCTGAGCATTGTTCCCTAGCTCACCTGCGTTCGAGTAGGTGACGCCATCGAGCAGAGCCTGCATTTCGGCACTTATTTTTGATAGCGCGACAAAGATGTTATTTGTAGTTTTCTTCTCGTAGAACAAATTTTCACCTTCACTCATTGACAAGTAGTTTTCACATTCCTGCATCCAGTCCCGGCGCTGATTGATAAAGTGGCGGGTGGTTTTCATGCCATATTGTCGTTGGTCACTTAAGCGAGTGTCGCGATATCTTTGTAGACTGTTTATTGCAATCGACATAAATTCCGACTTGATATCGTCGCAATACTTCGTGTTTAAGTACGATGCAAATCTAACCCCGTGTTTTTTTGCTGCGGCTTGTTTTCTACATTCTTCGTCACAGGCGAACGAAGACATGCTGAACATCAACAAGGCAACCATGCTTATTATAATTTTCATGATTTTTGCCATTTATAGCGAGTTATGGTGACTAACTACACACCTGAACACCAGATAAAGCCAAAATCTATGGGTAGGGTCAAGCGCCACCGCAAATATTGCCGAGAAATTTATCGAAAAGGTGACATAGTTGGCAGATAAGGTGTGTTGAAGGTCTCACTAGAGGCGGGTCTTTCCTCTAGTGGTGTAAAACTTTGTGCGCTGGGTACAAATTGGCGATAAAGGCGCCCGATGAGGGGCGCGAGGCTTTATACGGGAGTTTTTTCGCCTTCAAAATAATCAAGTAGCCTAGGCAGGAAGCGGCCAAGGGTCAGCGTCATGATGGCAAAGTCTGCATCAAACTTAGCGGCGGCATCTTCAGTGCCTGCGTCATCAGCCTCTGAAATCAAGCTCTCGTCAAATTTCAAGCGCTTCAAGGTTAGATCATCGTTGAGTATGGCGGAAAAATTTTCATCCCATTCAACGGCAAGTTTGTAAGCCTGCTTGCCTGCATCCAGGTGTGCAGTCACTTCTTCAGCGCTAAGGTCCTGATTTTTACAGCGGATGATGCTGCCATCTTCAGCGCTTTCGCGTAGTTCAGCCTCATTGAGTATCAGAAGGTCTTCCGGTACACCTTCCTCACGTAGCCACTGGGTCATCACTACTGAGGGTGATGCCACCACCTGCGGGGGCACAACGGGCAGTGAGCCTAGGGTTTCACGTAAGTAGCTTGTGAGTTCTTCGGCTTTTTTCGGGCTGGCCGCGTCAACAACAAGCCAGCCATTGCGCGGATCTATGTAAGCAAAGGTACGTGATGAGCGAGTGAAGGCATGGGGAAGAGCATCGAAAATAATTTCTTCTTTGAGTGTTTCTCGTTCTTTTCGATACAACTTGCGGTCTTCTTGCGCCTCAATGATGGCGGCTTTGTCCTCAACTAACTCTTTGATTACCGCTGACGGCATCACCTTTTCTTCTTTGCGTGCGCAAATCATGGTGAAACCATTAGCGGTGTGAATCAATTCTGCAAAGCCTGGCCCCATGGGCGCTACCCAGCCGTACTGGCTTAGGTCACGTTTTCCGCAGGGTTGAAATTCGCCTGGTATGAGTTTTTCGGCCAGTTCTTCACTGGTGTACTGGAATTCTGAGGTAAAGCGATAAAGCTGAAGATTTTTAAACCACATACGGAGCTTGCTGCCTGCTAAATAGAGAATCTAAGGGTCGCGCATTATGTCTGATGAAGGCTTGGGTTACCAGTCACCTATTAACCTTTTAATGCGGTCTTTATCAGTGGCACAAGATCGGGGTTTAAGGGCAGCTTCAGGGCAGCATCATGACCGCTATCAGACATTTTCCGCCAGGTTTTTTGGATAATAGAGATCAATTTTTCATCACTGTGCTTGGCTGCAAAAGGGGTTAAGTAGTGCTCCAAAAACACCATGCATACGACGTCTTCTAGAGTCTGTACTTCGGCATCTCGCTTCAGGCCCTTTTTTATCAATAGGGTTTTTACTCGATCAATCATTTCTTGTTCGTAACCCACTTGAAGCAGCAAACCCGCCGTGGTATCGGCGTGAAATTGATTGAGGTCTTTACGCCAGTGATTGTAGCCTTCTCGGCCCATGGGGTAGTTGGAGCGGGGACTAAGCCAGCGTTGGATATGCTGGCCTCGCGCAGCCAGCTGCAAGGCTTCTGAGCTCTGCGGCGCAAATAGGTCTAAACGTTGACTCATGCGTTGACTGTACAACCACTCTTTAGGCATGGCGCCTTCTGGGGTTGGGTCAAGGTTCGGGTCTTGGCGGTTGGTCGCATCGATAGAGTCAATGGCGGATCGAAAGCGGGCATGGTCAATCATGAGTTATCTCTGGAATTATTTGAGTGCTTTAGGTGGCCCACCTTACTGTTTTTTTTTCTGTTTATCTAGCGAGGTCGGGCTACACTATTTACTATGGGTAAGCGCGCTCAGGGGATTATTTTAACAAGGCAATGGGAACCGTTAGTGGATGATTAAGGGTATTGTGTATTGGGGCCTGCCTCAGCAAACGGAAAAATCTAACGATCTTACGCGTTATAGGGTGACCAACAATACGGTCATTTTAAGCGCCTTGCTCGCCGCGCCGTTTCTGGTCCGTGCAATACACTGGGGCATTGACTTACGAATTATTGCATTGAGTTTGTCTGAGGCTCTCCTTATATTGAGTTTCCTCTCTTTGCGATGGTTTCGCTCGCCGCTGGTTGGCGTGCACTTTGCCTTATCGGGTATTGCGCTTGGTACGCTGGGAGCGGTATACAGCAATGGTGGCTTTGGCCATGTGGCGAGCGGCTGGCTGTACGTACTTCCACTTTTTGCTGGCCTCATGGGTGGCGTGCACGCCGGCATGATATGGACCGGTTTTTCCCTTGTATCAATTGCTGCGTTTTGGTTTGCCTCCTCTCTTGGAATTGTCCTGCCTGTTTTAACTCCCGGGCCCGATCAAGCCTCTTTTGACAAATTACAACAGTTGATGCAGTTTTTGGCTATTGCCGGTTGTATGTTGGCCTACCTCTATCAGGTAAAGGAAGTTGACGATGCTTTGTTGGGTAAAATTAAGCATCTGAATCAGGAAGTGGCAGATCGGAAAAAAGCAGAGCTAGACGCGTTTGCGGCCAGTCGTACAAAGTCTGAGTTTTTCGCTAGCATGAGCCATGAGTTGCGAACCCCTTTAAATTCAGTCATTGGTTTTTCGGAGCGATTAATTCGCCGACGAATAAACAACGCAGGAGGTGAAAATTTAGAGGGGGACAGAGAGTATGATGCCTTGCGTAGCATTCACGACAATGGCAAAAATTTGTTAGCAATGATTAATGGTTTGCTAAGTTTGGCCAAAATTGAGGCGGGTCAAGAGTCGTTAATTCGCTCGCCAATTAATTTGCCCCTGTTATTAAATAGTCTGGTTGATGAGTTTCAGCCGCTTGCATTGTCCAATAACTTGGTTCTGGAAAATACCTTAACGAAAGATTGTGAAATTTATGCTGACGAGTCAAAAATCAAACAAGTTTTTGTCAATTTGATTAGTAATGCATTGAAATATACTGAAGAAGGTCAGGTGGAAATTTCCGGCATTACGGGACTTGGGCCGAATGGCGGGAACCAGGTGTCGGTGTCAGTTAAGGATACGGGTGTTGGTATTTCTGAGGAAGAGCAAGGACAATTGTTTGATCCCTATTTCGATAAGTCTCTTCACAAACAAGGCGATGTAAAAGCGCTTGGTTTGGGCCTGCCTATTACGAAACGTTTAGTTGAATTGCACGATGGGGTGATTTCGGTGAGCAGTGTTGTTGGGCGGGGAAGTGAGTTTACGGTTTGTTTGCCAGAGATTTGTATGGTGGGTGCACGACCGGAAATTCCCGTGCTCGAACCTGCCAATAAAGGCGGGATGCTAACGAATAAATAAGCTGATGCCAGCCTGTACGGCATCAGCTTTACTGCGGAGCTTTTCTCTACAGATTCTTTAGTTGCTTGGGAAGGTAAACTGAGCGCCTTCTCTTACTCCCGCCGACGGCCAGCGTTGCGTGACCGTTTTTCGTTTGGTGTAAAAGCGAATGGCATCGGGGCCATAGGCATGAAGGTCTCCAAATAGTGAACGTTTCCAACCGCCAAAACTATGATAAGCCACTGGCACGGGTAGGGGTACGTTGATGCCTACCATGCCTACTTTGATGTTGTCGCTAAAGTAGCGAGCGGCTTCGCCGTCTCTTGTGAATATGCAGGTACCGTTGCCATATTCGTGTGCGTCAATGAGGTCCATGGCTTCTTGCATGCTGTCTACACGCACGACACACAACA
>Ga0209081_1001211_pt1 | contig 15484 bp, 15 predicted proteins | sample GOMGulsemesocosm_4_FD_184636 | JGI IMG/M metagenome (GOLD analysis project Ga0209081, IMG submission 184636) | Methane-oxidizing microbial communities from mesocosms in the Gulf of Mexico - GOM15B Gulf of Mexico (SPAdes) (version 2) | ecosystem: Environmental > Aquatic > Marine > Cold seeps... | reverse complement strand
GTTCTTTTTGTGTGAAGGCGGCACGACTCGCCGACGCGGCATTTAGGTTCATGGGAATCACCTGTCCGGCGTCTGTCCGCAAACCTTCAATGCATAGATGAATGCCATCAATGGCCCGTGCCACTTCAACTTGAGAGTCTTGCAGCGGTTTGCCGCCTTCTCGAGTGGCCAAAAGCGCTAAGGCCTCGGCTTCACTTGTCATTATTTGCGCGGTTTTTTGTAGTACGGAAATTCGTTCGGGCAGAGATAAACTCGCTTGGGTGTTGCGACTAAGTTGGTGTCCGAGCGTGAGCGCAGCCTCCACTTCAACCTGTGATTGCGTGGGTACTTCTGCTATCAGTTCGCCGTTAAAGGGATTGTAGACATTAAGTGAGTCATTATTCATTGCGAATCTCCTAAGTGACAGCATGCGTTAGATAATCTATCGCGCTTCTGAAAATTACAGAACTGATGGTGAAGTAGGACCCTTGTTTTAGTTTTCTTTTCTTAGTTATTGTCGAGGCTGGCAATCATTTCGACGCTCATGTCCCAAAGCTTGTCCGCATTTTCTTGGTTGACGGCATATTGCATAACGCCAGTCTTTACCTCGGGGATTTCAACATGTATATCCGCTTCCTTACAATCTTCTAGGTAGCGTCCACCTCGGCCTTTTAGTTCGGGAGCTGTCGCCGCCCAAACCGATGTAGAGGCGCCTTGCTCTACGGTTTTGAATGCTTCGTTGACCTTACCGTCTTCGTCGGTCCAGCCGCGAGATACGATATCGCTTTGGCTCATGTGGCGCTGTAGTGTTGTCATGATTGCACCTGGGTGCACCGAGAAGGCTTCTATGTTCTGGTCTTGGTAGCGAGATTGCAGCCCAAGTGCCATAAGTGCACAGGCGGTTTTCGATTGGCCATAAGACGACCAAGGGTTGTAGTCGCGGGTTTCGAATTGAATGTCATCGAATATCATAGGGCTTAAAAAGTGACCGGTTGAGCTTAGGCAGACAACCCTAGCTCCGTCCGCCTGGCTGAGCGCCGGTATCAGTTGTGTGGTCAGGGCAAAGTGCCCTAGGTGGTTGATGCCAAACTGAGACTCAAAGCCGTCGTGAGTTTTCTCAAGTGGGCAGGCCATTACTGCGGCGTTGTTAATTAAAATATGGAGCTTTTCGTGGTTTTGTAAAAACGCATTTGTGAAAGTTTTTACGCTGGCAAGCGAGCCCAAATCTAGCGTCCGAGCGTGAACGCGCGCGGCGCCTATGCTCTCATTAATGTCGGCCGCTACTTTATTAGCCTTCGCTAGATCACGACAAGCAATAGTAACATTGGCGCCGGCGTTCGCGAGTGCTTTGGCTGTCTCAAGGCCTACTCCAGAATAGGCGCCCGTGACAATGGCATTTTTACCACTTAGATCGCAGTGGGCAAGGGCTTCCTGCGCCGTCGTTCTATATCCAAATTGTGCCTTGCTCATAAGCGTCTCTGCTGCAGTTTTTTTATTGATTTGATTTAGGGTCATTCGAAAAGCTTGGTCTTGATTGTATGTTACTCCTTGAAGTGCCCGCAAGCTTGCAGCATTTTTTGCTTGGCCGTTTTGTGCTACTGTCTGCGCCAACTAAGAGCTAGGTGAATTACATAATGCAGTTACCCATCGATATTAATACCGTAAAAGGCTTTTTGGCCGAAGATGAAGGCGCGGCCTTATTTCAGTACGCCTTGGCTGCGTCGAAACTGGGCCCCTGTCTCGAAGTGGGCAGCTACTGCGGTAAATCAAGCGTCTATTTTGGCAGCGCCTGCCAGGCCTCAAATAGTGTCTTGTATGCTCTGGACCATCATCGCGGTTCTGAAGAGCATCAGTTGGGTGAGGAGTACCATGACCCTGATTTATACGATGGCGGGGTTGGGCTAATGGACAGTTTCAAAGCGTTTCGAGCGACCATGCGGCGTGCACAATTAGACGATACGGTAGTGCCCATCGTTTCAAGTTCGGCGGTGGCGTCTAAGCATTGGGTGACGCCTTTAGGGATGTTGTTTATTGACGGTGGCCACAGTGAAGAAGCAGCACAAACTGATTATCGCAGTTGGGCAGGGCACATTGTGTCTGGCGGTATACTTGCTATTCATGACATATTTCCCAATCCAGAAGAGGGTGGTCAGGCGCCCTATAATATTTGGAAATTGGCGAAGGCCTCTGGGCTTTTTGAAGAGCTGCCAACTGTAAATACATTGGGATTGTTTCGCCGGCTTTAAGTCGGGCGAAGGTTTTAAGTGCAAGTGTGGCGGGGAGTCTATAATTAGGGTGGCAGCTCTAATCAGCCACATCCCGGCACATGACCTTTCTGTTACCGTTGCTCCCTTCCAGGCCTGGCGGAGTTCACAGAGGATCATTGCGAGAGGACCGAAAAGAGCCACCATTGCAAAGAGCGGCGGATTATCAATGGTTTTCCAATGCTTTGCAAGCATCATTATTCGTTTTGGTATAAGATACGCAGCGCAAAAATCACCCAGTGAGCTATTCCCGCTATGCATCTATTTGTCGATCAATTAACAAACGTTGATTTCAGTTTCCTACACGCCGAACGAGGCATGCTGGGCGAAACCTGGCTGGCTAACGTGCAGCTGGACGGCAAGCTCGATGAGCAGGGAATGGTCTGTGACTTTGGTATTGTTAAAAAGACCCTCAGAGATTGGTTGGACGATCAACTTGATCATCGCTTAGCTGTGCCTATCAAGTCCCCCAATCTAACCATTAGCGAAGACGGCGATTATATTAGCCTCAGCTGGACATATGGTCGTGAAGGCGAGCACCCAGAAACTCTATCTTGCCGAGCGCCGAGGCAGGCTATCGCCCTGGTTGATGCTGAGAGTATTACGGCCGAAAGCACCGCGCAGTGGTGTGTCGCACAGTTGTTATCAGAATTCCCGAGCACCTTGCAGCAATTGAATTTGCAGTTTTCCGTAGAAGACATTGCAGGGAGTTTCTATCACTACAGTCATGGCCTAAAAAAGCATGACGGTAATTGTCAGCGTATAGCTCACGGTCATCGTTCTTGTATAGAGATATGGCAGGACGGTGAGCGCGCTCCCAACTTAGAAAAAGATTGGGCTGAGCGCTGGAGAGATATTTACATTGGCAGTGAGGACGATGTGGTGGGTAGTGACAACCTGCATCTAGGGTTTGCCTATCGTGCAGCCCAAGGCGATTTCGACTTGAACATGCCTCGATCCAGTTGCTACATGGTAGACACCGACACCACAGTTGAATTGTTGGCGGCGCACATTGCTGAGACCTTGAAGAGCGAAAACCCGAATAGTTCTATTGTTGTACGCGCCTACGAAGGCATTGGCAAAGGCGCCCAAGTCAGCCTCTCTGCCGGAAAAGACTAATACGGCAAAGCCTGTCTATTTTGCGGGTCTGGGATATAATCACCCGCTAACGCCCAATATTGGTCTACAGGCCGGGGCACAGCAATAGAGGAATGCATGAGTTACCAGGTATTAGCCCGAAAATGGCGCCCTCGCACCTTCCGTGAAATGGTTGGGCAAGAGCATGTGCTGCAAGCGCTAATTAACGCTCTAGACCACGACAGGTTGCATCACGCCTACCTCTTCACCGGCACTCGTGGTGTTGGTAAAACCACCATCGCGCGAATATTGGCGAAGTGCCTCAACTGTGAGGCGGGCGTTAGCTCAGAACCTTGTGGTCAGTGCTCCTCTTGTATGGAAATTGCCGAGGGGCGCTTTGTTGACCTCATCGAAGTGGATGCCGCATCAAGAACCAAGGTGGAAGACACCCGCGAATTGCTCGAAAATGTTCAATATGCGCCAACCCGCGGCCGCTACAAAGTGTACCTGATCGATGAAGTGCACATGCTTTCAGCGCACAGCTTCAATGCCTTGCTGAAAACCCTTGAAGAACCGCCGCCCCACGTTAAATTCTTACTGGCCACCACAGATCCACAGAAGCTACCTGTCACCATATTGTCGCGCTGCCTTCAGTTCAACCTCAAAAACATGAACCCGGAGCGTATCGTAGAGCACCTTAAATTTGTCTTAGACAAAGAAATAGTGCCCTTTGACGAAGCCGCACTCTGGCACTTGGGTCGCGCGGCCGACGGCAGCATGCGGGACGCCCTGAGCCTCACAGACCAAGCCATCGCCTTTGGCAGCGGCAAAGTTCAAGAGGGCGAAGTGCGCACCATGTTGGGCACCATTGACCAGGTATTTGTTTACGACATAGTAAAAGGTCTTGCTGCAGCTGATGGCGAGGCCGTATTAAGTGCCGTAGCACGGCTAGCGGAACATGCCCCAGACTACGCCGGCGCACTGGCCGAGCTGCTCTCCATACTGCATCGAGTGGCCATAGCCCAAGCGCTGCCAGCCGCAATAGACAACAGTTTCAGCGATCGAGAGCAAGTGCTCGCCTTTGCGCAGCAAATTGCCTCAGAAGACCTACAGCTGTTTTATCAAACCGCACTCTTGGGCCGTCGAGACCTACCTCTAGCTCCAGATCCCCGCGGTGGTTTTGAAATGACCTTGTTGCGCATGCTCGCATTTAAGCCACAAGGCGTGCTCGACATACCCAAACTGGCTCTGAAGCAGGCCGCCGAGCCCGCGACACAAACTCCAAGCGCAACGACAGCTGCCTCATCGACCCCAGTTGCTCCAGCGGCGCCTGTCAATGAAGTTGCGCCCGAATTTGATTCAAGTTCTCAGCAGCAGCCTTCTACTGTAGAAGGTGATATCTCAAAAAAGCCTGAGGCCCAGGCTGGCGCAGAAGAACCGCCTCCCTGGGCAACAGAAGAGCAAGGCCAAGAGCAGAGTCCGCCGGACACAGCGTCAGAAATGACAGAGTCGCAAGCTGAAACAACAGAATCGCAAGTTGAAACAACAGAGTCGCATGCTGAAACTACAGTCTCAGCTCAAGCGACATCGATGCTCTCCGAATTGAACCCCGCCGCGCAAAGTGCGCCTGCGCAGCAAGAACCCACGAATTCAAATCAAGCCGCAGGCACCCAGGCGCCAGACGTACAAATAACACCCATACAAACAGAGCCCGAACAGTCTCAAGCCGAACCCGAAATACAGGCAGAAGAAATAAGGCAGTCCGAGCCTAAAACAGAAGCTTCAGAAAAACGAATTAACGACATTCTGAACAAGCCTGCAATCGCTCCCGAGCGTGCGCCAACGAATCAGTTGGCATCAAACCAAGAGCCAAAAATAAAGGCTAATACCCCAGCCAAATTTGAAGTGCAGACCATCGCTCTTGCCGATGCAAACACAGAAAACTGGATACACATATATCTTGGCCTCGGGTGTGGCGGAGTGCTACAAAGCACCGTATCGAATTGCGTATTAGACAATTGTGCCGGCACACACTTCAACTTCACATTAAACGAAGCAAACAGCACCCTGTATGACCCCTCACACCAAGAGCGGCTAGCAGGCCTACTTGAGCGTTACTTTGACCAGCCAATAACCGTTACCATAAACAAAGACACCGTCTCAGTAGAATCGCCCGCCGACATATTGACTCGACTAAAGGCCGAGCGTCAGGCCGAGGCATTGAAATCAATGAACTCAGATTCAGTCGTTCAGCAAATGATCCAACAGCTTTCGGCCGTTCTACAAGAAGACACAGTAGAGCCCATAGATTAAGAGAACAGAAAATAGATCATAGAGGGTGAGTTTAGACCTAAGGTCTTAGAGCGTAGAGAATAGATTGCAGGCAGAGTATGGAGAGAGGGTAAAGGCGTGCGTTCGGGCGTGATGTTCAATCGAGGACTGACCCGGGTTCCAGCGTAATCCTTACCATAGCTTTATTTTGGCGCAGAACTAAACTGTAAACCGACAGAGCCCTAATCTAGCAGCGCAAATAAATCGATCAAAAAAAGAGGTAGAAAACAATGAAAGGCCTAGGCGACCTAATGAAACAAGCCCAGGAAATGCAGGCAAACATGCAAAAAATGCAGGCAGAACTGGCGAATGCAGAAGTGACCGGTGAATCCGGAGCTGGACTCGTAAAAATAGTCATGACCGGTCGGCACGACGTTACAAAAGTTCACATAGACAGCGACCTAATGAGCGAAGAAAAGAGCCTTCTCGAAGACCTCTTGGCCGCCGCAGTCAACGACGCCGTGCGAAAAATTGAAACTCAAAATAAAGAAAAACTCAGTAACCTTACCGGTGGCATGGCCATGCCGGAAGGGTTCAAAATGCCGTTTTAAAAAAGGGAAATGAGTGTTTAGTCCGTTAATAGACAACCTGATGAACTCACTGAAATGCCTGCCGGGTGTTGGGCCGAAATCGGCTCAGCGTATGGCACTGCATCTGTTAGAGCGCGACCGAGAAGGTGCGGTCAAATTGGCCGTCGACCTGCAAAAGGCGGCAGAAGGTGTTACCCGCTGTCGTCGCTGCCGCACGCTGACAGAAGAAGAACTCTGTGGCACCTGCCGGAATCCGCGCAGAGAAAATGAAACCCTCTGTGTCGTAGAAACACCAGCCGACATACTGGCTATCGAACAGGCGGGTACCTATCAGGGTAAATATTTTGTGCTCATGGGGCACCTTTCCCCAATTGACGGCATCGGCCCCGAAGATATTGGTATCAGCGAACTTATGCAGTTGTTGCAAAACGAGGACATCAGCGAAATTATTCTTGCCACCAATCCGACCGTAGAAGGAGAGGCTACAGCCCACTTCATCAGCGAAAAAGCTAAGGCCTTTGGCGCGAACGTTTCGCGCATTGCGCACGGCGTTCCATTGGGTGGCGAATTAGAATACATAGATGGCGGCACTCTGGCATTAGCCTTTGCCAGTCGTCGGACACTTTAAACATGAATCACTTTGAATTTTCAGAAAAAACCCTGCAATCCCTCGACGGCTTGCAATTGGAATCAGACCCGATCTGGGTCGATAGCGATACTGTCTTAGCAGAGCTTTGTGAGCGCTGGGCACAACAGGCTGCGATTGCTGTAGACACTGAGTTTATGCGAAGTCACACCTTCTATCCGCACGCTGGGCTTATTCAAGTGGGCGATGGGCGAGGGTGCTACCTGATTGATCCATTAGCTATAAATGATTTTGCACCCTTTACCGCTTTAATGATCAATGACAAAGTCACCAAGATTTTGCATTCAAGTTCAGAAGACTTAGAGGTATTTCGATTTTTATTGGGTGTGATTCCCACTCCCTTGTTCGATACTCAAGTAGCTGCAGCCTTTGCTGGGCACGGTTTTTCTCTGGGCTATGCTGGTTTGGTAAAAGCTTCACTGGCCATCGAACTCAGCAAAGGCGAGACTCGTTCAGACTGGATGCAGCGGCCACTCAGTCAATCGCAGCTTCATTATGCGGCTTTAGACGTGGCATATATGCCGGTGATTTACGGGAAGCTGGTGCAGGCGCTTCGCAAGCAGGGCAGGCTTGATTGGGTGCGGGGTGATTGCGCCGAACTAGTTCAGCAGGCTGAAAACAAAACTGAAGGCGATGATACCTGGCTGAAATTCAAGTCGGCGTGGAAGCTCAACAAAAAAGAATTAGCGGTTTTACGAGCCTTAAGCGATTGGCGTGAAGCTATGGCGAGAGAGCGAGACATTCCGCGCAACCGTGTAATGAAAGAAGGGGCTCTGATCGAGCTTGCGCAGCGAAAGCCACAAAAGCACCACCAGTTGTCGCGTTTTGAAGGGCTTCCGCCCCGCACACTTCGGAGTGACGGTGAAACCATTCTCGAGCTCATCGATATAGCGATTAACAGTGATGAGACGCAATTCCCAGAAGTATTAGCTCCACCTTTGCCTCCGCAGCAGGCTGAGCGATTGAAAGCTTGTAAGAAGCTTGTACGCGAGATCGCTGAAGCTGAGGGGCTTCCGCCCGAAGTGCTTTTGCGCAAGAAAGATTTTGAAGAATTTGTGCGCTCTGGTATGAGCGGTCATTGGTGTTTACCTGAACGATTGCAGGGTTGGCGTGTTTCCCTTATGGGCGAGCCTTTACTCGCTCTGGCTCAGAGTTTCTGATTGGTTGATGAAAGAGTTGTTATGAAGGTTATTTGCGATATTTACAAGAGTGTTAAAGAGCAGGACATGTACCTGTATGTAGCGAAATCGGACGGTTTAACACGAGTGCCTGAAGCTTTGTTAGAACGTTTTGGTAAGCCAAAGCATACAATTACCATTGTTTTGCAGCCTGGGCGCAGGCTGGCGCGCACCACTGCCGAAAAGATGGCCGCTGAATTGGAAGAAAAGGGCTTTTATTTACAATTGTCCGAGCGAAAAGACGATTACATGAGCGAGATACACGCTAAAAACACCAAGATGTAGGTAAAAAATTATGAGCGTGGGCGAACACTTTTGGGAGCAAAAAACTCTCGCGGAAATGACTTCCAGTGAATGGGAGTCATTATGTGATGGCTGTGCGAAGTGTTGTCTGCACAAGCTAGAGGACGAAGACGACGGAGAAGTCTATTACACTAAAGTCGTTTGCCGCTACATGGATATGGATACCTGCCGATGTACTGAGTATGAAGATCGAAATACACTGGTGCCCGAGTGTGTTTGGCTCAAGCCTGAAGACGTTGAAGTGTTTCATTGGCTGCCTTTAACCTGTGCCTATCGCTTGGTAGCTGAGGGTAAACCTTTACAGTGGTGGCACCCTTTGATATCAGGCAGTCAAAAAACGGTGCATGAATCGGGTATTTCAGTGAAAGACCGCGTACTGTCAGAGAATAATGTCCACCCGGATGGTATGGAAGAGCATATTATTCAGTGGGTTGAATAATGATTAATGGAATAAAGTAATGTCTACAGCGAGTTATCTAAGTGCCTGGGCGATCTACCTTTTGGGCTGTGCGGGCCTAAGCGCCGCGGTCTGGTTGGCCACTAAACACTGGGCCCGTAAAGATATCAGCCGACTCTTTGTGCTGATTACTGTGGTTGTTCTAGTCACTCCTTATACCATTGATCAGAGCTTATCTCTGCTTGCACCTGCCTGGGTGATGGTGATTATGGAAGGTATATCGGGCGCTGGTTATACGGCCTGGCGTGCAGGAACACCACTCATCATGGCCTTGTTGGGTGCACTGATGTGTGCCATGGCCTATGAGTTGTGGCGGCGTAAGAGAGCTAATGAGCCTGTTGCTATGCCTACGCAAGATGTTATAAATACAGATTCTAGTGAGAGCACGCATAATTAATAACAAAAGGTAAGTAAGATCATGGGCAGTTATATTTTTATCCTGGCGCCAGTAATGATGATGGCCGGGCTGTTCGGCGGCGTTATCAACTACTATCAGATGAACCAAGAAGACAGCGATCCCGCGGCTGTGGCGCGCTGTGTGGTGATTGGTATTGGCGCGGCATTTTTGGTTCCCTTGGTGTTGCATCTATTAAAAAGCGAGCTTATCTTTGAGATACAGGGCGACCCTTCTAAGTTGCTAATTTATACCGGTATTTGTTTGTTTGCCGCGATAGCGTCTCGCATTGTCATAACCAATACTTCCCAGCGTTTGTTAAATGAGGCTGCAGTGGCGCGCTCACAACTGGCTAGTTTGCAGCATGAATTGCGTCAGTTGCAGGAAGAGCTGGTGCCATTAATTGATACTGAAACCGAGCAAGACCTAGGTGGTGATGATAACAGTGCAGCGCTTGAAGGTTCTGAAAACCTGGATGTCACCTCTACTAAGGTATTGCAGGCTTTGGGTTGTGGTCGACACATTTTCCGTTCGTTGGCAGGGCTCTGCCGTGAAGCCCAGTGTGATGACAACACAATGACTAAAACGCTAAATGTACTTGTGGCGCAAAATCTAGCGGGTAAAATTAATGGCACAAAAGGTTTGCGTTGGTATCTTACGCAACGTGGTCGTCAACTGACTGAGCGAATTGTGTAAATGTTCAAACTACTGCCCACACTCTTTTCTGTGGCCAAGCGAGGCATTGGGCCTTTGGTGCTTGGCCTTGCTTTATCTTCAATGGCTGCGGCTCAGGAGAATTCTCCTAGTGCCGACAATAACTCTATTGAAGACTTGCCCGCCGATATACGTTTGTTAATCGATATTTCGGGCAGTATGAAGCGAAATGACCCAATTAATTTGCGTCGACCCGCGCTTGATCTACTGGTTAAGTTATTACCGGAAGACAGCAAAGCTGGTGTGTGGACCTTTGGTAAAAACATTAATATGTTAGTGCCTCACCGTTCGGTGAGTGAGGCTTGGCGTGAAAATGCCAGTGCGCAAATACCAAAAATTAATTCTGTGGGCTTATATACTAACATTGGCGAGGCGCTTGAAAAATCGGCCTATGATTTGGACCGGCCCAACGACAAATATAAAACCAGCGTCATTTTATTAACCGACGGTTTGGTTGACATATCTAAAGACCCTGCTGAAAACGAGAAAGAGTGGCAGCGTATTACAGACTCCATTCTTCCCGCTTTTCAAAAGGCTAATTATCGCATTCACACGATTGCGTTATCGGAGAATGCTGATACCGAACTGATGAGCAAACTTGCGCTGGCCACCGACGGCATGGTGGCGGTAGCCGGTACAGCCGACGAACTCATGAAGATTTTTCTAAAGGTGTTTGATCGTGCCGCGCCAGCTGAACAGCTACCTTTAGAAGAGAATCGATTTGTAGTTGACTCCAGCATTGAAGAGTTCACGGCGTTAATTTTCCGTATGCCTGAAAGCCCCCCTACGGTGCTGCGTAGCCCAGACAAAAGCCAATACAGCCTTGCAAAAGAAGACCGCGACGTGAATTGGTATCGCACGGATAGCTACGATTTAATTACCGTGAAGCGCCCCATTGAAGGCGAGTGGGTTGTGCTGGCCGACGTTGCGCCCGACAGTCGTGTGACAGTAGTGAGTGATTTGAATTTGTTGGTCAAACCCCTTAAAAGCAACCTATTTGTTGACGAAACCCTACCTTTCTCAATGTTATTGCGGGAAGAAGGCAAAACCGTCACAGGTGGCGAATTTTTGGGCTTGTTAGACATCACTGTTGAAGTAACCCGTCAAGAAGACGGTGAATCATGGTCGCAAAGCTTGTCGGAAGGGTTGCCACCAGGCGATGGTATTTTCCAAACCGATTTGGCAATGTTTCAAGAGGAAGGGCACTACGATATTCGCCTAGTGGTTGATGGGAAGAGCTTTGTGCGAGAATTTAAGCACAGTCTTGCGGTACGCAAAGCATTTGGCGTTAAGTTAGATAAAGACATTGCTAATGGTTCAACGCAGTACATTGTCACGGTGAGTGCCTATGACCAAAATCTAAATATTGATCGAACTAAAGTGGTTGCCCGAGTAAAGAACCCCGAAGGCAGCAGCACAATTATGCCCTTTGCACTCAGCAAGCAAGACAGCTGGCAACTAATACTGCACCCAGATATTGAAGGTGTATACAAACTAAACCTCCGTATTAGCGCGGTAGATAAGCAGGGAGATCGTTATGACGATTTACCCGATATTCTCACTTTCCGTTACCCCGACGGTGACGACCCCTTCGCGGCTGAACCAGACCCGATAGTGGCTCAGGAAACATTTGACCCCGTGGCAAGCCAAGAGCCCGAGCCGGTCAGTGAAGAAGTTGCCGAGCCCGAAGCTGAGCCTGTCCCAGAGCCCGATAAGGAAACTCAGGAAGACAGCAGTTGGATTTTATATACCGGTCTGGGTGTCGGTAATATAGTAATCATTTTACTCGCCTTTTTTGCTTATCGCATGATTATGGGTGGTAAAAAAGGCGACAGTCTTACCGATTTGGAAAAGACTATGGACGATGCCATGGCTGAGCTTGACGGTGACGACAGTGCTCCAGAGCCCAAGCCAGCGAAAACGTCTGAGCCAGCAATGGAAGAAGTTTTGACGAGTACTGAGCCGAAATTGGAGGCGGAGCCCGAAATTAGTATTGAGGCTGACGATACTCTGGCCGACGATTTACTGGGTGAGGATCTCGATCTCAGTCAGGAAAGTGTCGTGGACGCTGAGCTCGATGGCCTTGCTCTTGAGGTGGAGGATACTGAAACCTTGACCGAAGAAGCGCCTATAGAGCCGGAATTAGAGGAGGAGGACGATGATGTTGGTGCTTTTTCTCTTGATGACTTCGCCCCAGAAAATTTTGATGAAGACGAAGATGAAGAGGCTAAGTAGAAATAGTTTGCTGCTGTTGCGGTAATGGACTCGATAGTGGAGCGTCTGGAACCTATTCAACTGCCCTTGGTGAATCGGTTTTATAAGGATTGTCGTTATTCCGCAAAGGCGACGCGCAGCGATGAGGTATATGTTCTTCGTCAAGGCGGGAAAATAGTAGCGGCGCTTCGCTTGAGTTCGAAGCCAGAGCATAATTTGTTTTTGCGCAGTATGTGTGTGCACCCCGAATACCGACGTAAGGGGCTTGGTGAGGAGCTTTTAAAGGCATTAGGCCCGGTACTTACTTTGCAGCCAGTTTACTGCTTTCCTTTTTCGCATTTAGAGGCTTTTTACAGAAATGCCGGTTTTGAGCGGCAATCGCCGGAATCTGTGGCCTCTTTCATTCGCGACCCCTGGGCCTCTTATTGCCGTCAGGGGCGAGATATCATAATAATGACCCGTAGCTCGAATTTGTCGACCTAAGCCCATCACCCAAATTTATCTTGCTCAATAAATAATCGGAATGACTGACTGAGGCGTCACTCTCTATATTTAAACGAGCGTATGATACACTCCGGCGCATATTTGAATCAGGTGTTGTGGAGATAGACATGAAATTTGAAGGTACAGAGAAGTACGTAGCAACTGATGAGTTGCGCATGGCCGTAAACGCAGCGGTAACACTGCAAAGACCTCTACTTATTAAGGGTGAACCCGGTACGGGTAAAACTATGTTGGCGGAAGAAGTGGCCAGCAGCATGAACAAGCGCCTGATTCAATGGCATATTAAGTCTACGACTAAAGCCCAGCAGGGTTTGTATGAGTATGACGCAGTGTCGCGCCTACGTGATTCTCAGCTGGGTGATGATAAAGTTCAAGACATTAAGAACTACATCAAAAAAGGCAAGTTGTGGGAGGCTTTTGAATCCGATGAGCAAGTAGTTTTGTTGATTGATGAAATTGATAAAGCTGACATCGAGTTCCCTAACGACCTGCTGGTTGAAATCGATAAAATGGAATTCTTCGTTTACGAGACCGGAGAAACCATTAAAGCTAAGCATCGCCCTATAATTCTTATCACCAGTAACAATGAAAAAGAATTGCCCGATGCTTTTTTGCGCCGTTGCTTCTTCCATTACATTAGCTTTCCCGATCGTGAGACCATGATCAAGATTGTAGACGTTCATTATCCTGATTTGAAAAAGAACCTACTCAGCGAGGCCTTGGACATTTTCTTTGACGTGCGCAAGGTGCCAGGTTTGAAGAAAAAGCCATCTACCTCTGAGTTAATTGATTGGTTAAAGCTCTTGTTGGCCGATGATATTCCTGAAGAAGTATTGCAGAATCGTGATGCTACTAAAGCCATTCCGCCTTTGTATGGTGCCTTGCTGAAAAACGAGCAAGACGTTCATATGCTGGAACGGCTTGCATTTATGGTGCGACGTGAATCCCACTAGGGGAGCTTGAACCATGCTGGTAAATTTTTTCTACGGTCTGCGCAAGGCATCTGTTCCCGTTTCCATTAACGAGCTATTGGTGTTGTTGGAGGCCTTGCAAGAACATTTAGCCTTCGGCAGTATTGACGAGTTTTATCTGCTTGCACGCACGATATTGATTAAAGACGAAAAGCATTTTGATAAGTTCGATCGTGCTTTTGGGGCTTATTTCAAAGGTCTGGAAAATGTCGACGATATTATCGACGCACTGATTCCAGATGATTGGTTGCGCGCTGAATTTTTAAAGCAATTGTCAGACGAAGATAAGGCAAAAATTGAATCTTTAGGAGGGCTCGATAAGCTCATCGAAGAATTCAAAAAGCGCCTCGAAGAGCAGCAAAAACGTCATCAAGGCGGCAACAAGTGGATTGGCACAGGCGGCACTTCACCGTTTGGTCACAGCGGTTATAATCCAGAGGGTATTCGCGTTGGTGGTGAAGGCGGCAACAAGCGGGCGACAAAGGTTTGGGAGCAGCGCCAGTATAAAAATCTAGATGATTCAGTAGAGCTGGGTACACGAAATATCAAAATGGCGCTGCGCAAGTTACGCAAATTTGCTCGCACAGGCGCTGCGGAAGAACTGGACCTCGATGACACCATCAGTTCTACTGCTCGCAATGCAGGCTTTCTAGACATTAAGATGGTTGCCGAGCGCCACAATGCTGTAAAGGTGCTGTTATTTTTTGACGTAGGCGGTTCTATGGACCCTTTCGTGAAAGTGTGCGAAGAAATTTTTTCCGCCTGCCGTACCGAGTTTAAACATCTAGAGTACTTTTATTTCCACAACTTCATCTATGAAAATCTGTGGAAAGACAATCATCGTCGGAATCATGATACGACCGCCTTGCTTGATGTTTTACACACCTACAGCAGCGACTATAAAGTGATTTTTGTGGGTGACGCCTCCATGGCACCCTATGAAATCAGTAGTCAGTACGGCAGTGTTGAACACATGAATGAAGAGCCCGGTTATAAGTGGATGCAGCGTGTCACCGAGACCTATAACAAGGTTGTGTGGTTGAACCCTACACCTGAAAAGTATTGGAATTACACTCAGACCATTGATGCCACCGAAAAGCTGGTTGATGGTCATATGTACCCCCTTAGTTTGGAAGGTCTAGATCGAGCCATTAAGTATTTGAGCAAATAAGCCGCCAGACGGCTTCGAAGTTCCCTTGGAAAGCCGGTATAATAGCCGGCTTTTCATATTGGAAGTTGAAAGCCTCATGGCCGCGCAAGAAAGCTTACCCACCCGCAATGCCCTTAAATCTGCGCTAAATGCCCAGCTTGGTGAGGTAATGTCAGGTGACGTTCACAAGTTGAGGCGCCGCCTTAATGAGGTGCTTCGACAGTTCGATGCGGGTAAGCCCTTCGCCACTAAGCTGCAAAAGCTAGAGGCCGATGTTGAGCGCTCGTCAAGCCTTGTGAAGGCTCGTGAAGCTTGCGTGCCTAAAATCACCTTCCCTGAATCACTTCCCATTGCCGCCAGGCAAGCTGATATTGCCGAGGCAATTGAGAAGCATCAAGTTCTGGTACTGGCGGGCGAAACCGGCTCAGGCAAAACAACTCAACTTCCTAAAATATGCCTAAGCTTAGGCCGAGGCGTGAAAGGTTTAATTGGCCACACACAGCCACGCCGAATTGCAGCGAGAACCGTTGCGAGCCGAATTGCCGAGGAGCTAAATACCGAACTTGGCGAGTCAGTGGGTTATCAGGTTCGTTTTACTGACCATTCCAACGATAAAACCCACATTAAGTTGATGACTGACGGTATATTATTGGCCGAAATTCAAAATGATCCCTATTTGAATCGCTATGACACCCTTATCATTGATGAGGCGCACGAACGCAGTTTAAATATCGATTTTCTATTGGGTTATCTCAAGACTCTTTTGCCCAAG